>Ga0210017_1005038_pt1 | contig 10699 bp, 11 predicted proteins | sample CryGeyCG2014_020_FD_183966 | JGI IMG/M metagenome (GOLD analysis project Ga0210017, IMG submission 183966) | Groundwater microbial communities from aquifer - Crystal Geyser CG08_land_8/20/14_0.20 (SPAdes) (version 2) | ecosystem: Environmental > Aquatic > Deep subsurface > Groundwater | place... | reverse complement strand
TAAAATCCGTACCAATAATTTACAATGGGTTTAGAGCCTTCTGTTTTATCTATGATTATATTCTTAAGCCGGCTATATTCTAAGAAACCTTCCTTTCCCAGCTCCTTGCCAAAACCACTCTGTTTAAATCCGCCGTAAGGAACTTCATTATAAAACATGCCGTAGGTATTAACCCAGATAATACCAGCATTTATTTTCTTTGCTAAATCTTGAGCCAAAGCATCATCCCTAGTCCAGATAGAGCTTGCCAGAGCAAAATCGCTCATATTGGCTAGTGCAATTACTTCGTCTAAAGTGGAAAATTTATTCACGCAAACTACCGGTCCAAAAACTTCTTCCTGAAAAATACTCATTTGAGGTGAAACTTCTGATAACACAGTAGGCTCAAAGAAAAAACCATTTTTTAGGTTGCCGTCTTCAGGAATTTTACCTCCATAAAGTAATTTTGCGCCTTGGAGTCTTGCTTTTTCCACATATTCAAAGATTCTTTTACGTTGCTCGTCAGAAATCAAAGGCCCCATCTGGGTTTCATGATCCAGGCTGTTGCCTAATTTAATGCGTTTTGCTTTATTTACGAACTCACTTACAAATCTGTCATATACGTCATCCTCAACAAAGATGCGCGACATGGCTGTACACATCTGGCCCTGATTTAAAAATATGGAGCATAGGGAGCCGTTTACTGCTAACTCTAAATCCGCGTCTTTTAAGATTAAGCTTGCAGACTTACCGCCCAACTCCATAATCAATTTCTTCACATTCTTTGAAGCATGCCCGAGAATCTGTTTCCCTACGGCATTACTCCCGGTAAAAGAAACCATATCCACGCGCTTATCCGCGCAGAGCGCCTCACCTATTTTTGCACCGCTTCCATTAATTATATTAACCGCGCCTTTTGGCAGGCCTGCTTCATGAATAATCTTAGCTAACTCTAACACCGTCAGCGGCGTTAAACTGGAAGGCTTTAAAACAACTGTATTGCCGCAAGCTAATGCAGCTGCTAATTTCCATGAAGCAATTAACAAGGGATAATTCCAGGGGACAATCAGTACCGCTACACCTTGCGGTTCGCGTAAAAGCCGGCTATGTGCATCTTGCAATTTTAAGGTATCAGCCCCTAAATATTTCTCTAAATTATTGGCGAAATACTCAAATGTCTTGGCACTTGATGGTATATCCATAAAGGTTGATTCCTTAATCGGCTTACCTGTATTCAAGGATTCTAATTTGGCTAATTCTCCTGCCTTATCCAAAATACCCTGAGATATTTTTAGAATAAAATCTTTACGCTCTTCCAAAGAAATTCTCGGCCACGGCCCTTTATCAAAGACTAAACGCGCAGCTTCTATTGCCGAATCTGTATCTTTTTCAGAGGCAATAGCAACTTCAGCTATAATCTCGCCTGTAGAAGGATTAATTATCTTCTGCTTATTCGGGGAATCCTTGAATTCACCATTAATAAACAAAGGATAGGCTGGTGTCATTTTATTTTAACTTGTTTAAACAATTCAAATAAGCGGTTAAACGGCACATACCAACGGGAAAGTTTGCCTAATTCGCCCTTTAATTTCATTCTGCCCTGCGTAGTAGCCACGAAAGGATTGAGCTTACCTAAAAATATTAATTTCCAAACATCACCGGGAGCTGAAATTACAAACGGGGCATTGTCGTCGTATTCTAATTTAATAATTTTGCCCTTCTCAAAAATGAATTTATAAGCCTCATCGTGGCCTTCAAGCTTAATAACTAATTGCAAAGTTAAATCCTGCTCCCGCCCTTTTTCAGCAATAAACTCATCTTTATTAACCAAATCCACGATTGCCTGAATGTGTTCTTTAGAAAACATATCATAGGCCTTTTCGTTACATAAGGCGCCTTTCAGTTCCTTGTCTAAATCGTCGAGTATCTCCTTTTTAAATAATCTGGCAACAGCACATGTCCTTACTGTTTCTTCCAAAGTTTCAATTAAATACAGCGCGTCTTTAAAATTACCAGCCATAGCTACTACGCCGTGGTTTTTTAATACTGCCAGATTACTCTCCTTCAAAGCCTCAATTACTAATTCGGGCCTGGTGACCGCAGGGGTATCCTGGGCTACGACAGGGATGTTTCCTAAATAAAGTTTGGTCTCAAAGGTAAGGGCCTTGATATCAGAATATACCGCAAAATATGCATTTACCAGCACAGGATGGCAGTGGATGACCGCCTGATGCGGGAAATTCTTATAGATTAAACTATGCAAAGGGAATTCTGTAGTTAACCGTTTGTTTTTCAAATCACCTTCGCTTGTCAAATCCACTCTCAGGATATCTTTTTCTTTCAAAGAGCCTAAAGCTGCCTGCGTAGCAGTGACAAGAATATTCTTTTCATCTATTCTTACGCTTAAATTTCCTGAGCGGCCGGATACTAAACGTAAAACATCCAGTCTCTTACCGGTTTCGATTATCTCTTTTTTTAATTGTCTGTCTTTACCAAAAGTCATCTGTCAATACTTAAGGTAAATATGTTTTGTAATCAAATCGTTGGGGGTAATGTCAAAAGCCGGATAATACCCCTTGACTCCTTTAGGGGCAAGGCGTATACCCTGGAACTCCAATAATTCTTTCTCCGGACGAATTTCAATTTTAATATCTTTACCGCTCTTTGCTGGGGATGCCGGAGGGCATAAAACATAAAAAGGGATATTAAAATGTTTGGCTAAAATGGCAATCTGATAGGTGCCGATTTTATTGGCAATATCGCCGTTACGGGCCAGATGGTCTGCTCCTACAATAATCTTATTGATTTTACCTGCGGACAAAACAAAGGCTACTGCACTATCGCAAATAACAGTAACATCAAACCCCTGCTGCTTTAATTCCCACGCAGTAAGACGGGAGCCCTGTAAATACGGCCGCGTTTCGGTGGCGAAAAAACTGACTTTTTTATTCTGCCGCAGACAGAATTCCGCGATTAAAGGCATAAGGCCGCTGATATTACAATGAGTAAGAATGATATCGCCGTCATTAACCAATTGACTGGTTTCTTCTGCCTGCTGGATACGTTTATTTTTAAGCATCTGTAAAAATCCTAGGATATTTTTTTCTAAAGGTGCTTTTGTTTTAACCCAACTTAACACCATATCGGTTAAGATTTTAAAGGGTAAGGTCGGACGTGTAACATTAATTGCTTTAATTACCTTATCTAAATTTTTCTTATTTTTTCTTATCTCAAGAAGTAAGGTATACATAACCAAAAGCACCTGGCCTACTGCGCGGGTTTTCATTTCTTTAATTGCCCTGCAGGACTCTTTATAGTTCCTCACTCTAATATAGGTCAATTTTTGCGGTAACACAGTTTCATCAAGAATATAAATAGTATTGCCTTGTAATCTAATCGGCCAAAATAATGGTGAGAATTCCATCTCTTTTTAGCGTAGAGCGTAGAGCGGATAGCGTATAGTAAAAGAATAAATTCCAAAACTATACGCTAAACGCTACCCGCTAAACGCTTCACAGTTTCTAAAGCTATTTCAATAAGCCTAGTTTCTACCATGTAATAAAGGGGGTTCATAAAACCTATTTCGCCAGTGATAACATTATCACTTACCGCCAGTATGCTTGCGGCTTTAACATTATAAATTTGCGCAAGAGTTAATAGCGCTGATGAGACCATATCTATGGCAATCGCGCCTTCTTGGCACTTTGCTTCCACAATTTCTCTTGTTTCCCGCAAAAGCGCATCTGTTGTCCAGGTTATGCCGCGATGTATATTTACGCCCATATTTTTGGCCACATCATATAAGGTATCGCTAATCTTCTTATCGGGGAGTGTCTCGAAATTATTATCTACATAATAAGGCGTAACTCCGTCTCCGCGGATTACTTTATCCACCACTACCAAATCTCCGACTTTAATATCATCGCTTAGCGCTCCGCAGGTACCAATGCGGATAATATTCCCAATATTAGCATTACACATTACTTCGGTAGTAATGGAGGTATCCGTAGAAAATCTTCCGCCATTAATAGCAGTGATTTTAATGCCCTGGTATGTTCCGGTATACATCGTGTATTCCATAAAAGAAAAATTCCGCACGGGATTTTCCAGTTTCTTAATTAATACTTCTAATCTATCCTTTGGGCCGGGAACAATTGCATATTTACCTACATCCTGCGGCCTCAATTGCACCATCTCAGCTAAATCTCGGCCGGTTAAATGTATATCTTTACGCATCTGCATTGATTCTCTCCTTACGATGTTAGGGACAGTCCCCTTCGGGGACAGTCCCTAAGTTAATATCTTCTCTAAATTCCCGCCTAAAATATTTCCTTTATCTTCTTGGGTTATATCTAAATTGTATACTGCCTGGATTGAACTCTGTATATCTCTTTTTGCTGGCCAGTCGCTTCCCCATAATATATGTTTGGACTCTAATAATTCCAGGGCAGAAAGAAAATTAGTCTTTTTTATATCTCCGCTGGTATCTACATAAATATTTTTCAGGTAATCGGTGGGTTTTCCTTTTAAATCTTTGACAAAATTTATACCCCTTAACATCTGGTAGGTTACATCAAAACGGTGTCCTAAATGAGTAATTACTCCTCCGAAATAGGCAAAAATAAATTTCAGATTAGGGTAATCCCGTAAGATATCCGCCATTAATAGCTTGCCAATACAGATTGTAGTATCAAATATGTATTCCACTACCGGCGTAAGCAAAGGGTCTCGCACGCGCTCAAAACCAATGGGGTTGATTATCTGGGAGTGGACAAAGATCGGAATCTTGTTTTGCTGGGCTATTTTATATACAGGCAAAAATCTCTTGTCGTCGAGATAAACCCCATTATAGCTACTTGCCAAGGAAATCGCCTTAAATCCCAAATCTTGCGTTGCGCGTCTTAATTCGTCTAGCATCTCTTGGAAATTACCCTCTGGCAAAACTGCTGCGCCAATGAATTTGTCCGGATAACGCCTGATAATCTCGGCTACATTATCATTATAAATCCGTGCCACTTCACCGAAACCGCCTAATTTTAAATGCGCATCTGAAGTAGGATAACTTAAGACTGCTTTATCAATACCTGTCTCATCCATTATCTTAATTTGTGCTTCGATATCGCCCCAGCTCTTCGAGAAGAAATGGGCATTGGCAATTATCTCTTCCGGCAACCAGTGCGAATGGGCATCAATAATCATCTATGCTCCGTACTCTCCAATATTCTTTCCATCATCTCTTTTTCGTAAAGAGATTTAATTTCCTTTAGCGTATTTTTACCCAATTCCTTAACTATCGAGCTTTCAATCGCTTTTAATTTTAAGGACAGAAAGTAGTAATCGGGTTTTAACTGGCCAAATTCATATTTTAAACCCAATCCTTCTTTCTCCTTGCTCTGAATATAACGCTCAAATTCCTGGATATGTTTTTTAATCTTTTTATCTTTATCTAATCTTCTTAACTCTTTACAGATAAATCTATCTATTTCTAACTGGGTGAATTTCCGCTCGATTTTATCTAGCGTCTCTTTTGTAGTCTTGTATAACCAGATAAGATATCTTTTCTTAAGATTCTTAATATCCTGCTTCTCTATCATCATTTCCTACATTCTACATACTACCTACTACATACTAAATTCATTTTTCAGGATATTTTTGTTCATAGGGTATGACCGGAGCTGTCCAGGGGGTCTGCTGATTTATCACGGCTATTTCCAGAGGGCAGACATTTACCGGAACAGTTAAAGCAAACTTAACTGCGTTTTCAATTGCTTCGGTAGTCATTAATCTGGAGGTATCCGTGGTTATCTCTTTAAGTTTACCCGTCAAATCCGTATCTGTTACTCCCGGAAGAATAGAGGTTATCTTTATCCCGTGGTCGCGCATCTCCCAGAATAAACCTTTGGAAAAAGCACGCAGTCCGACCTTAAGTGAACTATAGACTAAGAAATTCCGCGGAAGCGGGTCACAAAGGGTTGAGCCGGAAACCAAATTAATGATTGCCCCGGACTTGTTATTAATCATATCATTTATCACCAGGCGCATCAGCCGAACATAACCCAGATAATTAGTATGCACCAGGCTCTCAAAATCTTCAAAGGGCTGCATTTGGAAAGGGTATTGGCTGGAAACACCCGCATTATTTATAAGAATATCGATTTTGCCGAATTTCTCTTTTGTCTTATTCACCAGGTTTTCCAGATCTTCTAATTTAGTGACATCAGTCGGCACGGAAAGGACTTGCACCTTGTAATCTTTGACAATCTCATCCGCGGTTTCTTTCAATGGTCCTTCGCCCCGCGCAGCAATACTTAAGTTTATGCCTAAACCCGCACAAGTTTTAGCAATAGCTTTTCCAATCCCCCTGCTTGCGCCTGTAATAATTGCGACCTTACCTTTTAAATCACTACTCATGGCCCCTCCTTGAATTATACTTTAACGAGCACGCGCCTTGCTAAAAATAACAAACAAAAAAGACACATGCCAAAGAATGCAAAACCCAGGCTAAAACTCTTCTGCATGAGCAATCCGCCTCCCGCTACACCCAGGCCTCCCGAAATAAAACGCACGCCGCTATTTAAGCTTGCTGCCTCATTTAAAAATTCTTTGGGTAAATCCGTAAGTATCGTGGATATGCCGGCATGATTAAAGGTCCAGCCCACACCCCAGGTAATCATAAGTATTATCAAAATCAAAAGCGGCATTTTAAAAACTAATACAAATGCGCTCGCAATCATCAGGATGATACCTAAATTCACAGTTTTCAATCGGCCGAACGTATCAGAGAGCCTGCCGCCTATGGCTTCGCCGAATATGCCGCTTAAGCTCGTCAGGGTAATCAGCATGCTGATTAAAAACTGGCTAAACCCGTGTTGCACGGAAAAATAAACTCCCAGCCACTGCTGGATAGCGTGATAAAACATACTAATGAGAAATATATATGCAAACAGGGAGATTATTGATTTATTCTTGAAAGTAACCAGATAATTTATTTTGAAACCAATTGCATCGGGCCGGAAGCTAGGCAGATAAAAATACATAAAAATGCAGGTAATAAATCCCAATATTGCGGGAATGAAGAATATCATCCGCCAATGAATAATCCCGCTTAAAAATAGGCCCAAAAGCGAGGCAACAAATGTTGTGCTAAAAAATAGCCCTACAAACTTGCCGCGATTAAGGCCGTTTATTTGCCTGGCAATCAATATCAGGGCAAGAGGTATTACTGATGCCCCAAAGACTCCCATCAGAAACCTCGCCACAAAGAGCGTTTGAATATTTGCGGCGAGCCCTGCCAATAAATTCGCGATAGAAAATAAAACCATGCAAATCAACTCCACATTCTTGGCGTCAAAAGCCCTTACTAACGGGCCGTAAAAAAGAGCAGCAACGCCGTAAGGGAGCATATATATCCAGATAATCCTGGCTGTAATAAATGCGGGCGTTGCGAATTCTTTAGATATGGATGGGATTAAGGCGGATGAGGCAGCAACATTAAAAGAAAGAATCGCGCCTTCTAAACAAAGAATGATAAAGGTAGTCTTTTTCACTTCTTTTCTTCTTTTTCGATAATCTCCTTAAAGATCTTTAAGTTCTCTTGGGAGTGTTTATTGATAAAACCTTCTACCTGTTCATCGTTAAACTTGGCTTTATCATCCATGGAAAAATGCTGAATCCAGGTCATCTCTACAGGCCAGAAGGCCGTGGTTTGGCCTCCAATAGCCAAAGGCACAGGCCAGAAGGCCGTGGTTTGGCCTCCAATAGCCAAAGCCACGCCTTCGGGCTTAGGGGTATAAAGCCAGATAATCTTCATATACTTAAATGGGAACTTCGGTTCTTCTCTTTCTGCGTAAGTGAAATATCTGTCTTTAAATAATAAACGCCACGACTGCCAGGACTTGTCTTCGTCATCGGTAAGTTTAAAAGTAATTTTATTACCTTCTTTTTTTACGACTTCTGCTTTCTTATATTCTCCACCGAATAGTTCTGTCCAGCGTGGGATATCATTAGAAATATCAAAAACTAAATCATACGGCGCATTAATTACGATGGAATTACAGGTATGGCCCATTAGTTCCTCCCTTTTTTAGGGATAGTCCCCTTCGGGGACAGTCCCTAACCTAATATTGCAACGACGCGAGCCCAAGCAGCACCGGTTCGTTTTATGCGTATCGGAAAACAGATAATTTTAAAACCATAATCGGGAATCTTATCGAGATTGCTTAACCGTTCTATATGGATAAACTCCCTCTTTCTGCCGTAAAAATGCGCCGGATAGAAAATCTTGGGGTCTTTTGTTTTTAAGAATTCACTGAGCATAAACCTGTATGGTCGGTCAATACCCATAGTGTCCACGCCAAAAATTTTTATCCCTCTATCCAGAAGATAGTCTATAGCCGAAGGGTCTATGCCCGGATAATCGCTAAAATATTTCGGGGTGCCAAACAATTTATCCGCTCCGGTAAATAAAAGCACAATGTCATTAGGTTTAAGCGAATAATTTATCTGCTTTAATCCGCTCTCTATATCTTCGGCTTTAATTACTTCATTGGGTTTTTTGCGGGAAAGGTCTATCTTAACTCCGTCATAATAACACCACTCAAGAGGGATCTCTTCAGCAGTCTTGGCAGGTCTATCTTCCGATTTTGAGCCGTAGTGGAAGGAATAATCAAGATGAGTGCCGATATGCACCGGGGCATGCACAATTTCAAGGGAAAGAAACTCTTCATCTGGCAAGTCTTCTTTTTTTACGATACGCATACCTAAAGCATATTTAATCCTGCCCAAAAGGGTCTTGCCCATAATAACCCGGTTAAATTTATCAACACCTGCTTTATGGCTAGTGCGTTCTATATCAACGCGATGCACCTCAAACGCTTTCTCGTCAATAGGTAAACTCAGGTCGATTATTTTCATAACACGATATCATTTACTAATCTTTGATTGTATAATTTTTTCAATCTCATTAATAGTTGAAAGCTTGCCTATTTCATTGGAGCTTAATTTTGTGTTAAAGGCCTTCTCTAAAGCAATAAGCGCCTCCACCATCTCTGTAGAATCAACTCCTATGCTGTCGCAAAGCTTGGCATCGTCTTTTAACTCCTCAGGCTTTACTTTTAACAACTTAACCAAAACATCTTTTATTTGATCTTTTGTATCCATATGTATTCCTCCTAAAATCTTAGGGACAGCCCCTTCGGGGACAGTCCCTATACATGGACTTCGCCTTTGGTTGCTCCTGCTTCCCACTTACCCACGCCTGCCATAACATCCTGGAAACATAATTTGGCGAGTATATCAAAATTGCTCTCCATAATCCGGTTTATCCTTCCGGGCTTAGAATAAAACTCGCGCATACACCAGGCACCCAAATACCCCAGTTCCTCAATAGAAAGATGGTCCGTAGGGATAACCGGGTGTAAGAAATCCCAGGTGCTAAAATCAACTTTCTTGGGGTCAATCCAGTTTTTCTTCAACGCTATCCTCCACATCGGAGAATTCGGCGCGGGAGTTACATACCCAATCCATAAAACATCGGGGTCAACCTGATCGGCAAATTCAAACCTCTGTTTAATTATTGATTCTGTGTCATAATCAAACCCGATCATGATATCGGCGACGATAGCGATATCGTTCCTGCGCAATATCTCTATAGTTTTCTTAATCTGGTCGATAGTAGTTCCCTTGGCGATTCTTTTTAGTTCCTCCTGTGTCGTAACTTCAATTCCGAATACACCCATAAACAAACCTGTTTCTTTCATCAGGGGCAAAATTGATTCACAATTTACCCAATCAACAGCCCTGCCTAAGGAGACCCATTTAGTCGGTATATTTTTCTGTTTCTTCAGCTCACAGAACCTTTTTACCCTGGCAGGGTCGACATTAAAATTATCGTCCTGTATAACCACGACTTTAACGCCGTATTTTTTGTGTAAAAGTTCGAGTTCCTCAATAACTCTTTTCGGAGACTTGGCGCGCCACTTTAAAAAATCAGACGGTGAACGCGGATCAAACTGATCCCATTCATAGCAGAAGGTGCAAGCGGAAGGGCACCCCCGCGAAGTAATCATGTCTACAAATGGCTTCCAATGGGTATGGCCGACGTACTTATCCATGGGGAATAAATCATAGGCCGGTAACGGCAGCTTATCCAAATCAGTCATCAGTGATCTGTGCGGGCCCATGACAATTTTTCCGTCAATACGCGAGGTAACTCCGCCCACGCCTGCTACGTCTTTCTTTTTATCTATAGCCTCGATTAAATCCGCGAAAGATTCCTCTTCCCCCATAACGACAAAGTCCACGGCGGGATTTTCTTCCAAAGTCGGCACAGGCATAGCTGAATACCATAAGCCCCCTAAGATTATCTTTGTTTTGGGAAGCGCCTGCTTTATTCTTTGAGCTGCCTCTTTAAAGTGACGTAAAACACCATAACCGGCATAGCCGTGTATTTGCTCACCCATAACCACGGTATCAGGATTCTTGGCTTTGACTTGTTCGATTAACTGATCCATAGGTGTTTCATGAGCCCTGCCGTCAATAACCGTGACATCGTTATATCCCCGCTGTCGCACAAAGCTCGCCCAGTGCGCATACAATTGATTTGGCGACTTATGGATTCCGTGCGTTGCCCACGAACCTACCTTTGGCATAACAAACAATATCTTCATCACTCCTCCTTTTGGCACATTTCGCAATTAAGCCTTAGCTCGCTTGGTAGGGA
>Ga0210017_1005036_pt1 | contig 10702 bp, 7 predicted proteins | sample CryGeyCG2014_020_FD_183966 | JGI IMG/M metagenome (GOLD analysis project Ga0210017, IMG submission 183966) | Groundwater microbial communities from aquifer - Crystal Geyser CG08_land_8/20/14_0.20 (SPAdes) (version 2) | ecosystem: Environmental > Aquatic > Deep subsurface > Groundwater | place... | reverse complement strand
TTAAACCCCGCGGAATTAAAAAGAAAAATTGACCACAAAGTTAAGAAAATTAGGCAGGGGGGGAAAGTAAGAAATTAGATGTCCCAACCGTAAGGGTTATGGTTAGATTATTAGATGACTAAATGCGCCCCCCAACCCCCCTTGTCAGGGGTGAACGAAATAGCCAAAACAGCCCCGCTTTAATACGGTTTGGTTCTGACCGAGGCCCATATATTTTAAATCTGGAAAAATTTATTTTTTTACTTCTTCATATTTCCCTTCTTCCGGCTTTTCTTTTTCATCTTTCTTTTCATCTTTATTATCTGCCGTTTCACCATTTGGCGCGGCATTTTTCGCCTGCGCGTTCTGAGCTTGCGCCGCTTGATACATTGCCTGGCCGATTTTTTGCGCGGATTGCGACAACTCTTCCATTGCTTTTTTAGTCGCGTCCAGATCATCAGTGTCTTTCACTTTTTTCAAAGCTTCCAATTTTTCTTCAATTTCTTTTTTATCTTCGGCTTTAATTTTGTCTCCGGCTTCTTTTAACATTTTCTCGGTTTGGTAAAAAAGGCTTTCGGCTTGATTTTTGGTTTCAATCTTTTCCTTTTTCTTTTTATCTTCTTCAGCGTGCGTTTCCGCTTCTTTTTGCATCTTCTCGATTTCTTCTTTGGACAAACCAGAAGAAGCTTCAATGCGAATAGACTGCTCTTTGCCGGTTGCTTTGTCTTTGGCTTTCACATTGAGAATGCCGTTAGCGTCAAGATCAAAAGTAACTTCAATTTGCGGAATGCCGCGCGGCGCCGGCGGAATGCCGTCTAAAATAAACCGGCCCAAAGATTTGTTATCAGAGGCCATTTCGCGCTCGCCTTGCAAAACATTAATTTCCACCGAAGGCTGGCTGTCCGCCGCCGTGGAAAAGACTTGCGTTTTTGCCACCGGAATCGTGGTGTTCCGTTCAATAAGCGGCGTGCGAATCCCGCCCAAAGTTTCCAAACCAAGAGTTAACGGCGTCACATCCAAAAGCAAAATATCTTTGACATCGCCTTGCAAAACTCCGCCTTGAATCCCGGCTCCCACGGCTACGACTTCATCAGGATTAATGGACTTGTTCGCTTTTTTGCCAAAAAATTCTTCCACCATTTTTTGCACTAGGGGCATCCGCGTCATGCCGCCCACCAAAATTATTTCCTCAATATCTTTAGTTTCCAGTTTCGCGTCCGCCAAAACTTTTTTGCAAGGAGCAATGGTTTTTTCTACAAGATCGCCGACGATTTCTTCCAGTTTCGCCCGGCTCAGTTTTATATTCAAATGCTTAGGACCAGAGCTGTCAGTCGTAATAAAGGGCTGATTAATCTCGGTTTCTTGCGCTGTGGATAATTCAATTTTTGCTTTTTCCGCGGCTTCTTTTAATCTTTGCATCGCCATTTTATCATTGGACAAATCAATGCCTTGATCTTTTTTAAATTCAGCCAAAATCCATTCCATAATTTTTTGGTCAAAATCATCGCCGCCCAAATGCGTGTCCCCGCCGGTTGCCAAAACTTCCACCGTATCGCTGCCAAGATCCAAAATGGAAATATCAAAGGTGCCGCCGCCTAAATCGTAAACCGCGATTTGCTGGTCTTTCTTTTTGTCAAAACCATAAGCGAGCGCGGCGGCCGTCGGTTCATTAATAATCCGGCGCACGTTAAAGCCCGCGATTTTGCCCGCGTCTTTCGTCGCCTGCCTTTGCGAATCGTCAAAATAAGCCGGAACAGTAATTACCGCGTCGGTAATTTTTTCGCCCAAATGCGCTTCGGCATCGGCTTTTAATTTTTGCAGGATCATTGCTGAAATTTCTTGCGGCGTGTAATCCTTATCCCCCATTTTCACTTTAACGCCAACGCCGGCTTCGGCGATTGCGAAAGGCATAATTTTTTTATCGCGCTGCACTTCGGAATCCGAAAACTTCCGGCCGATCAGCCGTTTAATTGAAAACAAAGTATTCTCGGCGTTTGTCACCGCCTGCCTTTTGGCAAGCTGCCCGACTAATCGTTCGCCGCCGCCAGTTATAGCCACGATTGAAGGAGTTGTGCGGCCGCCTTCGCTGTTTTCAATTACCGTCGGCTTGCCGCCTTCCACAATCGCCATGCACGAATTCGTCGTGCCTAAATCAATGCCTAAAATTTTCATATTTTTTAATATTCCTTATCTTTTTTAATCAAAACGATTAACAATGCTTCGGAATATTAATGGTTAAATTAAATAATGAATCAAGAATCAAGAATTAAGAATCAAGGAAAAAATCCAGCCCTGCCCTTAATTCTTACTTCTTGATTCTTCTTTTTTATCCCACTTTCACCTTTGCTACTCTCGCCACTTTCCCATTTAACATATAGCCTTTTTGCAAAACCTCGGTGATCTTGTCTTCTTGGATTTTCACTTTTACATCGCCATTGTCTTCTTTTTTTACATTTTCTTTTTCCACTGCTTCGCAAAGCCGGGGATCAAACTTGTCTCCGATTTTCACCGCGATTTCTTCCAATCCCTCGGTTTCCAAAATATTTTTAAAATGATTCTTGATGTGGACAATCCCTTCCGCCCAGCTTGTTTTTTCCCAACCCTTGGGAACTTGTTTTAACGCTTCTTCTAAATGATCCAAAATCGGCAAAACTTTCAGCAACAATTCTTGATTGGCAAACTTAATCAAATCCAAATTTCTTTTTTCCATCCGTTTGCGGTAGTTTTCAAAATCCGCCCGCTCCCTTTGCCAGCCGGCAAGATTCTCTTCTGCTATTTTCTGATAATTTTCCGCTTCACACTCTGCCCGCGCATTATTCTTTTTATCTTTTGTCTTCTTCATAAACACAAATTAGTTATTTTATTTTGACCCTTAATTCTTAATTCTTGCTTCTTGATTCTAATATAAAAATTTAGATAGCTGCCCGCCGCAATCCACGAGAAAAAAACCGCCCAAGGTCGCTCCGCCCAACAGCTTAATCATATAGTCCAAAATGGACATATTCCGGCCGTAACGCATTCTTTTGGGGCCTAAAATAGCAATCACCCCGCGCTCGCCTGACGGCAGAGAAAAACGGGAAACCATTAAACTGCAATTGCGCGAAGCGGATAAAGGATTTTCGCGGCCGATGTAAATTTCCAATTCCTGGCCGCGCTCGTTGACTAATTCATTGGCATGCTCGTCCAAAAGATCCACCATTTCCACCATTTCCGAAACCGAAGCTTTCTCGTCAAATTCCGGCTCGCGCAAAAGCCGGCTTAACCCGTAATCAAAAACCCATTCATCGTCTTGGACGCTCGTTAAAGCAATGCCCCCTGTTAAGCGAGACAATATTTTCGTCATTCGGCGCAAAAGCTTGTTGTGGCCGGCTTTGGTTTTTAAAAGTTCCAAAGCAAGCTTTTTTTGTTCTTCGCGGCTTAAGCTTTTTTCCGATAATAAATAATCAACGAAATAGCGATAGCCTTGATCCGTCGGCACTCGTCCGGATGAAGTATGCGGCTGTTCAATCAAGCCTCGCGCTTCCAAAACCGCCATTTCATTCCGAATTGTCGCCGGCGAAAGATTAAAATTATCTTTGCCCGCCAAACGGCTTGAAGAAACCGGCAACGCGGTTTTAACATATTCGCGAATAATCGCTTTTAAAATTTTATTTTGCCGCGGAGAAATTTTCATAAGTTTTCGTCGTTGCGAGGAGTCCGCCACCCAAGGCGGACGACGAAGCAATCTCATCCCACCGCTCGCGATAGGGCGCTTAAAATAATTAAATTTATTTAGCTCGCATTTAGCACTTGAATATCTAGTTTGCTAATTTTTATTATACACCGCCATTAGCACTTGTCAAGAGAGAGTGCTAATATCCCTCCCCCCTGACAAGGGGGGTTAGGGGGGTTACGCCCTACAAATTTATCCCTAGTTATGCTATCCTAAAAACATATGGCAGAATCTTCTTTTCAATTATTCCAAAAACAGCAAAAATTTTTAGCGGATTTAAAAACCAAACGGCCGGATCTTTTTAGCGTGGAAAAAATTTTTAACGAAGACGAAGTTTTGCCTCAAATCGGCATTACCGCCCTAGATCCGAAAAGGCCCGAGGGTTTCCTGCGCCTTTATCCCCAAGATTTTATTGTTGAAGAAATTCAAACCGACAAGACTTTAAGCATGATTGAACCGCGAGAACTTCCTCCCCAAAAACCCGAAATGGAAAAATTCACGCTTTACGCGGATTTAGTCAAAGTCGGCATTTCTACCTTGGAGGCGATTAACCGCTTGGCTTCCGCCTTGCAAATTCCACCCGAGAAAATCGGCTATGCCGGAATTAAAGACGCTCAAGCTCTTTCCAGCCAAAAAATCGCCCTGCCGCATATTACTTATGAACAAGTCCGCGATTTAAAACTGGAAAGTTTTTTTCTCTCCAATTTTTTTTATGGCCAAGGGAGCATAGCAAACGGCAATCTCGCTGGCAATCGCTTCACGATTTTTACGCGCACGGAAAAACATTTCCCCCGCGAAGCGCTCAAAGAAGAACTTTCTGCCTTAAAAGAAGTAGGCTTTTTAAATTATTATCATACCCAGCGCTTTGGCGGCTCGCGGCTTTTATCTCACACCTTGGGCAGGTTAATTTTACAGGCAAAATACGAAGAAGCCGTCAAAACTTTTTTAACCGCGCCAAATATTTACAATATTAAAATTGTTCAAAGCCTGCGCGAACGCGCCGCGGAAAAATACGGAGAGTGGGAAGAAATGAAAAAAATCTTCGCGATTTTGCCCCATACTTTTCAAAATGAAATCCGGCTTTTGGAATATTTGGAACACGAACCGCGTAATTTCATCGGCAGCCTAATTCATTTGCAAGATCAAACCCAATTTTGGATTTACGCCTACGCCAGTTTAGTTTTCAACCAATATCTTTCTTGGGCAATTCAGAATAATTTTAACCTGCCGGAAAAACTTCCCCTTCTCCTCACTCCAGATTTGCGAGAACAAAATATTTACGCGGATTTTCTGATTGAAGATCAGATCCAAAATATTGGGCAAGCGCTTCGGCCTTTCAAATTTATTCAGCTAAAAAGCCGCTTCAATCCCACGCGCGTTTTCCCTGCAAATATTTTAGCCAAATCCTTGCCTTGCGGCGTGATTTTAAGTTTTCATTTGGACAAAGGCGCGTACGCCACGACATTTTTATCCAACCTTTTTAAACTAAAACAAGGCCTGCCCCTGCCCGGGTGGCTTAACCGCGATGAAATTGACGCGAAAAAAATCTTGGAAATCGGAACAATCGCGGAAACCAAGGAAAAATTAAAAGATTATATTTTTTCAGTGGTGGATTATGAAAAGGAGTAATAGGTAATACAGGGGGATTAGAACTTCTCCCCTAGACCGCGGGAGATAAGAGAGGGGTTATTAAAACGTCCCCCCTGATAAGGGGGGCTAGGGGGGTTTACCCTTTTCTCCAAACAAAGAACTTCCTTAAAAAAAATAGCCCTGATAAACTTCATCAGGGCTTTTTGGTCGCGAATCGACCTTACACTACTCTATAAGTATTGGGATGGTCCTTGGGAATGACCAGTTCCCAACTCTCACCCTCGTGAATATAAGGAAAGGCGAGGTTGATTGTGTCCAGCCGATGCTGACCTTTAGTAAGATCATTATTATCATTAAACTTTAAATTGCACCATACCGTAAGATCGTTAAACGGTAGCAGTAACAACTCGTGCACCTTTTTAGACAAAGGCATAATTTCACCTTCGCTGGAAAAATTCATAAATATTACGGGTCCCTTCCCGGGAACATCTTGCCAGTGGGTTCCGACATGATAGAGTCCCAATGATTCCAAACGAGTTAATGTATTTCCGATCCTGACTCCTCTATATTGCCCTTTCGGAATCAAATTATATCCAGTATCTGGCTTTGCCCTATACGCCGTTGGATTAATACCCCGTTTTTCTGCTTCAGCGATATGCTCAGCATCAATAGCCTTTTCGTCCCGTTCTACACGTGGTATTCCAAGTTGGCTCACCTTAATTCCCTGCAAAGCGTATATTTTGATTAAAACGCTCTTGCGAGTTTTGGTTAACACAGTCTGCCTCTTCATTTCCTCTTCTCGCGACACTTGTTTTTCTACTCTAACTGCATTCATTTTCTTCTCCTATTCTTCATAACACCTTGGCCCAAATCCCTTGATTTGAGCCAAAAATTACACCAAAAACACTAAAACACCCTTCCAACTCCAGACCCCGTATCCTACCATATTTCGCTATAAAAGTCAAGGATTTTCTCACAAATTGGCTAAAATAAGGCAAAGTCTTATCACCACTATGGAGCCAACGCACTACCGTTGTTTGTCATTCCGAGCCGCGCCCGCTAGCGCCTGAAGCGCAAGCGATGGCGGGCGGGCGCAGCGAGGAATCCCTTCAATGTTTTATTTTTAAGGGATTCCTCACTTCCCCCTCACTTTTTGAAGAAAGCGAGGGGTCGTTCGGAATGACAAAAATGCGCGAATAAAAAAGTCCGCTTGATTAACGCGGACTTCATGTCAAATACTGAAAATAGTTTTCCGCATTGACAAAACTAAATTTTGCGCGCCCGTATGTTCTTGCCCAATCCTTGGGCGCTTTTTCTTTCCCCCCCGCTTTCCACTTGCATTCGTAAGCAAAAAGCCCGCCATTTTGCTCTTCAATCAAATCAATCTCCTGCTGATCATAAGTGCGCCAGAAATAAAAATTAGCCGGCTGAAAATTATTGCCCGCTACTTTCATCCGTTCTCCAATAAACCAATTTTCCAAAAGCGCGCCCGCGTCTTGACGCAAATTTAAAGGATTAAAATTGCGGATCAGCGCGTTGCGCACGCCTAGATCCCAAAAATAATATTTTGAAATTTTGTAAATCTCTTTGCGCAAGTTGCGAGAAAAACCGCGCAGATTAAAAAGCACGAACATCTTTTCTAAAACATCTAAATAGCTCGCTACTGTCTTTTGGCTCAAGGCTAAATTTTGCGCCAGTTCTGCCACGGAGACCTCATTTCCCGTTTGCAAGGCCAAAAGCGCGAGTAAATCAATCACTTTTTTGGGTTTCTTGACGCGGTTAAAACTTAACAAATCTTTGTAAAGATAATTGTTAATGTACTCGTACAAATAATCCATTTTTTCTTGATCGCTTTTTAATGTGTGCACGCGAGGATACATGCCAAAACGCAACATTTCCTCTAAAGCCGTCTTTTGATCCGTTTGTTGATATTTTTCTTGCGCTTCTTTATAAGCCAAAGGATAAAGAAAAAAAGTGCGGGTCCTGCCGGTCAAGGGCTCGCTTAATTTATTCGCTAAATCAAAAGAAGCCGATCCCGAAACAAGAATCTTGATGCCTAAATTATCTAAAACTAATTTGAGCGTCAGGCCAATATTTTCAATTCTCTGCGCTTCATCAACAATTAGCAATTCAGTACCTGCCAAAGCGCGTTTTAACAAAGTCAGCTCATTTTTCCCTAATAAATTTTGCGCATACAAATCATCGCCCGTGAAAAAAGATATTTTTGTGTTCTGGCCTAGTTTCGCAGTCGTCTGATGAATTAAGGTCGTCTTGCCTGCCTGGCGCGGACCATAAATAATAATCACGCGAGGATCAGCCTGCAGCGCTTTTTGGATTTGAGAGGCAATTGTGCGTGTGAATAACATAAATTCGTTAAACTCAAGTTATATCCATTAGTAATAATTGATGATACAATGATTATACCAATTAAAAAAATAGGGGTCAATAGATTAACGATTTTTGGCTATTGCAGGGAACAAAAATCTTTGTTCCCTACCCCAAAAAAAAATTACGAAATAGATAGAATTCTCTTATTTTTAAATAGACGGACTTGAGTATTTTCTCTTTTAAAAAAGGATGAAAGCATTTTGAAAACCAAAAAATGGCTTTACAAATGGTATTATTTCTTGTCTTAAAAGGGAAGAAAGAGAAGAAAAACTATAGGAATAAGCAGAGCTTGTCGGTATTGCGTAATTTAAGGTTGTTCCAGACCTTTACATCTTCTCCGGCGCCTTAATGCTTAATAAACCCAGTCCTTTTTTAATGACCAAAGCTACGGCGGAAATCAAAGCGATTCTGGAATTTCGCAGTTTCCTCTCCTCGGTTTTTAAAATTGACACGGCATTATAAAAACTGTTGAAACTCTGCGCCAGTTCTTCCAAATAAACGCAAACATAATGCGGGCTGTTATTTTTTTGCGCCTTTGCGATTACTTCAGGAAAAAGCATCAATTTTTTGGCCAAGGCAAATTCGCTTTTGTCCGCAAAAATCATTTCCTCTTTTTTGAGCGTGTTCGCGCTAATTTCACCGTAAGTTGCAATGATCTTTTTCAAAATTGATTGGACGCGGACATAAGAGTATTGCAGATAAATCGCGCTAGAGCCTTCTAAGGAAAGCATTTTTTCCCAATCAAAAGCAATGTTCGTATTGCGAGATTGGGATAAATCATTATAAATTATCGCGCCCAAGCCAATAATTTCGGCTAAATTTTCCAATTCTTCCGGGCTTGCTTCGGGATTTTTTGCCTGCGAAATTTCTTTGGATTTTTCTTTCGCTTGGTTAAATAATTCCTCCAACTCAATCAAAGTGCCGCCTCGCGTTGACATTTTTTTGCCGCCGGATAAAACCATGCCAAAGCCGATATGTTTTGCTTTCACTTTTTCCGGCAAATATCCCGCGATTTTAGCAAAGGCGAATAATTGCCGAAAATGCAATTCCTGTTCATTGCCGACAACATACAAAATCGCGTCCGGAGAAAAAGCGCTGACCCGAAATTGCAAAGTCGCTAAATCGCGGGATAAATAAAGACTGGAGCCGTCTTGCTTGCGCAGTAAAAAAGAAGGGAGTTTTTCTATCGCGTCCGCGACAATCGCTTCTGACTTTTTGTCTTTGTAACAAACACCCTTTTTCAAACATTCTCGCACAATTAAATCTGCTTGCTTCGTAAAATAACTTTCACCGATATTGGTGTCAAAGGAAATTCCCAATCGTTCGTACACCTGATTAAAATCATTTAAACTTAAATCCCGAAATTGTTTCCACAAGGCGGCAAGTTTTGGATCTTTTTTTTCTAGGCGGCAAAAAATTTCCCGGCCTTTTTCTTTTATCTCCGGATTATTTTTCGCGAACTTGTGAAATTGAACATAAAGATTTTTAAGCTCCCGGATCGGATCTTTGGCTACTTTTTTAGGGTCGCCCCATTTTTGATAGGCGTAAATTAAACTGCCAAACTGCGTGCCCCAGTCGCCAAGATGATTATCGCGGATTACGCTATAGCCAGTCGCTCGGTAAAGATTCGCGAGCGCCTCGCCAATAATCGTGGAGCGCAAATGCCCGACGCCAATCGGCTTGGCAATATTTGGAGCGGAATAATCAAGAAGAACTGTTTTTCCGGCGTTCGCGCCGCTTTCGCCATAATCTTTGCCTAGCATAATAATCTTTGCCAAAATTTCTGGATAAAGCTTGCGCTCGTCCGCTTTCAAATTCACAAACGCAGCCTTGGCAACCGCTTCCTTGATCCAATTAATTTTTTCGTTATTTATTTCATTCGCAATTTTTTGCGCAAGAGCATTGGGGTTTTCTCCGCCTTTGACAAAATTAAAAATCGCCAAAGCAAAATCAGCCTGCGCATGAGGAGGCGGAACTGCTAATTCCACTTCCGCAATCTTTGGAGCACCCAAATCTTTTTTGATTGCCGCAAAAACTTCCCGCTTTAACAATTCCGCCGGATAACTTTCAAAATCAACATATTCCCGCTTCTCTTTTTCCTCTTTAATTCTTTTTTGCGCCGCGGCCACGGAACGCGCCACTTCTTGCTCGTATTCCGCGAATGGATCCTTGTTTTCTGCTTTAGACTTCTTGATTTTCACAGATTTTAGATTTAAAATTTTAGATTTTAGATTTTGTTCGTACCGCTACCGGGAATCGAACCCGGGTTTCTAGGATGAGAACCTAGTGTCCTAACCACTAGACGATAGCGGCAAAAAAGTAACTAGTAATCAGTAACTGGTAATTAGTAATTTCTCGGCCGAAGGCCGAATTGCCCAAGTTACTAGTTACTGATTACTAGTTACGAGTTACTGTCTAACCAACCTTGCCTCACCAACAATTCCTCGGCGCGCAATGGTTCAAACATAATATCTTTAACGATTTTTTCCATCCGCATTCCTTGCGAGCCTTTGACTAAAATTAAATCCTTGGGACGCAGGATATTTTCCAAATCATTCATTGCTTGGTCTGCATAATTATAATCAATAATTTTCTCTTCAGGCATGCCGGCTTTGCGCGCTTCATCAGAAATAAAATTCGCGCGATCGCCGATTGTGATCAATAAATCCGCGATTCCAGCGGCGGCCTGTCCGACTTCCCGATGCCCGTTTTCAGTTTGAACACCGAGCTCCAGCATATCGCCTAAAATCGCGACTTTGCGGCGGCCTTGCCCTAATTCGCCTTCACCCAAAACGCGGAGCGCTGCAATTGTAGAAGCCGGAGCGGCATTGTAAGTATCGTCAATAATCAAGCTTCCCTTAATTCCGGGCAAAAGCCGCATTCGCCCTGCTGGCGCTTGGAAATTTTTTAAGCCATCAGCAATTTTAATTAAATGCAATTTAAAATACAAGCCGACCGCGGCCGCGGCGAGAGCCGCATAAATTTGATGCCGGGCGATAATTTTCGGCAAGCGCACAGGGACGCTTGCTCCGC
>Ga0210017_1005034_pt1 | contig 10704 bp, 9 predicted proteins | sample CryGeyCG2014_020_FD_183966 | JGI IMG/M metagenome (GOLD analysis project Ga0210017, IMG submission 183966) | Groundwater microbial communities from aquifer - Crystal Geyser CG08_land_8/20/14_0.20 (SPAdes) (version 2) | ecosystem: Environmental > Aquatic > Deep subsurface > Groundwater | place... | reverse complement strand
TAAAAATTCAAAACTTAAAATTTTAGAGGAAATTGGCCACAATATTTATTTGGAAAACCCTGAACTTTTAGCAAAGATTATAAGTCATTTTATATTGAAGTTTGCGAAGCTGTAACAATTCGCTGCGATCGCAGCGAATTGTTACAAAATTAAATCAATGCGAATATTAGCCTCAATTCTTTGGTTTTTAATTTTCACAAAATCTCTCCTTTTTTGGCTTTGGCTCTGGCAGTTAAAAGAATATCATTTTGGCAGATTCCGGGCTCACTTTGAAACTCAAAAAATAAAAAAGATAATTTCAAGTTTTTATAGAATTAAGTTTCCAGAGCTTACCAAAAAGACCATTATTATTTTATTTTTTGGGATATTGATTGAATTTTTAATCTTGATATATCTTTTTTCTCTTCCAGAATATCTTTTTTATATTTCTCTTTTAATTTTGGTTATTATATCTCCACTATTTTTTTCCCTCCTTATTTTACTTTTCCAAATACCAACGGTTTTTTTAAGAAAAATAATTTTAAAAAGGGCTAAAGAAAAAAGGAAAAAATTCAAAGAACTTCTGGTTATCGGAATTACCGGGAGTTACGGAAAAACTTCAACTAAAGAATTTTTAGGGGAAATTCTCTCAGAAAAATTTAATGGTTCGATAAACTCACCACAAGATGGTTCGATGGGCTCACCACAAAGAGTTTTGAAAACAAAAAAACATATTAATGCTGAAATTGGCATAGCTCAAACTATTTTAAACGAGTTGCAAGATGAGCATCAGATTTTTATCGCGGAAATCGGAGCTTATGAGAGAGGGAAAATAAAAGAAGTTTGCGAGATTCTTCAGCCTCAAATAGGAATTTTGACCGGCATTTCGGAGCAGCACCTTTCAACTTTTGGTTCTCAAGAAAATATCATTGGAGCGAAATATGAATTGATTGAGAGTTTACCCCCAAAAGGTTTGGCTGTTTTTAACGGAAATAACAAATATTGCCAGGAGCTTTATCAAAGAACAAAAATTCCAAAAAGAATTTCAGCTGGAAAGAATCTTGACAAATCAATTAAACCCGATATCTGGGCTCAAAATATCAAAGAAGAAAAAGAAGGGATTTCTTTTAAAGTTTTTTCAAAAGACGGTGACTGGGCAGATTTCAGGGTTAATCTTATAGGAGCTCACAATATCGAGAACATTTTAATGGCAGCAATTGTAGCCAAGGAACTCGGTATAAATTTAATTGATGTTTCAAGAGCTTGCGATAAGTTAACTTCTTCATCCGGAACTCTCAGGCTTCGGCGAGGAAAAAATGAGTGGAACATTTTAGATGCTACTTATTCAGCCAATTCTCAGGGGGTTATTTCTCATTTGGATTATTTAAAAATTTGGCCCGGTAAAAAAATTATCATTATGCCCTGCTTGATTGAACTGGGTTCCTCATCAAAAGAAGTCCATCAGAGAATAGGGGAGAAAATCGGAAAAATTTGTGATTTAGCCATAGTTACAACCGGAGATAGATTTAAAGAGTTGAAAGAAAGCGCTCAAAAATCAGGAATGTCTCCTGAAAATATCTTATTGCTTGAGAATCCAAAACAAATTTTTGAAAAGCTCAAAAAATTCTGTCTTCCCGGCGATATAATTTTATTGGAAAGTCGAGTACCTCAACTTTTGATTGAAATGTTAGTCGGCAAAAATGGAAATCAGAGAAATTAAAGATAAAAAAATATGGGAAGATTTTCTCTCGAGATGCGAGGAAAAAACTTTTCTCCAATCTTGGAATTGGGGAGAATTTCAGAAAATGACAGGGGATAAAATTTGGAGATTAGGAGTATATCAAGAAAAATCAAATATCAAAAATCAAATATCAAAAATACAAATTAAAAATCAAAAATTAGAAAATGATAAAAAATTGTTAGCCGTTGCTTTGGTTATAAAAGTTTCAGCCAAAAGAGGGAGATTTTTGTTTGTGCCCCATGGACCAATAATAAAATCAAAAATCAAAAATCAAAAATCAAAAATTTTAGAAATTCTATTAGATAAATTAAAGAAAATTGCAAAAGAAGAAAATTGTAGTTTTATCAGAATTGCGTCGATCTGGGAAAGAACGGAGGAGAATGAAAGAATATTTAAAAATTTTGGTTTCAGAAAGGCGCCAATTCATATCCATCCGGAATTGACCTGGGAGTTAGATATTACGGCCCCGGAAGGGGAACTTTTAAAGGGGATGCGAAAAACAACCCGCTATCTGATAAAACAAGGTCTTAAAAATAAAGATTTAAAAATAGAAACATCTAAAAACCTGAAAGATGTTGAAATTTTTAACTCTCTCTATCAAAAAACAGTTCTCCTGCATCATTTTGTCCCTTTCTCTCCAGATTATTTAAAAAAAGAATTTTTAGCTTTTTCACCGGACAATCAAATCCTGATTTTTTTGGCTAAATATCGGGGAGAATGTCTGGCTTCCTCTTTTATTATTTTTTGGCAGGGAAGGGCTTTTTATCATCAGGGAGCGTCTTGTCAAAAATATCATCAAATTCCTGCCTCTTATCTTTTACAATGGGAGGCAATAAAAGCAGCCAAAAAAAGAGACTGTAAACTTTATAATTTTTGGGGAATTGCAAAAGAAAAATCAAAAATCAAAAGTCAAAAGTCAAAAATAAGAAAACACCCCTGGTGGGGTTTAACCTTATTTAAAACCGGCTTTGGTGGACATGAAAGAGAGTATTTAAGAACTCAAGATTTGCCTTTATCAATTTTTTATTGGCTGACTTTTTTCTTCGAAAAGTTAAGAAAAATAAAAAGAGGTTTTTGATAAAAACTTCTTTTTCAGATAGGGGTCGGGGAAGAAGAATTCTTCCCCGTGGCGGAAATATAAGAACCTTTCGCTACGCTCAAGAACCTTGAAATTGTTGTTCGGTCGAAAAATAAAAATGAATTTTTCTTTTTCTCCCTCACTGCCAATTATTAAAACCGAGGGGGTTCAAGACAATTTATTGTCTTGAACGGGTGTTTTAGCCGAAGCTCCTGCGGAGGCGTTAAGAAACACCCCGGGACTTAAGGAGCGGTGTTAGCGCACTCGCTTTAGCGAGCGACGCGTGCCGCGACAAAAGATATTTGTAAAGTGAAAAAGTATAAAACAGAAAGATACAGACCGGGAAAATATAGGCCGAAAAGGAGATTTAAAAAAAGAAAATCTATTTTTAAGAATCGGCTTTTCTGGGATTTTGTTTTATTTTCCATTTTAATTTTCTTAATTTTTTACCTTTTCTTTCTTTCAGAAATATTTAAGATAAAAGAAATTAAAGTCTCCTCTTCCGAAATTTATTTAAAAAAAGAAATTGAAACTCTCTTAGAGAGAGAATTAGCGCATAATTTCTTTTTGGTAAATTCTAAGGAAATAGAAAATGAAATTTTAGAGAAATATCCGGAGATAAAAAATGCTTACCTTAAAAAGAAATTTCCCGACTCGCTCGTTTTGGAAATTGAAAAAAGAAGACTAATTGGAATTTTCTGTTCGGGGATAAAATCTGAAGAAGAAAAAGAAAATTGTTTTTTAATTGACGATGAAGGCATAATCTTCGGAGATGTCATCTTCGGAGGTCAAATCTCCGAAGATGAGCAAAAGGATTTGATTATAATTTTTTCGGAAAATGAGGACAAAAATCTTGGCGAGGAAGCTGTTTCCAAAGATAAAATAGACAAACTCTTAAAAATTAATAGCGAACTGGAAAAAAACTTTGAGATAAAGGTAGAAGAATTTGTTTTGAAAGAAGACAAAAGATTAGACATAAAAACGGCAGAAGGTTGGGAAATTTACTTTGATTTATCAAGTGACGTAAATTTTGCTTTAACCAAGCTCGGTTTGCTTTTAGAAAAAGAAATTCCTCTTGAAAAAAGAGGGGATCTCAGCTATATTGATTTGAGATTTTCTAAAGTTTATTACAAATAGAAGACCTCATAAAATCTAAATATTTCTGTCTTCGATTTTATTTTAGCAGTCAAAGGACTTGACTGCTAATTTAAATTGAGTAAAATAAGATAATCATAAAAAAATGACCAATGTTACCGAAAGACAAAAAAATATATTAGAAAGGCTGATTACTGAACATATAAAAATTGCTTTGCCGATAAGCTCCAGTTTTTTGAAACAAAAATGTCATCTTCCTGTTTCTTCAGCCACCATTAGACTGGACTTCGCCGAATTAAGCAAAGCCGGTTTTTTGGAAAAACACTATATTTCCGGCGGTAGTGTGCCAACTGACAAAGGTTATCGGTTCTTTGTAGACAACTTATTTGAAAAAGAAGATTTTGCCGGAGAAGAAGAAAAAATCTTGAAAGAATTTCAGTCAATTTTCAGAGAGATAAAGAAAATAAACGATACTTTCCGCTTTTCTCATGAAATTGCCAAAAACATTGCTTCTTTTTCTTCTAATTTAGGAGTTTCCTATTTTGAAGATTTTGATATTTTTTGGAAAGAAGGATGGGAGGAAGTTGTTCGGGCTCCGGAATTTCATAATCTTGAATATTTGAAAAAATTTACAGAATTAATCAATGATTTGGAAGAAAATATTCAAAAAATTAGTCTTAATGAAAAAGATAAAAAGGTTAAAGTTTATATCGGCAAAGAATCTCCTTTTAAAAGAAAAGAATTTAGCATTGTTCTGGGTAAGAGCTTAGCTCCAAAAAACCAAGCTATCTTTGCCATCGTGGGTCCAAAGAGGATGAATTTTAAAAGAAATATCAGTTTAATCGAAGGTTTAATTAAAACAATAGAATGACAAAGAAAGAAGAAAAAAAAGATTCAAAAATAGAAGACATTAGAAAAAAACTTATCGAGTGTGAAAAGTTAAAGGAAGAATATCTGGCTGGCTGGCAGAGGTCGAGAGCTGATTTTCTGAATTTTAAAAAAGAAGAATTTGAAAGGATAGAAAAAATTCGGGAGTTTGCCGAAAACGAACTTATTTTGAAAATTATCAAGATTCTTGATGATTTAGAACGGGCTAAAAAAGAAATCCCGGAGAATTTAAAAGATTCAGATTGGCTTCAGGGGTTTTTCCAGATAGAAAATCAGTTTAAAAATTTTTTAAAAGGAGAAAAAATAGAGGAGATAAATCCGAAAGGGGAAAAATTTAATCCAAATTTCCACGAGGCAGTTGAAGAAATAGAGAAAAGAGAAGAAAAAGAAGGCGAGGAAGAAGAAAAAGAGGAATCAGGGAAAATTGTTGAAGTTTTGGAGAAAGGATATAAAAGAGGAGAGATGCTCTTAAGAGCAGCCAAAGTAAAAGTCGCTAAGTAGAAAGGTCATTAATTAACTAAAAATTATGGAAAACGAAAAAGAAATCAAAATAAAAGCTAAAGATGAGGATTTAAAAGGAATTTACTCCAATATGATGCAGATATTTCACACCAAAGAAGAGTTTGTTTTGGACTTTTTTATGGTGGCTGTCCCTGCGGGAATTTTGGCTTCAAGGGTTATTATGAGCCCCGGTCATCTGAAAAGAACGATTAGAGCTTTGGAAGATAATATTAAAAAATACGAAGAGAAATTCGGCAAGATTGAAGAAGCGGAAGAAAAAAAAGAAGTAGGATTTAAAATTTAAATTAATTTAACACGAAACATGAAGCGTGAAGCGTGAAACGTTATTAAAAGTTTCAAGTTTCAAGTTTTAAGTTTCAAGAAATTATGCCAAAAATTTTAGGAATTGACCTCGGAACAACTTTCTCAGCTATGGCGGTGGTTGAAGGTGGAACTCCTGAAATTATTGAAAACAAAGAAGGAGGGAGAACGACACCTTCGGTTACAGCCATAACTAAAAACAGCGAAAGATTAGTAGGGATAATAGCCAAGAGACAAGCGATTACTAATCCAAAAAACACTATTTTCTCCATAAAAAGATTAATGGGCAGAAAATTTACTGACCCGGAGGTCCAAAGAGACAAAAAGCTTTTGCCTTATGAGATTCGGGAAAAAAAAGACGGAGGAGTTGAGGTGAAAATAGGGGACAAATGGTATAGCCCTCCCGAGATTTCAGCTATGATTTTACAGAAGTTGAAACAGGATGCCGAAGATAGATTAGGAGAAAAAATTGAAGAGGCAATTATCACTTGTCCGGCCTACTTTGACGATTCCCAGAGAAAGGCAACTAAGGTTGCCGGAGAAATTGCCGGACTTAAAGTTCGAAGGGTAATCAACGAACCAACAGCTGCTGCCTTGGCTTATGGTTTAACCAAAAAGAAAAATCAGCAAATCGTAGTTTATGATTTTGGCGGAGGAACTTTTGATATTTCAATTTTAGATGTTTCCGAGGATACAGTTGAAGTTAAGGCAACCGGTGGAGATACTCATCTTGGCGGTGATGATTTTGACCAGGAAATAATTAGTTGGGTTGTTAAAAATTACAAAAAAGACGAGGGGATTGATTTGTCAAAAGACACTCTGGCACTCCAGCGAATAAAAGAAGCGGCAGAAAAAGCCAAAATTGAATTATCAAGCACTCAAGAAACAGAGATTAATCTTCCTTTTATTACCTCCGATAGCTCCGGTCCAAAACACCTTCTTTGCAAACTTTCCCGAGCTCAGTTAGAGAATATGGTGGCAGAGTATATCCAGAAGTCAATTAGATTGGTCAAAGAAATACTTGGTGAGGCAAAATTGAAACCCCAGGATATTGAAGCAATAGTTTTAGTCGGCGGCCAAACCAGAATGCCAAAGATGCAAGAAGAAATAAAGAAAATTTTTGGCAAAGAACCTACTAAAGATATCAATCCTGATGAAGTGGTGGCTATTGGCGCTGCTATTCAAGGAGGAATTTTACAGGGGGAAGTTCGAGATGTTTTGCTTTTGGATGTTACTCCGCTTTCTTTGGGGATTGAGACATTAGGAGGAGTAAATACTATTTTAATTTCCAAAAATACTACCGTCCCTACTTCAAAGAGTCAAATTTTCTCAACAGCTGCTGAAAACCAAACTTCAGTTGAAATTAACGTTTTACAGGGAGAGCGGCCAATGGCTCAAGACAATAAATCTCTTGGAAGATTTATTTTAGACGGCATTCCTCCGGCTCCAAGAGGCATTCCCCAGATTAAAGTCAGTTTTGACATTGATGCCAACGGAATTTTAAATGTTCAAGCGGAAGATAAAGCAACTAAAAAAAGTCAGTCAATTCGCATTGAAGGTTCGACCGGATTGTCAAAAACTGAGATAGAGCGAATGAAAAAAGAAGCAGAGATTCACGCCAACGAGGACCAAAAAAAGAAAACCCTCATTGAAACAAAGAATATAGCTGATAATTTGATTTACACCACCGAAAAAGTATTAAAGGAATCGGGAGATAAAGTTTCTCCTGAGGCTAAGAAGGAGATTGAGGAGAGAATCGCCGAGTTGAAAAAAGTTAAAGACAGTGATAAAATTGAGGATATAAAATCAAGAACCGCCGAATTATCGGAGGCGATTCAGAAAATTGGGGCTGAGATGTATAAAAAAAATGGAGAAGAAAAAAAATAATTATTTATGAAAGATTATTATCAAATTTTAGGAGTTACTCGTGATGCTTCAGCTGAGGAAATTAAAAAGGCCTATCGGGAATTAGCCCATAAATATCATCCTGATAAAGGAGGAGATGAAAAAAAATTTAAGGAGATAGCAGAGGCCTATCAGGTTTTGGGTAATAAAGAAAAGAGAACTCAGTATGACAGGTTCGGCAGAGTATTTGAAGGAGGCCAGGGCTTCGGCCAGGGATTTGGCGGTTTTGACTTCGGAAGTTTCTCGCAAGGTTTTGGCAAAGAGGGCTTTGACAAAGAAGGTTTCAGTTTTGATATAGATATCGAAGATTTATTGGATGACTTTTTTGGTTTAGGGAAAAGAGGTAAAAGAAAAGATATCCATCAAGGTCGTGATATTGAAGTTGAAATGGAAATAGATTTGAAGGATACTTTGGAGAGTTTAAAAAAGAAGATTACCATTTCAAAAAAAATGGTTTGTCAGAGATGCCACGGTTCCGGCGCTGAACCGGGTTCTTCAATTAAAGAGTGTTTTACCTGTCGGGGTCAGGGGGAAGTTCAACAGATGAAAAAAACTTTTTTGGGAACCATCACACGTTATGTTATTTGTCCCGAGTGTAAGGGGGAGGGAAAAATTCCTGAGAAAACTTGTAATGTTTGTCAGGGAGAAGGAAGAATTGAGGGAAAAGAACAGATAGAGGTTGATATTCCTGCCGGAGTAGATTCCGGCCAGACTATAAAATTCCCCGGAAAGGGAGAAGCTGGTCGGAGGGGCAGAAAAGCCGGAGATTTGTATGTCAGGATTTTTGTTCGGCCTCACCATTTATTTAAAAGAAAAGGCGATGATTTGTATTTCTCTTTACCGATTTCTTTGTCTCAAGCCGCTTTAGGAGATGAAATTGAAGTTCCAACCCTTGAAGGAAAAAAGATTTTGATGAAAATTCCTTCGGGAATAGAATCAGGAAAAATTTTCAGAATTTCAAAAGAGGGGATTCCTCATTTTTCCGGTTGGGGAAGAGGAAATTTATATATCAAGCTGGAGATTAGAATTCCAAAGAAATTGACCAAAAAACAAAAAGAGTTATTAGAAAAATTAAAAAGAGAAGGTTTATAAAAGGCGCTCATAGCTCAACCAGGCAGAGCAGGACCCTTTTAAGGTCAAGGTTGCAGGTTCGATTCCTGCTGGGCGCACCATATTTGCGACGACAAACTGATTTTTTTCTTCTTTGTTGCCGACGAGCTGATTTTTGCCCCGCCCTTTCTGCGAAAGGGCGGGGCATTTTTCTGCCCGATTTTTTCCGCAAAAATCCTTTGGATTTTTGCGGAATTTGAATCTAATTTTAATCGTTTCTGGCGAGTAAAGGATTTTTTGGATAAGATTTTTAGCCAAAAGATTTTTTTCAATTCCCTTTTTGATTTTGAGTTCGGAAAGGAAAAATTTTAGAGTGTCGTTGATGTTTTCCGGTGATATTTTGGAAAATTTAGAGCATACACTCGTTAGTTCGTTTCCAATTCGGCGGCTCAAATTTTGGCTGTGGTTTAGCCGAAAAACAAGATTTTCAATGTAATTTTGGTCCAAAGAAATCCGCTCTAAATTTTCCAAAACAAAATTTTCTATTCGGTCAGCAGAAACTTCTTTTGTTCCGCAGGATTGCCAATCCTGTTTGGATGTTGAAGTGCAACGGTAATAGTAATATCTATTCAGTTTTCCAAAACTTTGTTTATTTACAAAATGCGGACTCATTGCGGAATTGCACTCTTGGCATTTTATCAATCCGCCGAATAGAAAATTTTTATACACTCTAAAATTTTTCAATTTACTTTTGTGAATTTTTTGAGCAAGGTTAAAAATTTCTTCTGAAATTATTGGTTCGTGTATTCCTTGATAAATTACTCCGCTGTATTTAATTTTTCCGGCATATACGATATTCCTTAATATGTGGGCAATGTTGGTTATTGAGAAATTTTTGCCTTGCCTATTTTTGATATTGTTTTCTTTGAGAAAATAATATACCTTGCTTAATGATTTTGTAGCAAGATATTTTTCAAAAATTGATTTTATTTCTTTTGTCTCCGCAGGACAAAGAATTAACTTTGTATTTTCTCGTTTATATCCAAATGGCGGAGTTCCACCATTCCACATTCCTTTTTTGGCGCGTTCTAGTAATTTATCTTTTGTCCGTTCGCTGGTAAGTTCTCTTTCAAATTGCGAAAAAGTCAGCATTATATTGCGAAGCAATCTTCCGGCGGATGTTGAAGTGTCAAATCTTTCCGTTATGGAAATAAAATCAATTTTTAATTGCTCAAAAAATTCAATCAGTTGGTAAAAATCTTTCGGCGAACGGGTGAGCCGATCAATTTTATAAACCAAGACAATATCAATTTTTTCTTTTTTAAAATCTGAAAGCAATTGTTGCAGGGCGGGTCTTTCAAGGGTTGCCCCCGAATAGCCAGCGTCAGAATAAACCCTAAAAACTTGCCAGTTATTTTGACTTGCCACGAATGATCTTATTTTTTGCTCTTGTGCTTCGCAAGAAGAAAATTCTTTTTCCGCTTGCATATCTGTTGAAACTCTTGTGTATATTGCACAGTTTTTCATATTTTTGAAACCAAAAGGGCAACTCTGTTTGTAGTCAATCATGTAAAATACACGACTGAACAGAAGTTGCCCGTTTAGTGATACAATACGAATTATCTATTATATCTGTCGCGTATTTTAATTGACTACAATTTTATTATACCAAAGATTTGAAAAAAGAAAAAATTCTAAAATCCTTTACTCGCCCGAAACGATAAAAATTACATTCAAAATCCGCCATTCCGCTCTGCGGAATGGCGGAAAAAATTGGGCAGAAAAATGCCCCGCCCTTTCGCAGAAAGGGCGGGGCAAAAATCAGCTCGTCGGCAACAAAGAAGAAAAAAATCAGTTTGTCGTCGCAAATATGGTGCCCCAAATAGAAACTCGTCAAACTTTCAATATCATTTTACCAAATTTAATTCATAAATCCAAGAGGCGAAATTTAAATCCGGAAAGGAAATGAGAAAGTAAGGCGGGGCGGCGACGCCGCCCCGCCTTACCAAAACCGTCCCGCTTTCAACGGGGGGAACGAAAGAATAATCGGCTCGGACGCAAAAAATTATTTTTCCCCACCCCCCCCTTTTTTTAATTTTTTGCGTCCTCACCGAAAAATTTTTATCATTTTTCCATTTGCCAATAC
>Ga0210017_1005032_pt1 | contig 10705 bp, 8 predicted proteins | sample CryGeyCG2014_020_FD_183966 | JGI IMG/M metagenome (GOLD analysis project Ga0210017, IMG submission 183966) | Groundwater microbial communities from aquifer - Crystal Geyser CG08_land_8/20/14_0.20 (SPAdes) (version 2) | ecosystem: Environmental > Aquatic > Deep subsurface > Groundwater | place... | reverse complement strand
AACCAAATTAGCCAGAGCATCGGAAATAGGACCGGCCAAGAAGACGATTCTCTCCTCTAAGAGCCGGGAATATATGTCATAAACCCGTTCTCCTCTTTGTGATTTTTCAACAACTGATGGAATTAAGGGCATGTTATTAGTGGGTAGTGAGTAGTGATTAGTGATTAGTTGGAGAAGTTCTCAAGTTTCTCGAAAACTTTCTCGTTATATATTACGCTTTCAGTATAATCTTTTAACCTATCAAGGTCAATTTTTTTCTCAGTATCTTCAAGGTCAGAATATTTTTTTAAGATTTTGTTTGTCTCCTCCTTAATTTCTTCTTCAGAGACCACAATATTTTCTGCCTTTCCGACTTCCCGCAAGACCAAAAAATTTTTGACTCTTCTTTGGGCACTCTCTAAAAAAGAATTCTTAATCTCCTCTTCGCTTTTTTTAATCTGAATTAAATACTCCTCAAAAGATATTTGAAGACCCTGGCTGACTCTTTGCTTTAAATCGTCAAGCAGATGGTTTTTTTCAAGCTCAACCAAAGATTCAGGTAATTCACATTCTGAATTTTGAGCTATCTGCTCTAAAATTTCATTCCTTGTTCTCTGACTTTCTTCAAGCTCCTTCTCTTTTTTAATCCCTTGGCTTAAGCTTTCTTTTAATGAATTCAAGTTTTCGAATTTCCCAAGCGTGTGGGCAAACTCATCATTAATTTCCGGCAATTCCATTTTCTGAACTGATTTCATTTTGACCCTAAAGAACGTTTTCTTGCCAGCCAATAATTTATTGGAATAGTCCTCTGGAAAAAGAATGCCAAATTCCTTTTCTTCTCCTTTTTTCATTTCCTTTAGATTTTCTTCAAATCCTGAAACAAATTTTGCCTTGCCTAATAAAAATCTGTCTTTATAAAGTTTGCTATTTTCAATTTGAGGGCTTTGGTATTCAATTTCCACAAAATCGCCAAATCTTACTTCTCTTTCTAAGGGAGTAAAAACTGCTCTTGATTGTTGGAGCCAGTTTACTGCATCATCAACATCTTTATCCTCAACCAAAATTTCCCTTCTTTTAATCTGGGAAGCAATTTTTTTGTAATCGGGAAGATTGATTTTCGGCAGAACACAAATCTCCGCTTTAAATTCAAAAGGATTCCCTTGAGCTAATTTTGTAATGTTAATTTTGGGCTGAGATACTGCCTCTATTTTCTTTTCCCGAATGAACTGAGAATATTTTTCTTTGACCGCTAAGTCGGCCGCCTTTCGAAGAATCTTCTCAGCCCCAATTTCTTTTTCTAAGATTTTCTGAGGCATCTTTCCCGGCCTGAATCCTTTGACTGTTATATCTTTACCTAATATCGAGGCCGCTCTCTTAAAATAGTCTTCAAATTCTCCTTCCTCCCAAGGAATTTCAAATAGAATCTCAATCTTTGATTTCAATAATTTCCTAACCTCAGCCTTCATACTTTTTAATGGCTTTTTCTATAATCTCTTTAGCTTTCTTTACATTTTCCCAGCCCTTAATCTTAACGAATTTACCTTTTTCCAATTTCTTGTAGTCCTCAAAGAAAACTTTAATTTCTTCTTTTAAGTGCTCATTAACATCTTCTATGTCTTTTATGTTTTTAAAACGAGGATCTATTTTTTCCAAAGGCACAGCAACAATTTTATGATCAATTCCTTTTTCGTCCTCCATTAAAAGGACTCCTACTGGTCTTGCTTTTATTAGACAACCAGAAAAAGTAGGAAAAGTTGTTAAAAGCAAAACATCCAAAGAATCCCCGTCTTCCGATAGAGTTTGGGGTATAAAACCGTACTCAAAAGGAAAAAAGAGAGGAGAATAAATAACTCTGTCCAACTCAAAATATCCTTTTTCTTCTTTATACTCGTATTTGTTGGAACAACCTTTTGGAATATCAACTATGACATTAATCTCTTCAGGCAGATTGTCGCCCGGAGAAATATCTTTATATAAATTCATAATATCGATGCTAATATACTATGCGAAGAGAACTTCGTTCTCTTCTTCACCTTCACTTTCATAAATGGAAGTTCGGTAATTGATGCTAATTATACGAATACGATTTTCATTAGTATCATTAGTATGCATTCGTATATTGGTATCGCATTATTGGCATTTTTTGCAATAGGTTGCCTGAGGATAAACCTTTAGGCGGACTTCAGAAATGGGACGCTTGCATTTCTCGCATAATCCATATTTTCTTTTTTTGATTTTTTCCAAGGCCCGGTTAACTTTTTCTAATTCTATTTCTAAAGTATTTTCAACAGGTAAAAGATTACCATACTCTTCAACTTCATCAGCCCCTTCTTCTAATTTGCCACCATTAAATTTTGGATAGCGGGTATCCCAGTCTCCTTTAAGCTTTTTATCTCTTTCAGCAAAACTCTTTAATCCCCTTTCCAATCTTTCCTTATTTTCTTCCAATTTCTTCTTTAATTTTTTTAATAAATTATCCTCCATAAATTAAACTTTAAAAATATCTATATCGCAATAAATAAATGGCAATGCAAATAGCGGTAAACAGGAGAAAAACTAATACTCGCTGCAAAATTTTTTCCTGGGAAGATTGCCTTTCTGGCAAAGGACGATAAACAATTCCTGCTTGAGGTTTTTCAAGAGTGAAAAGCGGTTCCTCTTTTCCAACCGGTTCCTCTCCTTCTGCTTTTTTTTCTTTTTCTCCAATCCTAGTTAAAAATCTCTTTCTCTCCTCTTCCTCTTCGGGAGAAATTTTAGCCAGACCCATTAAAATTTTCTCTTTTGCCGAAGCCCTTTTTGCTTCTTCTTCTGCCTCCCCCAATCTTGCCGTTTCTATCCTTTTTTCTTCTCTCTCTCTTCTTTCTTTCTCTACTTCTGATTCTTTTTCTTCTGCCACAGGCTTGCCTGCCGGAGCCTTGGCGAAGGCAGGAGCCTCGGCCGAGACGGCCTTTTCCTCTCTCTCCTCCGCAGCAACCATCCTCTTTTTTATTTCAGAAATTATATCTTCTTTTTTTTCTTCTTTTTTTTCTTCTTTTTTGGCCGCCGCGGCGGGGCGGGCGAAGGCGGGAGCTTTGGCTGGAACAGGAGAAGGGACTACCTCTCGCAATAAAATATCTATTTCTCTTATTGTTGCTTCTAATTTTTCTTTCTCCTCTAAAATCTTTTGACGTCTTGAATCAATTTCTTCTATTTTACCTGCGAGTTTTTGTTTTCTCTTTTCTATCGTCCATCTTTCTTTCTCTATTTTTTCTCTTTTTTCTTCTATTTCCCATCTTTTTTTCTCCATCTCTTTCTCCGTCTCTAAAGTTCCGGCTTTTTTTTCTCCTTTTTCAATTACTCCTGCCTCTTCCTCGATTTCCTTCTCTTTTTCTAAAATATCCTCAAGTAATTCATCCGACTTCTCAGCTTCTCCTTCCAGCTCTGCTTTCTCAGCTATTAAGGGCGCTAATTGAAGACGAATTAGTTCAACTTCTTTTTTTATCTTTTCTTTTTGTTTTTCTAATTTTATCTCTTCTTGGAAGCGTAAAACTTCTTTTTTTCTTCTTTTTAATTCTCTTTCTTCTTCTGACATTTCTTCTAATTTTGACTCAATATCTTCGATTTTTTGGTTTAGCCGCTCAATCTCTTCTGACTGTTCCCATTTCTTTTCTTCCGTCTCCCGCCTATCCTTTTCCAGCTGCCATCTTCGTCTCTCGGCCCAATGCCTTTCTTCGGGGACAAGAGCCCCTCTTTCTTTTTCCTCAATTTGCCCTCTTTCTTTCTTAATTTCTGCTTCTTTTCTTAAAATATCTTCAAGTAGCTTTTCTAACTGCTTCTTCTCAGCTTCAAGCTCTGATCTCTTATTTTCTAAAGGTAATTTTCGGGTGGGGAAGTTCTTTAAGCTTTTTTCCAAATCAAGATATTCTTTCTTAAATTTTCCTTCTAATTCTCTCTTGCTCAATACTTCCTCTCTTCTTTCTTGAGCCTCCCTAATTGCTCTCTGGCTAATCCCTTCTATTATTTCTTTTTCTCTCTCTTTCTCTCTTTCTTTTTCTAGTTCTCTCTCTTTTTCTATTTCTATTTCCTTTATCTTCTCTGCCTCCTCCTTGGCTTTCTTCCTGATCTCAACTGCTATTTTTTCTGCTTCTTCTTTTTTCTTTTCCTTCAGTTTCATCAGTCCCATCATTTTTTCCTTGGCTCTTCTTCTAATTTCTTCTATCTCCTTTTTCTCTTTTTCTAATCTTTCTTTTTCTTCTTTTATCCTCTTTTCCTTTTTTCTTCTTCCCGCCTCTGTTTTCTCCATATCTTCAACTGCTTTTGCTTTTATCATCTCAATTAACCTATTATCTTTTTCCTCTTCTGTTTCTATTCCCCTGATTTCTTTTTCTCTTTTTAAAAAATCAAGGTCATTTTTCATAGTCAAAATCACTCCTTGCCCCAAAATTTCTGAAATTGGCCTTTTAGAAAAAGGAAATTCTTGTTTTGTTTCTTTTAATTTTTCTTCCATAGGTTTGAGGAAATTTATTTTTTACCCCGTTAGAAGTAAGTCGCCCGAGGCGACTGCCGTCCCGCCTGAGGCGGGACGGACTTCTAACGGGGCTTAAAGCCGGCGGCCTTAGCTGATAAATTGATTCTCCCCATCTCGTCAATACCTATCACCTTGACCGGGATAATATCTCCCACTCTTACCACATCCACAACTTTATTTATTCTTTGGGCAAGAAACTGGGAAATATGGACCAAACCTTCCTGACCGGGCAGAATCTCCACAAAAGCGCCGAAGTCCAAAATTCTCTTTACCTTACCCTGGAAAACCTCCCCGATCTTAACTTCTTTAGTAATTCCTCTTACCCAGTCAATCGCCTTTTTAGCTGCTTCTTCTTTTTCAGCTGTTATAAATACCTTTCCGGAATCTTCAATATCAATAGTCACTCCGCAGCTCTCAATTATTTCATTAATAATTTTACCTCCCGGACCGATAACCTCTCCTATCTTATCGGGATTAATCTGTAAGACATAGATTCTGGGAGCCCATTTTGAGAGTTGGGGCCGCGGCTGAGAAATAACTTTCCCGATCTCGGTTAAAATTTTTAATCTGGCTTTTTTTGCTTTGTCCAATACTTCTTTTAATATTTTACCATTAATTCCATCTACTTTCACGTCCATCTGGAGAGCAGTGATACCCATCTCTGTTCCGGCCACCTTAAAATCCATCCCCCCATGGCTATCTTCCGCTCCTTGAATATCAGTAAGAAGTTTCTGATTACCATCTGAGCCCTCCATCAAACCTATAGAAATTCCGGCTGCTGGTCTTTTTATTGGAATTCCTGCGTCCATCAAAGCCAGAGAAGCGCCGGAAACCGAAGCCATACTGGTTGAACCATTGGAAGAAATAACCTCGGAAACCACCAAAACAGTATAAGGAAAATCATCAAAATTTGGCATTAAAGGAACAAGGGCTTTTTCTGCCAATACTCCATGACCTATTTCTCTTCTCCCCGGACCTCTCATCGGTCTCACTTCGCCCGAGGAATAGGGAGGGAAGTTGTAATAATGGATGAAGTGTTTTTTACCTACCAACTCCATCTCGTCTAACAACTGCTGGTCATGAGGAGAACCCAGGGTTGCCACTGATAAAACATTAGTCAGCCCCCGGGAAAAGAAAGCCGAACCGTGAACCCTGGGCAAAAGCCCGACTTTTGCCTTGACCTCCCGAATTTCATCTAATTTTCTCCCGTCCGGTCTTTTGTCATTTTTTAAGATATTTTCTTTTAAAATCTTTTCAAGATTTTCCTCAAAAAGATCAAGGGCTTGTTCGGGAGTATATTTTTCTTCTGTTTCCTTCAAAAGATTTTCTTTCAGTAATTTAATCTCTTTCTCTGTTTTTGGGGCATCTTTCTGATAAAGGACTTTTTCTAATTTTCCTTTCAAAAACTTTTCAACCTCTTTTTTCAAATCAGGGTCGTAAGATAGGGAAGACAAAGGAATTTTCTCTTTGCCTATTTTTCGGCTAATCTCTTTTTGAAAGTCAATTAATTTTTTCAGGAAAGGTTTGGCAAATTCAAAGGCCTGACAAATTAAATCTTCTTTTACCTCATTGCCCTGGCCTTCAATCATATTGAGCAAAAGTTCTCCGGGCACCATCCCTGAAAGGGATGGTCGTTCAACTGCTGACAGTAACAAATCTAATTCTCCCTCTTCTCTTTCTTGGTAATTAGGATTTAAAATGAACTTTCCTCCTTGTTGGGCGGTGGGTGGGTGGCGTCCAATTCTTACTGCTGCCACCGGACCCTGCCAGGGAATTTCAGAAATTAACAAACTAAGAGAACTCCCCAAAAGACCCAAAACAGCCGGGTCATTCTCTTTATCAAAGGAGAGGCAGGTAGCCACTACCTGGATTTCTCTTTTAAAATGTTCTGGGAATCTAGGTCGAATCGCCCTGTCAATTATCCTGTCAATTAAAACAGATCTATCCGAAGGCCGGCCTTCTCTTTTCATAAAACGAGAGCCGCGAATTCTACCAGCCGCATAATATCTTTCTTCGTACTGGCAGGTCAAAGGGAAAAAATCAACTCCTTCTCTCTCTTCGCCCAACTGGGAAACAACTAAAAGTGATGTGTCGCCGTATTTTAGCAAAACGCAACCAGAGGCCCTTTCGGCTAACTTATCTGTCTCAACTTGAAGGATTCTATTGGCTATTTCTATTTTATAATTAGTCATCGAGTTTTCACGTAGTGAAAGTGAAGATTAAGAAGAGAACAAAGTTCTCTTCGCCTAAGTTTTTTTGAGCAAAAAAATTCTCAGGTTTTTTTCTATGTCTAAAAACTCATCAGCCGCTTCTTTTAATTTTAAAGAAGTGGTTTTGCCAAAAGCGATAATCTCCACTCTCTTCCCTTGATTTTTTAGATATTCAACTAAAGGAATAAAATCGCCGTCTCCGGAGCAAAGCACAACAACATCAACCCCGGGAGCAGTTCTGATGGCGTCAATAACTATTCCCACATCCCAATCGGCTTTCTTAGTCCCTCCGTAAAATTCCTGCAAGTCCCTTACTTTTGTCTCTATCCCCAATTTAATCAAGGCCTCAAAAAATGCTTTTTCTTCTCCTGTTTTGGTGCGAACTACATAAGCAAAAGCTCTGATGAACTTCCTGCCGGCAATTGCTTTTTTTAAAACCTCGTCAAAATTAACCCTTGCCTGGTAAAGGTTTTTTGCCGAATGATAAAGATTTTGGACATCAATTAGTACCTCTACACGTTGTTCTTTTGGTTTAATAAACATGTTATTTCTTTAGCCCTATTTTTTTCAAAACGCTGTTATATTTTCTCTTATCATTTCTTTCTAAATAGTTCAATAATCTTTTTCTTTTGACCACCATTTTTAAAAGCCCTCTCCTGGAATGAAAATCCTTGGGATGCTTTTTAAGATGAGCAAGCAGATTTTTAATCTCTTCACTTAAAAGAGAAATCTGGACCTCAGCCGACCCGGTATCAGTTTCGTGGATTTTGAATTCCTTAATTATTTTTGTTTTTTCCTCTGGTTTCAACATAATTTTTAATATTTGATTTTTGATATTTGATATTTCTATAGTGCCCCCAACAGGACTCGGACCTGTAACCAATTGCTTAAGAGGCAAGTGCTCTGCCAATTGAGCTATGGGGGCAAATTACCTCATCAATATATCTATTTTGTAATTGTCTCTTAAGTCATTATCAGCGATTTCCCGGGTCATTTCTTTAGCCGGTTCCCAGACAGCATAAGCAATATCAAAAGGACTAGTAGAAATTATATCTTTATTACTGAAAAAGACAAGGGAAATTTTATCAACCTCTGGTTCTTGAGAAGTAATTTCTTCAAGAAGTTCTCCAACAACTACTTCTACTCGTGAGCGGTCTATTACAGGAACAACAACATCATAAGTTTTAATCCGAGCAAAGGGATGGTAAATCAAACTTTCTCTAACAACCTCATAATCTATGCCCTGAATCTTTCCTTTAATTGTTTTTTCTGGTCGAGGCATATTTTTAACAAAATCTTCGCTTAATGGTTCAGGAGATGGAAGTTCTTGCTGGCGAGAAAGATAAAGAACTAACAAGGAGATAATCCCGACTATGATAATAATTATCAAAATTAGCAAAAGTATATTTTTCTTTTCAATTTTAAACATTTTCAAATAAATAATTTTTATTCTTCAGGGCCGTAACATTTGCATGTACCAGCATAGCAAAAACAATCATTTGGCGAGCCCGGTTTACACTCGTCACCATCGGTATCTCGAGTACAGGTGCAATCCTTTTCCTCTTTTTCTATGACCGAGCAGGAGCCAGAACTATTACAATTTTTATGAGTTTTCTCTTTAGTTCCATCTGCCTTTTCATCACAACTCCCGTGATAGTCGCAATCTTTGCAAGAGCTCCAGGAATCATCAGTATAACACCTTGTTCCAGAAGACTCATAATAACCCCCGCTTGTGCAGCAGGTAGATAGGGGATCACACTCATCTCCGTATTGAGGTTCATCTGTTACACAGACGCCATTTTTACAATGTCTCAAATATAAACCGGCTGAACCGCAATAATCACCATCAGTATCCCGGGTATCAGTACAACTTGTTTTTTCTTTATCATCAACAGAACAGGAGCCAAAAGCATCACAGGTCTTATGATTTTTGTATTGTTCACCGATTATACTTTCCTGGCAATCACCGGCTTGGTCCCAATCAGTAATACAAGTTCCCCAAGTAGAATCAGTATAGCATCGAGTTCCTTTGGCTTTGTATTGTCCATCAGATGTGCAGCAGGAAGTGCCCGGAGTACATACCATATTAGAGTAATGCTTACATTGTCCGTTCTCGCAATAACCCTCTCCCTCATCACAGGGAAGACCGGCGGTATTTCTGATAATTACGCAATCTTGATATAATTCCCAAGAAGGTACATTGCAGCTTCCGGTATCACTACAAGCCATTGTTTTTATAGTTTGGCTTCCAATTTTCATATTATCACATTCGCTGGTATATTCACCACCAGTACATTCTCCCCAATTATATTCCTGGCAGATTTTCCCATATTCCTCATAATATCCTTCATCTGTACAGCAGGTTGTTCCGGGCACGCATTCTTTCGGTTTATCGGGAGTGCAGCATTCTCCCCAGAGCGTGCTTGACATATCACATTTTCCGGTGACGCCACAGACATATTTGAGCGTTTTCTTACAATAATTATCAGGACAACCGGAACAATTAACTGTGTCGTGCTCACAGCTGGTAGTAAGTTCGCCGCAGGCATCACCCTCAGTGTCTCTTACGCATATACAATTGGGACTTTCTTCGTAGCTTATATTCGAACATTTTCTATTATTACAAGTCTTAATTTGTCTAATGAAACTTCCATTTGTGGTCCGACTGCATTCATCTTCATTATCCCACTCGCAGAGTATACATTCTCTGGAATAATTTCCAGTCCAGCAAACAGTTCCATCAGCATCGTAATGACATCCGTCTTTACAGCAGTCATTTTCAATAGTGCACTCGCAATCACCTGGAAGAATATTTTCACAAGTTAAAGTATTAGGGTTACATGCTTGATTGGAATTACAACTCTCTTCAGTAACCCATCCAGTCCATTCAGACCAATCATCATCCCATGAACCAGTGCATTCAGCGCCATCACCAGAACAATATTGGTTTTTAAAACGGTATCTGATACCAACATCACTTCCCGGTCCGGTTCCCCAGGGACAACCGGATTGCGAATCGTCATTGAAATCGCAAATCACGTTACTGTCAGCATAATAACAATTATCTTCACAACAGTTGCCATAGGCACATTCACAATCATTATTAGGTTCGCAGAACTGGGTATAAACACAGGTTTGATATTTTGCCGAGCAGAGCTCTGTGGCGTCGCAGGATTTTTCAAGTTCCCAACCAGACCAATCTCCCCAATCCCCCCACTGGCCAGTACAATATTCGCTATCCTCAGAGCAATACCGGTCTCTTTTACGAGCCCTAAGACTAAGATCATCTCCGCAACCTGTTCCATCAGGACAACCGTATTCTGTTTCCATTTCAACATCGCATTTTTGATTCTGATTTAAATAATAGCATCCGTCGCAGCACTCACCATTTAGGCATGGACATAAAGTAACCTCACAGAAGGAACTATATTCGCACCCTCCAGTGCCTGACACACAGTACTCTGTTATGTCACATGATTTATATGTCTCTTTATTTGACCAATCTCCAAAATCTGTCCATATTCCAGTACAATCTGCGCTGTCTCCAGAGCAGTATTGGTATTTAAGTCTAGTCTGAACAGTGACGCTGTTCCCACAGTTAGCGTAAGGCTCATAATCCGGTTTATCTTGACCGGTACAACCCCAAAGATAATCAGGTTCGTAATCACAGGATTGAATTTTAGGATGATAATGACAGCCATCGCAGCAAGGCCCGGAAGTACATTCACAATCCGTTACCGTTGCTTTCCTTCCTATTATGGCAAAAATGGAAAGGTGGTTGGTTGTGGCAGTTACTGTATTATTTACCTTATCCACCGTGCTCGGCAATCCCACCCATCTTGAAAGAGTTTCGTCATAATGATAAATAGCTAAAGTGTTTTCATCCAAACCAGCATTAGTAACCCATTGGTCAGTATAAGCCAAAGTAATAGTGGCTGGCGCTTTTGTATCTTCTTGAGAAACAACCAGATAAACATCGTCTCCGACTATGGTTTGGCTTGAGGGAACA
>Ga0210017_1005030_pt1 | contig 10706 bp, 10 predicted proteins | sample CryGeyCG2014_020_FD_183966 | JGI IMG/M metagenome (GOLD analysis project Ga0210017, IMG submission 183966) | Groundwater microbial communities from aquifer - Crystal Geyser CG08_land_8/20/14_0.20 (SPAdes) (version 2) | ecosystem: Environmental > Aquatic > Deep subsurface > Groundwater | place... | reverse complement strand
GCCCGATTGGCTGGGAACAAGTATATTATATCAAATCATACCTTGTCTGAAAAGATAATTTTTATCTTCTCGGAAAAGATGGGAAAGTTGAATTGTGCAAATTCTTTCTATGATTTTTTCATAGTGGTAGCTTTCCCTTTCTACCAATCCCATTAACCTGGGATCAGGGTTAAAAATTTTAAAGAACAATGTACTCGCGATCACAAATATCGCAAGTATAATTTTTACCGACTTCTGCGCCCTTGATCCTTTCCGAATGACCTTTGGGGCAAAGATACCAGCCCTTTCTGGCCATCGTGGAATCATTAGTCGGCGTCCAGTGACCATTAACTGTCTCAATGTCATGGACTTCGGGTCGTTGTTGCCGACAGTCAGTTTTCTTGTGCGGCCCGACCACTGTCTTGCCAGAATCCATTTCCCATTGCTCGGGCATAAATGGATCTTGGTCAGCCCAAGACTCATACTCGTCAACATTAATTGGAAAAGAATTATATTGCTCTTCTTGAGCCTCTCTGTCTTTTCCAACCATGTCGCGCGAATAAGCCGTGGTAAAGGTGATGGTGCCAACCTGCCGCAAATTCCAGCCCGTGCCAGTGCCGACAAAATACTGGCGACTCTGTACTAACTCTTCCACCTGCATCCGTTGAGCATAGGTAAGAGTTTTGGGCAGATAATCCACCCGCCACCATTCAGTATAGCGATAGCCATAATTATCATGGCCATAGCTGATTACTAAATGGTCAGTGGAAAGATCGCCATAAAAATTGGCATAGACACGGCCTTTACGACCTTCTCCTCTTTCCTCCTTCGGCGCGACGATTTCACCATTTGGCGTAATGCAGAACACTTGAGTAAAACACCGACTTTCTGTCGAGATTTGAACTCTCACATCCAGCCAAATTTTTCCACATTGAGCTGCTGTCTGGCGTTTCGCCTCCAATTCCGCCCGATATTTCTCCACTCTATCCACCAAGTCCAATTTAAGAGTTTGAAGAATATCAAGTTTCTTTTGGGTCGGACTCCCGCTATTGCCATCTGACCAACGGCTTTGGATTTCTTGAATTTCCTCGTCGCTGAAAGGGTTGGGTTGGGGAATATTGAGATCATTCCAGTTAAAAAATCCCTTCAGGACTTCTCTGAATTTCTCTACCTCGGTAATCACCTTATCGCTAGCCCGGACAAATCTAGCGACAATATTTTCGCCCGCATCCAGTTTGTTTTTCAATTCAGTTACAGTTTCTTCGGTGTATGAGCTCGAGAGACCTGATTGTTTAGATCCTCTTACTACCCACCAAATAAACTCCACTAAACTGTTACCTGAATCAGGTAATTTGGACAACTGTGCCAGAACTTCATCATCAAAACGCGCAGTGTAAACGCCATCAGAAAGTGCGCGGAGCACTTCACCGGAGTGATCATTAAAATCACAGAATGCCGGGGCATCAAGCAGGGCTTGGGCATTATCACGAATTTTCTGCAGGTCATTAGTAGAAAGTTGATTATGAATCCATTGCTCACGACCTTCATACCACTCACTGCAATTTTGACAGCAAGTTGCGCCTGCTTGAATCCGATCTGCTCCAAAAAGCTGGTTCGGTTTTCCGCAACGAGAACAGTCGCGATAATCGCGGCAACTGTAACATTGCGAGTGTTCACTGGCTTGGTAGCGATACTTGCCGCATTTACAAACTGGGAATTTCTGCTCAACTTCTTTTTGAAGTTTTTTGGGCAATTTTTCCCATTCAAAAGAGAATTCATGAGAATAATCTGCATTGTCAGGATCTTGACCTTTAGTGGAAACTAACCATTTGTATGAAGCAAGTTCTATCTCTTTAACATCTGCTTCATACCAACCACTTTTAGCCGCAATCTTTTCAACGGAGATTTTAAATTCTCTTGTTTCTTCCTTTTCGTCTTTCTTCTCCTGCCTTTCCCAATTGATTTCACCATTATTAACTACTTGGCGATAAGCGCCTGTCCATACATCGCGCTTTTGGGAAATAACAGCAATTGAAGGATCAGCGTCAACAAGTTCATCTGACCAGTAACCAGTTTCTGGACGATCTTCAGATTGCAAAGGTATATTTTCTTCCTTCACAATTTTTTCAGTCCCATCATACTCAATCCGAACTTCTTGGCGAGCCGCGATGTTATCATCCTTTTGCGTTATCCGTTCCTCATATCTCGGATTGCCGGGTGATACACGATAACCACGGCCCCAACCATGACGGAATACAAAGTACTCTTTATCCTTTTCAGGATTCCATCCTTCATAAGGAAAATTCGGAGCGCCCCTACGTTCCAACCACATAATCAGGCTCTCGTTGTTTTCTTTGGATCTTTTGTCGTCTCGTCCAAATTCGCCTTCTCCGGTTTCAATTAGACCATGGGTGTCACCAACTGGTCTGCCAAGTTTTCCTCTTTGCGCATCCGTTAAAGGATTGCAATACAAAGTATAAACTCGGTAACATTCCTTGGTGAACTCGGCCATAAATTCGGCAAATTTCTGTTCGTCCTCATATTCAAACGGCCGAACAGATTTTTGAACCACCACTGTTCCATCATTGCGGATGGAATACTCATATCCCGGTTTCCTAACATCAATCTGGACCCTGGGAACTAAAGTGGTTAATTCCTGCGAAAAGAATGCCCGAATCCGATCGCTACCGTTATCGCCGCCGCTGGTTGGCAAAGAATTTGAATCGCACTGCATGAATATTAAGCGCTTTACTTCTTTGTCAATGTCCTGCCAAACGCGATCAAATTTTTCCTGGCTGTCAAACTCATTCCCTGCCAATACCCTGGTAAGAATCAGATTTTTATTCATGGCCGGCGCATTATTGCCCTGGCTTTGATATAAAAATCCTGACTGCCATTTGATGTTGGGGTCTTGCAGTTTGGACAGTTCAACTTCCATGCGGGGAACGATTGATCGGCCGCCGAAATGGGTCAATTCAAAGTTAATGCCAGCAGTGGCCTCTTTAATATCCACTAATTGAGACATGCCGCCAGCAACTTTGATACCACGGCCGGTGGTTACGCGCAATAGGGCAAAAAGCTCATTCTCAACGAACTTCTCAACAGCTTTTTTAACATCTTCAGCTGTTAAAGTTGTCCGTCCTTTTCTCTCTCCCCCAGTGATGAAAAAATACATTGGTTTCCATATACCAGCACTGCTGGTAATTTCACCAACTTTTTCCACACCACTTTCACTGATGAGCCCGTGTCCTGTTAAGCCGCGAAAAAAAGTAGCGGCCGGGAGTGATTTGTATAAATCAATAGCTCCCTTTACGTCTTGATTTGTCAATGTGCGATTTTCCATTGTTTTCTCCTTCTCTGTTTTAGGGTTAATTGCCTAGTAAATGGTCCCGAGTCTCACCTCGGACTAGGACTTTATTAATATTTATTTTTATTTTTATTTTATTTCCTCTCAAAGCCATTCAAAAAAGACTGGATGGCTTAGTAGAAGAAGGAGAGTATTGAAAGTGCGAATTCAACACCCTCCAACGATTTAGTGCATCATACAAATAATGGCATAAATAACTGGCACGGCCACCATTACTGATAGCCAAAACTCTTGCCTCATATTCTCGTGCCACTTTTTCAGTGGCTTGCTGTGAAAATGAGACATCGGCTTGTGGCACTTAGCGCATTCGCGCCAATAATACCGATCAACGGTGCTGTAACTATGATGCACCTTTGACCGGGTTACTACTTTTTTGTGGGGACAATTATTATCCTGCCACGCCCACATTTTTTGGACCGAATTCTGTGACCACCCCAGAAGCCATTTCTCCCTGATGGTCAAGGAGCGCTTCTGCGACTGGAAAAATTTGTCGCAGTGAACGCACCTTTTTTCTTTTTGGAACATTTGGAGTATCTCCCCGCTTAACCCAAATGTCCAGTCACTTGCCTCGTGGCCCGGGCAAGCCGCTACCCGTTTATCGTAGCGGCCCATCATTTCGATGGTGTAGGATATCATATCCTCGCCATCTTTTAGATCCTTGGCCGAGACGCCCATCATCCCCCGACCACTTCTGCCACGATTCATCATCAAAAAAACTGACATACCTTTCCTCCCCGATTTAACACCTCGGCGACGGGCGTTGTTTAACTTAAAAAGAGCATTATTTATTTTTATTTTTACTTGTCTTCACTCTTTAAAACCACCAAACTAATTGATGATTTTAAAAATGAAGGGGAAAGAATAAAGTGTTGCTCGCTTTATCCTTTCCCTTTGTTGCTTGGCGATTTTACTACACTACAGAGAACACCTCGCCGGCTTGTTCTACTGTGAGCTCCGAAATTTTGAATATATCGTCGCTAAATTGTTCCAAGGTGGCGGAGCTGGTTTGACCACCAAGGTTTAACAGCACGGAATAGACATTGAATGGGACTTTTTTCCGCGCCGTGTTGAAATCCAGCAAAAAATCGCTGGACACTGCGCAATGGCCGTCTGTGATAAACACGATATCGGCCTTCAATCCCTTTTCAATATACTCCCGTGCTTTTTTGAGCGGCTTTTCAAAATCTGTGCCGCCGCCCAAAAAATATTCAGCGACTTCAATTAACTTCCGGTAGCTGGCCTCGCTCTTTTTGATCTCCACCACTGCCAGAGGATCACTGGAACCGCCGTATTGAATAAATATAAAATGGCGGTTTTGATAATCAGCGCATTGGTATAAACCAAGTGCCAATCCTTTTTCCCAGATTTCCTGTTGGTCAGTAATGGAGCCGGAGTTGTCTATACAGACTATTACCGGCCCCTGTCCCAAAGCCTGCTTTTCTTCTGTTTCAAAAACAAACAGTTGCTTTGAGACAAAGCGCCTGATAAAGTCCATGCGCATGGCCGGGTGGCCGAGCATAGCCCGCTCGGCAGGCACTAATCTTCGCAGGTCATTGCCGCGCTTGACATTGGTGACCACGCCAGTCCGAGAAGCGATCTTCTCTTTCTGTTTGGCCACAGCCATGCGACGGAAACGACCGAGAATTTTGGCGACCTTACGGAGCTTGTCGCTCCGCTTGAGCTTTTCGACGAGCGCCAGTTTCTCCTCGTAAGAGAGTTTCTGGATCTCGCCCGGCTCCGTGCCCCAAGCTTGCAGAGTTTCCGAATGCTCTTCAGCTTCATCACGGGATTCTTTCATGGCCTTGCGGATTGCTTGGCGCATTTTTTCTCCCATTTGAGCTTCGAGCTTTTGCTCCAACTGGTCAGCCTGTTCAGCCAATTTTTGCTGCGCTTGTTCAAAGGTCATCCAAGCTTGTCCAGCCTGATTAGACATTTGCTGCGCTTTATCTTTGGCTTCATTAGCTTGCTGTTGAAGATCGTCGGCATTGGGGTTGCCGTCTGCTTCAGCTTGGGCCGCTGCCATGGCCGCTTGCATCGCCTCATCGCCTGCTTGGTCAGCCGCTTGTTGCGCCTCTTGGGCTTGGTCGACCATGTCCTGAAGCTCTCCTTGTTCCTGTTGCTTCATCTGCTGAAGTTTTTGCTTCACAGGTTCAGGGATGAGTTCCAGCACGGCCTCGCCCAAAGTCAGGACCGCCATAGACGACGCGAACTCATCAAGGTAGGTGTACCCGCGGAGTTCTGGATACTGTTTAGTATCCATCACTTTCTCCACGAGCGACCTATTGACTCGCTCGCTGGCTCGCACCCGCTCCTTGGGTTTGATTTCTGGATCTGCTTTATACAGAATAGAATACAGATCCATAAGCAGAGGTGCATAGGTTGGCAACTTTGCCAGACCTTTTTCCTCCAAACCTTGGAGCTTGACCGCCCGGCCTTTTATGGAGGCAAAGGTACGGCGGTCGTAGCGGTCCGAATAGACGACATTTTCTTCAAGTTGCCGTCTCATACCTTTTCTCCTTTCGTTTGGGTTAAATGTCAAAGCCCATCACCTCGCGGGCGACATCCCGCTGATAACGCTGAACAGTCTCAAGAGCGTCCTGGATTCCCTTGCTCGGGAACCCGGATTTCTTGGCTTGTTCAAATAGCTGGGTGATGCCATCAATCCCAGCTTGCGGGTCGCCGCTGATGAGCTTTTTTAACTTGGCGTTGGCCTCGGATCCACCACGGCTGAATTCCGCATCCGACTTGCCAGAGCCGTCTTGTTTTTTCCGGCTCATAGCTTCGGTGCGGATTTCCGTGGCGTCGTCCAGCAGTTCCTGGACTTTGAGGCCAAGCGGATTGGCCACCTCCAGGACTATCTTCCTGACCAGTTTGCGATGGTCGGGATTATCCCATAACACATGGGGTAACACTTCCACCAAATCCGCTTCAGTCACTTCATTCCGGCCTTCCAAATACGCGTTAGCCTGGAGCAGTGGATTTAGCCTAACATCTCGACGACCATAAATGATCACGCCCTCTGCATAGAGCTTCTCAATTATGGTTTCAATCAGGTCGTCAATCCGTTCATTCACCACAACTTTTAGAACCTGTTTTTGAATTTCGGACAGGTCATCCAAAGTTATCGGTTGCATTTCCGGTCTGGCCGACTGATCGCCTTGACGCCGACGGTGCGACAACTGTCGCATGCGAATCCGCTCCGACTTTTCGGCGGTCCGGTCCACCACATACCGAAGCATAAAGCGGTCATAAAATGCCTCCAAGTCCTCCCCGGGCAGGTTGTTGGTATCCCCGAACACCGACACCAACGGCATTTTGCGCCGTTGTCCGCGCACTTCATAGTACCGCTCATTGATGGCGGTCAAAAGTGCGTTCAGGGTCGGGCCAGAGCACCGGAATAACTCCCGGAGCATCGCGAAGTGAGCCTCCGGCAGCATGCCGGTGGTGATCGGCTCCGCAATGTTCCGCTGGCGACCATTGTCCATCGTCTCCACGATGAAATCGTGGGCGGCGACAAACAGGTCGTCCGGCAAAGTATCCTGTGCGACCGTCTTGGTAAACACGATCGCATTTTCAATGCCCTGGACAAAATAATCCAAGAGCATTGATTTGGCCTCGCCGTACGGGCCAAACAATATCGCGTGCTGGCGTGCCAACACCGCGAGAAACACCCCCCGCACTTCGTCTTTTCTCCCCACAAGAAGCCGATTCATTTCCGACTCGTTGTGCTGGAGATTTTTTAATGCTTCCATGAGAATTCCTCCTCAATTAAATTCTATTCAATTTTTACTTCACTATTTACTTTTCTTACTTTCCCCCTCGATCATCTCCGCTCCTTCAGGATCAATCTCCTTCCAGAGCTTTAGAAACGCCGGTAATTCAGTCAACTTTTGCTGCCGGAACGAAACATCGGCCTGGCTAAGACTGCGGATATTATCCAACTTGTCCAGCCGCTTGATTAAGATGGCCTTGCGTCCGCCAGCTTTGACCTGGGCGAGATAAATTTCGTCTGGTTCATCATCTCCAGTTTGATGGGAAAGATGAAATACCAAGTGAGCTACCTCTGCGCCATATCGCCGCTGAATTTCTTTGATTGGAACGCCGCAATCCTCCACCACATCGTGGAGCGCAATGGCGATCAGGAATTCCACACCCAAACTTGGGTCTTTTAAAAATTCCTGAATGCCGGCTAATAGCACTCTATAGATGTGGCAGACATATGGCTCACCGCCAACACGCTTTTGATCAGCATGTTTTTCTTCGGCCAGCCTAACTGCGTCCCACGCCAGCGCCGCTTGTTCGGCATCTATCTGCTTCTGTTGATTCATAATAACCCTTTCTATTTTTTATTATCAAAGAACTATTTTGCCAATTAATTTTTTATTTTTATTTTTCTCTGTAAACCATTTATTATTAAATGATTCACATAGAAAAACAGAGAAAAGGATTTATCAAGTGCTTATCAAAACCCTTTTCTCAAATAAGTGCAAAATCTAACCGATTAACCAACGGCATACTGCCCATCGGTTAAATAGGTTTCCCCTTCTTTTTCAACCAAGATTCCGCGAACTTCATCTTTTCGATGATAGTTCTCTAAGTTGAAAAGGTGCCAGCTTTCGTCAGGTGGCGTAGGGCCGTAATGCAGGAAATGTCGCCCAATATATTCATAGCCCTCTTTGTGTTCCCATAATTTCGCCTGTTCCACATATTCTTTCGGGAACCATTCGCCAGATATACTTACTGGCAAACCAATGAGTTGAGGTGGTAACCACTCCTCAATCTCACCATTTAACAAAATGCGCTTAGCAGCATTAGAACGCGCACAGTGCTGAGCAGGATTTAGAGTAGTGATTATAATCTTTCCTTCCTGGATATACAGAAAAAACGGTTCGGTAATTTCTGCCGTATTTCCCTGAACTCCAGTGATGCAGTATGAAAGACCATTATCACTCACCTGCCCTTTGGCTTTTAAAGGATGCAATTCAAACATTTCATTTTCCTCCTATACTTTTTGCGTTCAAAAATTTCTTTACCACGGACACTTATTTGTTTCCGTATTCGGAACTATTAGGCTCATGCCCCAAATAAGCGCGTGGCTGCTCCAAAACTCCACTGATTCCGATGGAGCGAACTCGCTCCACGGCTCATCTGGTGTCCGGCGGCCAACATAGGCAGTCATTAAAATATAGAATCTGCCCTCATCTGCCTTTTTCAGCAGAACCGTCACATACTGGCACGATTCTGGCTGACGGTTTTTAACAAACCGCGTCAGTCCTTGTCTGTTTAGCCGCTGGGCAAATATTATGACTTCGCCTGGTTTTGTCTCAACCAGAATAGAATCACCAATCTCGCGTCCCATATCCACCTCTTCCGCAATAAAACCTCTTCCTTGAGGATTTATTTTTAATAATGCCTCGGGAAGTAATGCTAAAAGTTGCGGATATTCTTCGGCGTGAGATGCAAGGTGACTATCCTTGCGGTCAATCACTGGTGTTCCATCGGCCAAAACCCACTGGGGTTGCCCGACCATGATACCGACTTTGGCTCGCAGGTTTTCTAAATACATTTCAAAACCCTGCTCCCCTAATTCTCGTCGCACCATGGCTAACCATCGCGTGCCTTTGGCAAACCCGAGTTTCCACTCTGGATTGCTTTTATAAAACCGGCAGTATTCGCCAGCTTTATCAAAAGCAGCAGACGGCGACTTTGTCCGCGCAATCTCAATGGCCTTTTCTAAATCAGATGAATCCATCTTCTTTTGAGTCAAAAGGCCGAGCAGAAATTGCTGAACTCCTGTTTTTGCGTCCAAGATAATCACCTCCTCTTATTTTTTACGCGAATTTAAAATTGCCTTTCCTAACATACAGACATCCAATCCCATGGCAAAAATCTTACATTCCCAAGGGTGGCTGTCTGTATTGTGCAGACGGCAAGTCGCCGGTTGCCATTTTTTACCAACAAATTTACCTGGTTCTAAATGGCGGCAACGTTGTCGATCTGGTTTAAAACCTCGCTGTTCCAAATTGCCAGTCCAATGGCCTGATTCATCATATCCCGGCACATTGCAAACTCCGAATCCAAAACAGCATTCGCCGCAACGTAAACAGCGACAATTTTTTGCCATTTCAAACAAATCATTTATATCCATTATATATAAGTCCTTTCTATTTTTAATGTACTTTTTTTGTTTTTATTTTCCATTTCAACCCACAAGTTTTCACTTCTGAATTAAAATGGAAAGTTGAGAAAAGTTTGTGCAAACTTATTCTCAACTTTTTTAAAGTGCTTTTTGCGTTCTTTTTACGTTAGAACCTCTTCAAGTGAAGAGAATAAACGACAGATTCTGCTTCCTGTAGGCTCGCCATTTTTATTTAAAAACGGGGACAAAAATTTCTCGCATTCCGGGTGTAGATACTACTTCAGATCCGGCTCTTTGCAGTGTTCGGTTTCAAGCATAAAGCTTTCATCCGAGAACACCACTGCCACACGTTCCTGCTTCAGATCGGTTGCCAAATGGCCAATGAACGCGGTAAAATTGGTTTTAAATTTTTCCACTTCCATAGGGAAACGCGGATAAATGGAAGCAGAAATAATCAACGCTGGCTCTTCATAAACGCCCCATGAGCCATTAGCATAGATGCTGGTCGGGGTCAGTGTGCCAGAGAAGGTATAACCTTCAACTTTCGCCACGGCCGTTTTAATCGCCTCTTTCACCTGATCAATGGTGTGCAGAGTCTCGGTGTAGCCGACCTTCAACCCCAAAAGAACAGAGGCCGTAAAGGTGGGGATGTTTTTCCCCGTCCGACAACCATTGGGTCCGAATCCAGGCTTGGTGAACATCCGGTCACAGGTCTCACACTTCCACCAGCTTCGATGTCCGCCGACATGGTTGATCTCATCGCCGTGGATATTACGAACGAAACCGGCGAGAGTGTGTTTGCAAAACAAATTTTTCAGCGTTTTCATTTTCAATCCTTTCAGAGATTTTTTCCTGCCGACAGCCCCGACAGGTGAGCATGCATTAACCAATAAAATCCAGAATTTTTTTTAAAAAGTTCTTCGGAGTCGGAGGCGGTTCAACACCAATTACCTCCATATTTTGGTTAGGGCACTGATGTCGGTCAACTGGTGCCCCGGGGGTAACATACCCGCTATTTACCCCGAACCGACGATGAAAAGAACAGATAGGGCATGAACCCAAACCTCTTTTTTTGAGGTCATCAGAAATTTTTTGAATATTCATTTTTTTACCTCTGTCAATCCCTAAAAATACTGTACCACTTCTTGCTTTCAATTAAGGAAAGATTTTTAATAAATTGTTTGGTGAATTTCAAAGGCGCTTGATTGCCCAGGCTGGTAT
>Ga0210017_1005029_pt1 | contig 10706 bp, 10 predicted proteins | sample CryGeyCG2014_020_FD_183966 | JGI IMG/M metagenome (GOLD analysis project Ga0210017, IMG submission 183966) | Groundwater microbial communities from aquifer - Crystal Geyser CG08_land_8/20/14_0.20 (SPAdes) (version 2) | ecosystem: Environmental > Aquatic > Deep subsurface > Groundwater | place... | reverse complement strand
CAAGAATCCTTTCGGCGGTGCTACCCTACGACAAGGCGTATAAATACGAGCGGCTTATGAGAATGGGTCCTTTTCTCACGCTGATTGTTCTGTGGGTGTTCTGGCCTTTTATTTATAAAATCGTCCAGATTATCGCCGGCGCCCTGATTTATGCGGCGCTTTCTCTGTAATATATGAACCCCGTTAGAAATTTAGCAGATGTGAGTGATAGATTATGAAAAAAGATATAAATATAAATTCGGGGATTTCTAACGGGGTAAAAAAAAGAATTTTATCAGGTATGAGGCCGACGGGCGCAATGCATTTGGGCCATTATTTCGGAGCCCTGAAAAACTGGGCGGCTCTTCAAGATACCTATGAAACATTTTATATGGTCGCCGACTGGCACGCAATGACGACTCTCTACGACAAAAACGCCGATATGGAAAATATCCGCTCCTCAACCCTTGAAATGGTTGCCGACTGGCTCGCCTGCGGCATAGACCCAGAAAAAAGCTGTATATTCCGCCAGTCCGATGTTCCCGCGCACAGCGAACTTTTTCTGATTCTTTCGATGGTGACTCCGCTGGGATGGCTGATGAGATGCCCCACATACAAGGAGCAGTTGAGAGAAATAAAAAATCACGACTTAAGCACTTTCGGTTTTCTTGGCTATCCGGTTCTTCAGGCCGCGGACATATTAATTTATAAAGCGGACTGCGTTCCCATAGGCGTTGACCAGATGCCTCACCTTGAAATCACAAGAGAAATTGCCCGCAGATTCAACCACTTTTACGGGAATGTCTTTCCCGATCCGGTGGGTCTTTTGACAAAATCGCCCAAATTACCCGGCATTGACGGGAGAAAAATGTCAAAAAGCTACGGTAATGCCATTAACCTTGAGGATAGCGACGAAGTTATTTCAGAGAAGGTATCCAAAATGATAACCGACCCCGCGAGGATTCATCCATCGGACAAAGGCCATCCCGAAATCTGCGCGGTCTACGCATACTGGAGCGTTGTCGGCGGCGAAAAAGCGGATGAAATTTCATCCTCCTGCAAAAACGCCGGCATCGGCTGCGTCGCCTGCAAAAAAGATCTGTCGCAGGCGCTAATTAAATTTTTGGAACCCCTTAAAGCCAGAAGAGAAAAAATGAAATTGGAAAAGATTTCCGAAATCCTCGCATCCGGAAAAAACGCGGCCGCCCGCGTCGCAGGAAGGACTCTTGCCGAAGTGAAAGAAGCCCTCAAAATTTAACAGAGTCCCATAATTGCGCATACGCATATGTACAAAATGTGGGACACTGCTAAAAATTTAGCGGATGTGATTGGTAAATTATGAAGAAAGTTGTAAATCCGGGGATTCCCGTCGGGGCGAAAGATTATTTCGTGAAGATTGATGTTTTTGAAGGTCCTTTGGACCTACTTCTCTGGCTCATACAGAACAACAATATGGATATCTATGACATTGAAATATCAAAAATAACTTCGCAGTATCTTGCTTTTATTAACACGCACGAATTTGATATTGACTCCCCCGCGGAATTTCTGGCAATGGCATCTCTTCTCATCAGGATAAAATCGAGTTTGATGCTTCCGAAAGAAACGGAAGAGCATCAGCTTGCGCTTGATGAGAAAAGGGCATTGACCGAGAAGCTGCTTGAATGGAAAAAAATAAAAGCCAGCAGGGAAATACTTCTTTCAAAATTCAGGGAAAGAAAAAACCTGTTCAGGCGGGATGAGCCGGCGGCGATAGAACTGGAGAAGAAAAGCGCCCTCAGCGTTTTTGAACTTGCCGACATTTTCGGGAGAATTATAAAAAAAGGTTTTCACAAATTTGAGGAAATAACGGGTCCGGAAATATACATAGAGGATGTTATAAAAGAACTCTTAGAAAGAATACGCTCCGGGGAAGAGTTAAAATTTTCGCAACTGGCGTTCCAAAATCCCACAAAACTTTATGTTGCGGTACTCGTTCTTGCGGTTCTTGAACTCACGAATAAAAAATTGGTAACAATAAAACAGGCAAGGCCTTTTACCGATATTTATATTAAACCGGTTTTATCAGCCGTTAGCGGCAAAAACATCACGGAGCAACCCTCCGGCGGCGAAAGTTTTTATGGAAACGGCTGAATTGAAAAAAACAATAGAGGCGCTTCTTTTCATAAGCGGCAAAGCAATTTCAAAAGACAGAATAGCGACCGTGACGGATTCAAGACCGGTAGCGGTGGAAGATGCTATAAACGAACTCAAACTTGAATGGAACTCCGGCCGGCACGGTGTATTTATTGAGGAAATCGGCGGGGGTTGGCAGATATCAACACGGCCGGAATGCGCCGATTACATAATTAAACTTTATCCGTGGAAAGGAGTTCTCCGCTTATCGCCCTCGGCGGCAGAAGTCCTTTCCATAATACTTTACAAACAGCCGGTGACAAAGGCGCAAATAAATGAAATAAGGGGAGTGGATTCACAGGCGTCGGTGGCGACGCTTTTGAAAAACTCCCTTATAAAATACAGCGGCAGAAAGAAGGCCCCGGGGAATCCGCGTCTGATAAGAATAAGCGAGAACTTCTACCACATTTTCGGAATACGGGATATTTCGGATATACCGTCGTGGAAGGACCTTGCCGAAGATTCCCGGAGCGCCGAAGAGCCGGAAATTGACGAAACCGCAGCAGAAGAAACGGCGCAAGAAGATGAATGAAAAAATAGATTCAATCAGAAAACGGATAGATGCGGTTGATAGGGATATTCTTAAAGCCATCAAAAAAAGAATAGAACTCGCCCATGATATAGCTCTGTGTAAGAAAAAACGCGGCGAGAACATCTACTGGCCGGCGCGCGAAGAAAAGATTCTGCGCAGAGTAAAAAAAGGCGTTAGCAAAGAAGAATCAAAACTGATAGAAAATATTTTCAGAACGATTATCTCAACATGCAGAAGCATTCAGAGAACCCTTAAAATATCGTATCTCGGACCTCCCGCGGCTTTTACTCATCAGGCGGCTATGAAAATTTTCGGGAAGTTCTGCGATTTTATTCCGTCTCTGTCCATAAACGGCGTCTTTGCCGATGTCGCCGGCGGCAAAGCGGATTACGGTCTTGTTCCCCTACAAAATTCAACCGACGGCATTGATAAATGCACGCTTGATAATCTTATCTCTTCGCCCCTTAAAATAATCAACGAGGTTTTTGTGCCTCTTTCGTATGGTCTTATTTCTAAAAGCGCGAAAATAAGCGCGATAAATAAAATTTATTCTCATCCTTCCGTCTTCGCCCGGTGCAGAAAGTATCTTGCCGCTTCTCTGCCGATGGCCGAAAAAATAAAGGTCGCAAGCGTCTCGGAAGCCCTTATGACCGTCAAGGCGCAGCCGGCTGCCAGCGGCGCAGCGGTTATTGCCTCAAAATTTGCGGCGGAAATATACAAGTTGAATATTCTTGAGGAACGAATAGAAGACAACCCCGGAGGATATACACGTTTTCTCGTTCTCGGCAAAACGGCGGCAGGGAAAAGCGGATACGATAAGACCTCCTTGTTGTTAGCGCTGAAGAACTCATGGGGGGCGCTTGCCGGGGTTCTCGCCTCTTTCAAAAAAAGGAATGTAAACCTGCCCGCCGGGGTGTGGTCCATAAACCTGACGAAAATAAAATCTCGTCTGTCGGGATTTCTGTCGGAAAAAGGCGATTCGGGAAACCTCTTCTTTGCGGAATTTGAAGGGCATATTAAACAAAAGAAAATCAGAGACCTCATAAAGGAACTTTCAAAACTGTGCGATTCCGTAAAAATACTCGGTTCTTTCCCGAAAGGAGACCTCTCGTGATTGCCCCGCGCAAAATTCTTAATAATTTCGCTCCCTATATTGCGGGCAGGCCCATTGAAGAAATAAAAAGAATATACAAACTGAAAAAAGTGATTAAACTCGCTTCCAACGAAAACCCTTATCCGCCGCCGGAAGAAGTCGTAAATACCATAAAGGGGCTTGCCTCCGGAATAAACAGGTATCCCGATTCAACAGGTTTTGCGGTAAAGACGGCGATAGCGAAATTTACGGGAGTAAAGACCGCCAACATTATTATCGGCAGCGGCACCGACGAAATTATTGAGCTTTTAGGAAAAACTTATCTTGAGGAGAAAGACAGAATAATCGTTTCGGAACACGCCTTTATACGTTACGAAATGGCCGCCCGCCTTATGAATGCCGGCATAAAAAGAGTGAAGATGATAAAAATGCGCCACGATTTAAAAGAAATGGCGCGCGCCGCCTCTTCAAAAGATAAATTTCTGTTTGTCGCAAATCCCAACAACCCCACCGGAACCTACAACTCAAAAAAAGAAATTGACGAAATGTTCGCAGCGCTTGAAAATAAAAAATCGTCCGTTGTGAGCGTTTTTGACGAAGCATACATTGATTTTACCGATGCCCGCGATTATGTTTCAGCGCTGGATTATTTCAAAAAAGGGAAGAATATAATTGTTTTGAGAACAATGTCTAAAATTTACGCCCTCGCCGGCCTGCGGTTCGGTTTTGCCGTGGCTCCGGAAGAAATTTGCGAAGCGATAGAGAGAATTAGACCGCCTTTCAACACGACCCTCATTTCGCAGGCGGCGGCGATAACCGCTTTAAAAAACAGAAAATATGTAAAGAAAATTGCATCTAAAATATTATCGGAAAAAAAGAAAATGTCGGCGGCGCTCAAAGAGCGCGGCATATCTTTTGTGCCTTCTCAGACGAATTTTCTGCTCATAAAAACGGGAAAGGGCAGAGATGTTTTCCGCGAACTTCTCAGCAACGGCATTATCGTGAGGGCAATGGATGAATACGGTCTTCCCGAATACATACGCGTTACCGTCGGGACACCGTCCGAAAACAGATTCTTTCTCAGCATCCTGAAAAAATGTCTTGGAGGCAAAAAATGATTTTAACTCTTAAAAGAAAAATACCGCTATGTGAAATAAAAAGGATTGAGAGAAAAATCAAATTCTACGGTTTCAAGTCCCACATATCCAGAGGCGCAAAAGATATAACAATCGGCGTCATCGGAGAAAACGCGATACTGCTCAGGGAATTTTTCGAATCGGACAGAGCGGTTCACTCCGTAGCTCAGATTTCAAAACCGTACAAGCTCGCCGGCAGTCAGATTCATCCTTCCCCGACGGTAATTGATGTCGGAGGGGCAAAGATAGGCGGAAAGCATTTCGCCATCTTCGCCGGGCCCTGCGCCGTTGAAAGCAGAATTCAGATTATAAATATCGCGAAAGCCGTCAAAAACGCGGGCGCGCGATTTCTTCGGGGCGGCGCCTTCAAGCCCAGAACTTCGCCCTATTCTTTTCAGGGGCTCGGAGAGGAAGGTCTCCGTTATCTTGCCGAAGCCCGTGATATAACGGGGCTTAAAGTCGTAACAGAAGTTATGGAAATATCGCAAATTGAAACGGTCGTCAAATACGCCGACATTCTTCAGATAGGCGCGAGAAACATGCAGAATTTCAATCTCCTGAGAGAAGTCGGGAAAACGAACAAAGCGGTATTCCTGAAAAGAGGGATGTCCGCCACAATATCGGAATTTCTGATGGCGGCGGAATACGTTATGGCGTCCGGCGGACGCAAAGTCATTCTCTGCGAAAGAGGCATACGGACTTTCTCGCAGGAAACCCGTTTTACTCTTGACATCAGCGCCGTTTGCGTCCTCAAAAAAGAAACGCATCTTCCCGTCGTCATAGACCCTTCGCACGCCTCTGGATGCAGGGATTTTGTCCCGCCCCTGGCGTTTGCCGCCGCTGCCGCCGGTGCGGACGGGGTTATGATTGAAGTGCACACCGACCCGCAGAATGCTCTCTCTGATGCCGCGCAGACAATAGACATTCCAACTTTTACAAAAACGGTAAAAATGCTGCGGAAACTCGCCACCCTGGCCGGCAAAACATTATAACCGTCGCCTCAGACGGACAAAAAAATTGACAGAATGACCATTTTATATGTATCATATAAATATGGAAATGGGGGTATATTGTGGATATAAATTATTTTGGGAAGCCCTATAGTTTCACTCATATAGCAGCGCTTAAAAGATTCGGTATAAAACATCGTTTTTTCCCGCATCCGACGGTTTTGGAGACCGTGGAAGCGGCGTTGAATAAACCGAATTCAATATCGGTCGTGCCCATTGAAAATACAACCGGCGGAATTATTCCCGACGTGGTTGACGCGTTAATTATGCACTGTAAAGATTATTTGAACATATCGGAAGAATTGGAACTCACCATAAGACTTTTTTTAGCGAGCAAACAACCCATCAAACTGTCACAGGTAAAAAAGATATATTCTCATGAATATCCGCTGAAAAGGTCGGAAGAATGGATAAAAAAATATCTGCCCGGCAATGTAATTTTAAAATGCGCCGCCAGCACTTCCGACGCTGCTTATAAAATTCAGAAAGAAAAATCTTCCTGCGCCATCATAAGCGAAAAAGCCCTGAAACATTACGGCTTAAAAAAGTTAAGTGAAATTAAAGTTGAAGGAAAACCAAATCTTACAAAGTTTTTTGTAATAAAAAAGAAGAGGAGTCCGAAATACATTGTATAGGACCACAATTATATTTTCGCTTAAAGATAGAGCCGGGGTTCTGTGCGACGCTCTGAAACCGTTCAAAAAGTATAAAATCAGCTTAACCAGTATTACGTCAAGACCGCACATATTAAAAGAATGGCAATATGTGTTTTTCATTGAAATTAAAGGAAGCTTCCAAAACCCGCGTGTAAAAAAGGCATTGCGGGAATTCAAAAAATATACCACCGATATAGATATTCTCGGCTCATACGCTTTGGTGAAGTTATAAAGAATTTTCTGCAAGTAATATCTTTCATTTTTCTGAAGTTTTGCCATAAGGATTTTTTATGGTTAAAAACAAGAACGGCGGATGGTGTCCGACGGGGCTGTGTGAGCGAGGGATTTGCAGAATGCCCGTAGAGAACTCAGAGCGAACCTTCTCACGTGAGCGTCCCCGACGGATATCTCCGCCGTTCTTTTGCTTATGGCAAAATTTCAGTTCATTTTTTAATAAACTTCAATTCCCGGCAATTTATTGCTAAACTAAACAATGCGCGCATTTGTGAGGTGTTTTTTCATCGCCTGCGGAATTTCGGCGGTTTCACCGTTAAAAGCAAAAGATTTTGACTACGGATGGAAAGGCGACCCCTATTATACATACGCCAGCTGCTTTTGGAATTTCAAGGATGAGAAACTCGTTAATCTTGACTCCTCGGAAACGACTCTTTACCAACATCTTTTAAAAAAATCATTGAAGCCGACGACACTGCTCGTTGAATTTTTCGGAAGCCCCCTCCCTTATCTCGCCGCGTACATGAAAACAAATCATCCCTCCCCCTACAGCGATTTTGATATAGGAGAGACGGCCAACATCCTGAACGTCCTCACAGCCGGGGAAGAAGACCCGTGGGGCGCTTCCGTTTTTCTCGGCAAAATTGTTCCATTCAAACCCGCGGGAAGAGGCAAAGGTTACACGGGAATCGCTTATTCAGGGGGGCTTCTGACCCTCGGCAGAAAACATATGAAAGGAAACCTTATTTACGATGACTCATGGTATCAGATTGAATGGAAAATAAAGGGTCTGCGCATTACGCGCATCTACAAACAATTCTGGAGTTTCCGCGCCGGCCTCAAAGAGCACAATAACCCCTGCATAAGCGATGTCTACTATGTTTCTCTTTACCGCGACAGAACCGACTTTTACAGCCGCGGTTTCAGTTTCTGGCGAAATTCCGTATTTGATGTTTACGCGGGTTTCCGCAGAAGCGACTTCAACCCCGTAAAACTCTCCGTGCTACTGGGAAGAAACTTTCCTTCAAAACTGAAAAACAAACGCCTCACATATTCCTTTTCAGCAGGCGTTTTATGGGAAGGGGAAAACAAATATTTCGGTTATATGAAGGAAACGGACAAAACCCCGAAACTTCAGTTTATACTCCGTCCGACAGTTAAATTTTAGCTTCGCCCGGCGGAGAAAACGCTTTTTTCAGCGCTTTGGAGCGGTTTGCTCTTTTCTTTCGCGGAGGAGTTTTTTATTTTTCTCATCTAAATTTTCTATTATTTTTTTGCTTTTCTCTTTTATTACTTTCATTCTTTCAAGAAGGATTTTTTCTTTTTGTTTTCTGTTGTTCAGTGTCCGTGTTACAAATTTTTTCAATTCCGTGTCCCTGTATTTTTTATATTCGGGACTCAAACCTATGGGCGTAGAAGGGAAGCTCCCTGTATAAACAAACGATTGTTTCCCCGCCGAGACCTTAACCTTTTTTGGTTTTTGCGACCTGTCCGAAAATTCAACTCTGCCTTTATAAACCGCCACGTCCGTTCCTTGCCCTGTCTGTGTGACGGTAAACTCCGTCCCTCTGACGCCAATTATCGCAAGGGGAGAGGAAACGAGAAAAGCCACTTCTTCCTGCGGGAGCACAGATGAGGTGACCCGGCCTCTTTTGAGCGCCACTTCCGGGACGGAATCCGTAATTTTGATTTCCGCTTCCGTGTTTTGCTCGAAACGCACAACCGTTTCATCGTCAAACATAATTTCCACCGACGAAGAAGTGCTTGTTTTTATAATATTCTGCGCATAAACCGGCTGGTAGTCGCTCGCTTTGTCCCATTTCTCTTCATTGAATATTTCCACCCCGCCTTCCATAGCAAGGACGGTGCCATTCGCATCTTCCGCTGAAACGGAATGCCCCCGAATAAATACGACAAAAACCAAAATCGCTGAAAACAATAATTTCTTTTTCATTTTATTCCTCTTCTCTCTTCCCTCTTCCCTGTCTTCTCCCACTTTCCAAGGGGGAGATTGAGAGGGGGTTCACTCTTCACTCTTCACCATTTTATAGCGGAATATCCGATTTTTTTCTAATCCTGTCAAGGGCTTTTTTGACGTTCTTCCTGACGGTGTCGTCTTTATCGTTCAGCGCTTTTACAAGTTGCGGCACGGATTTGGACGTTCCTTTCTTCAAGAGTATGAGCGCGGCGGCACATCTTATTTTTGCCGACTCGTCATTGACGAGAATTTCTCCCACGCGTTCTTCTTTTAAGGCGTCTCCGTAAAAAAGAATCTCCATCGCTTTCGCTCTCACGGAATCGTCTTTGTCCGCTATCATTAATTCCGCGGCTCTTACAGACGTTTTTTTATTCATCATTTTTGAAACGGAATCAAGCGCCTGCAGACGGACATTTGCGTTTGCATCCCAGAGAAGCGGAAAAATGGCGCGGGCTTGAGAACTTGAAGCGTGTGTCGCGTAGTAAAGGCACACTTTTTCCCTTATGTCCGGAGACGGGTCGCCGAAAAGCCCTGCCGTTTTTTTCAGCGTCTCCTTTGTGCCGTCGCCGAGCGCAAGAAGAGTGTTTATGGAATCCCACCTGACCCAGACATTCTCATCGTCGGCAACCTCTCTAATATAACGTTCCACGCCTTTTTTGGGAGATGTATAAACGAGAGCGACGAGCGCCTGTCTTATGTAGTCCTTTTTTTCCCGCAGATTCTCAAGATTTTCTCCCGCGATATCGCTCAAAGCGACGGAAAACGATTTGAAACCGCCGCCGTTGTATGAGATGGAAAGGTCGCCCGAACCCGTCCTTATTATTCTTGTAATTTTTCCGCCGTTTAATTCTATTGTATCGGACTTGAAAACATCGTCGGCAGAAATTTGCATTGTTAGCGCGAGAAAAATAATTGTAAGAGCCGGATGAAAAAGCCGCTCAATGGAATAAATTTTTCTATTCACTATTTACTCCCGCCATGGGCGGATTTCTCCGCCTGATGCGGGTCAACTTCTCTCTTCCCTCTTCCCTGTATCCTGCATCCCGCATCTCTTCTTTACTTAATTGAATCGTAAAATTTCTTGACAAGAGACGATATGCTGCTTCGCAAAGCATCGGGGTCGGCAACAGATATGTCGTCCGAATAAATGATTTTCGCGCTCTCAACGTCAACGACGTTTATCGTTATTATGTATTTGCCGAGTAGTTGTCCGCAACTCCCGACCGACATATATTTGACGTTGAGTATTTTACCGATTCTCACGGCGCACTCAGCGGAAGAGCAGCCCGTCTGCTGGAAACCCTGCTCGGCGAGAACCTTGTCCATATTATTTTTTTCAATGACGTTAAATACGTCGCTGTTGACAAGGTCGCTTCTGACGAAATCCGATATAAAAGCCGCGTCCGACTGGGAGAGAGGAGCCCTCGCCTCAAAGTCCGTCACGGCGATGTTCAATTTTTCGCCGGCGGGAACTTCCTGCAATTTGACTTTCTTTACCGGCTCGCCCTCAAAAGGAAGAATTTCCGCCGGCGCCGCTTTTTCTACGGCGGGGGCGGGCTTCTTTCCCTCTTCACTCTTCACTGCTTTTCCGCCCCACCTGTATTTCACCGAAGCCATTTGCCTCACGCCAAGATTTTCGTGAAAATACGCGCCGAAATCAAAAACAAATGACTTTAAAAGAAGAGAGCATCCCGCCGTCGGTGCGGGTGATGAATCATTTTCCTGTTCCAATCCCGTTCTCATTGAAAACCACTCAAAAGGAGACCATTCAAAACCCATTCTGAAAATTTCGCTCTGCTGGTCGCTGACGGATTCCATTGCGATTCTGACTCTGTTTCCTTCCCAGCCGAGCGTGGAAGCAGCACCCGACGGAATTCTATCTCCTTCCCGAATTTCCGCTTCGCCTAAATTAA
>Ga0210017_1005026_pt1 | contig 10709 bp, 8 predicted proteins | sample CryGeyCG2014_020_FD_183966 | JGI IMG/M metagenome (GOLD analysis project Ga0210017, IMG submission 183966) | Groundwater microbial communities from aquifer - Crystal Geyser CG08_land_8/20/14_0.20 (SPAdes) (version 2) | ecosystem: Environmental > Aquatic > Deep subsurface > Groundwater | place... | reverse complement strand
TCCTCTTTGCCAAATCTACTTCTTATTAGATAGTTATTTCTATATAATTTTAACAATCGCTTACTAGATGTATCGTTTCTACAACCTCTTTTCTTGGCAATTTCGGATGGTGTAATCTCTTTGGACCTCTTAATTAAATCTAAATAAAATTTAGAAATATCTCCTTCAATTGAAAATTTATCTAACTTTTTTTTGTTTTCTTTTAAAAACTTTAGTCCTCCTTCTGTAATACTCCAGATTTTCGCTTTTGTATTGGTAAAGCCGATATTTTCAGTAAAACCCATCCCTCTTAGAGATAATATTCCCGTAGGTTTATTGCCTTCAAAGTGGCACCTTACAATACTATCTGTTATCCCGACCTCTTTAGAAATTTCTTTTATGGTTTTATTTTTATCTTTTAAACTCTGGAGTATTAATAATTTAGTAATATTCTTATTTCTCCTTGCCCATATTCTTGTTTTTCTTTCTATAATTCTTTTTAACAATTCTAATTTTTTTGGATGTGAAAAGCCAATTAAATCGTAATAAGATTTAAGTCCTGATGAAAAAATAGGAAATGAATAGCCGATAAACTTTTTTCCTCGTAAATAAGTCTCTCTTTTTCCAATTTTACCAATTTTTCCTGTAAATTCAGGAAATCTTTTAATCATTAAATTTCTTATTCCAGCAAGTAACTTTTTATTGGAGGAGTAAAACCTAATTCTACAATCATCCACATTCGCCTCATCATCTGCAAATGCTTTAATACCTTGAGCAATAAGTCCTCTTGGAAGTTTAAAAATAACTGGTGGAATAAATGATTTGTGAGTTTCAAAATTAATTTTATAAATATGCTCAAGGATGTAGCCTATCAACTTTGGGATTTCAACTATTGTTTTTCTCTTTATATGGGGGACTCTTCCAAAAACTTTTAAATCTTCTTCAAATTCATCTAATAATTCTTTGGTATAATTTCTATAATAGGGTTTTCCCCCACCATAACCATATTTTCCTCCGTAGCCATCGCCTAACAGATGGAAAAATATTCTAATCATTCTCTCATCTTCCTTTAAAGGAAACTTTGGATTCTTAATAATCAAACTGGTTCCAATCCCTCGATATGCAATAACTTTTTTTTCAACTTTATTTAGATTAAAATCACAATGTTTCTTTTTAGAAAGAGAATTTGCTAATTTTATTATAGTTGATAATTTTGTAAATCTATTTTTAACCCTGAAAGTTTCTATAATCCCAGCATCTGTATATTCAACAAATTCCGCTAATTTTCGATAAGTACCGAAGATTTTCTTTGATACTTTTAGAAATTTTCTTCGAAACGAATCTTCTAAATAGACGAAAACTAAATTGGTAGGTAAATCCGTTAAGTGAAATAATCTCATTTTTTTAATTTTTTTTCTTCTTTATCAACTAAAAGTATTGTTTTTATGACGGAATCAGGATTTACTGAAATAGAATCTATACCACATTTAACTAAAAATTCTGCAAATCCCTCCATGCTGGCCGGTGCCTCACCGCAGATGCTCACTTTCTTTCCATATTGATGAGCTTTTTTTATAAATTCCTCTATTGCTCTCTTTACTGCTTCATTATTCTCATTAAACATTTGGGCTAACTTAGCATTATCTCTATCAACTCCTAATAGGAGTTGAGTCAGGTCGTTGCTTCCCACTGAGTAATTATCGAAAATTTTACTGAATTGATCTACTAAAATAACATTTGAGGGAATTTCACACATTACATACACCTCAAGTCCCTCCTTTCCTCTTTCCAATCCATATTCCTTCATTAATTTTAGCACTTTTTCGCCTTCCTCAGGAGTTCGGCAGAAAGGAATCATTGGAATAACATTTTTTAAGCCAAATTTCTCTCTAACTCTCTTTATAGCTTCACACTCCATTTTAAAAGCAGGCTTAAATTTCTCATCATAATACCTCGAAGCTCCTCGCCAGCCAAGCATGGGATTTGCTTCCTCTGGTTCAAAAAGATTTCCTCCTAAAAGCTGAGCATATTCATTTGATTTAAAATCTGAAAATCTAACAATGACTGGCTTGGGATAAAAAGCAGCAGCAATTTTCCCAATCCCTTGAGAAAGTTTATCAATGAAGTATTCCTTTTTATCTTTGTAACCACTGGTTAAATTTTCGATTTTTCTTTTTAAAGTTTTATTTTTTAATTCCTCAAAATGATAAAGAGCTAAAGGGTGAATTTGAATTTGGGAAGCAATAATGAATTCTTCCCTAGCCAAACCAATTCCCGAATTTGGTAAAAAGGATTGGGAAAAAGCAACATCAGGATGGCTAGTATTCATCATAATTTTTGTTTTAGTTTTGGGAATCTTTTTAAAATCATGTTTTTTAATTTCAAATTCTAATTGACCTTCAAAAATTTTACCTTTTTGCCCTCCAGAGCAATCAACAGTAATGTATTGACCAGTTTTTAAAACTTGGATTGCTTGTTTTGCCCCCACTATTGCAGGAATACCCAACTCTCTACTTACGATAGCTGCATGGCAAGTTTTTCCACCCTCTTCTGTAACAATTGCTTTTGCTATCTTCATTATCGACGTCCAGTCCGGGTCTGTCATTTTTGTTACTAAAACTTCACCCGGTTTAAATTCTTTTATTTTTGAAACACCGGGGATAATTTTGACTTTTCCAGAAGTGATTTTTGAACCAATGGCCTCCCCTTCCAAAAGGAGCTTAGCTCCTTTTTCCTTTAAAATGTATTGAGCATAACTTTTAATTTCCTTTGGGGCATGGACTGTCTCTGGTCTGGATTGGACGATAAATAACTGACCAGTTTTACCATCTTTGGCCCATTCAATATCCTGAGGAAGTTTGTAATGATCTTCGATCATCAAGGCCCATTTTGCAAGCTGCAAAATCTCTTTGTCGCTTAAAGTAAATCTTTTTTGATCTTCCAAAGGAACTTTAATTTCCAAAGTGGCTTTTCCACCGCTACCATAGATAAGTTTTCTTCTTTTGGTACCCAAAACCTTTGAAACTATCGGCTCAAATCCTTCTTTTAAAGTTGGTTTAAAAACTAAAATTTCATCAGGAATTACTCTTCCTTTAACCACCATTTCACCTAACCCCCATGAAGAATTTATTAAAATCACATCTTTAAAGCCAGTTTCGGTATCTATGGTAAAAATTACTCCAGCTGAAGCCAAATCCGATCTAACCATTTTCTGAACTCCGACTGATAGGGCAATTTTGAAATGGTCGAAACCTTTTTCTTCTCGGTAAGAAATCGCTCGGTCATTAAATAAAGAAGCAATACATTTTTTTACTGCTTCTAATAATTCTTTTTCACCTTTAACATTCAAAAATGTCTCGTGTAACCCAGCGAAACTCGCACTCGGAAGATCTTCCGCCGTCGCTGAGCTTCTTACTGCTACATCCGGATTTTCTCCATATTTTTCTCCAAGTTTTCGATAAGCCTTTATTATTCCTTTTTTAAAATCCTCTGGAAATTCCGCTTTTAGAATTAAATTTCTGGCTTCTTTTCCAACCTCTTGTAACCTTTTAATATCTTTTACATCTAATCTTTTAAAAATCCCTTTCAATTTTGGTAAAATTTTATTTTTCTTCAGAAAATACCAATAAGCATAACTTGTTGTGGCAAAACCATCAGGAATATTGATTCCTTTCTTAGAAAGTTCTCTGATCATCTCTCCCAAAGAAGCATTTTTCCCCCCAACCAAAACCACATCTTTTTTTGAGATTTCTTTAAAAAATGAGATAAATTTTTGAGATTTTTTAATCATTTTTTAATCACTTCTCTAATTTTTTCGACGATTTCGGGATTGGCTAAGGTTGAAAGGTCGCCCAATTCCTCGCCAGTGAATAATCTTTTTAAAATTCGTCTCATTATTTTCCCGCTTCTTGTTTTTGGTAAATCTTCAACTAAATAAACTTCTTTTGGCAAAGCAATGGGTCCAATTTCTTTTCGGATCTGGGCTACCACTTCCTTTTTAAAAGTGGGTAGAGACCGGGTCTCTACCGGTTTTTTGGAAACAATGAAGGCAGCGGGCACTTCTCCTTTTATCTCGTCTGGAATCCCAACTACAGCAGATTCGCTTATATCAGGGTGGGCATTTATCGCTGCTTCTAATTCTCCAGTGGTTATTCTATGACCAGCAACTTTAATTACGTCGTCAACCCTGCCAATAATTCTAATTAAGCCATTTTTGTCTTTGTAGGCGGCGTCGCTAGTAAAATAAATTTTATTTCCGTATTGGCTCCAATAAGTTTCTAAATATTTTTTTGGGTCTTTGTAAATCCCTCTTAATAGCCCGGGAACAAAAGGAGGAAGCATAACTAAGTTCCCTTTTTTATCAGGAGGCAAAGATTTGCCTTTGTCGTCGAGAATGTCAAATTTTGTTCCGGGAAATGGTAATCCGGTAAAAGCCGGCCTAAATGGCCCAATTCCCGGAAGCGAAGTAATTAAAATTCCACCTGACTCTGTCTGCCACCAGGTATCAACTAGCGGGCATTTTTCTTTACCTACTTCTTTAAAATACCAAAGCCAGGCCGCTTCATCAATCGGCTCGCCAACCGAACCCAAAAGTCGCAAAGTCTCAAATTTATATTCTCTTAAGGAGCTTAGCTCCTTTAGAAACATCCTAATGGATGTTGGCGCAGTATAAAAAATCGTCACCTTGTGTTTTTCAATAATCTGAGCCCACCTGTCAGGACTTGGCCAATCAGGCGCTCCCTCAAACATTAAAGTTGTCACTCCATTAAGCAAGGGCGAGTAAACAGTGTATGTTATTCCTGTTATCCATCCAACATCTGAAGTGCACCATAAAATCGACTCGTCTTGAAAATCAAAAATCCATTTTCCCGTCCAGTAAGCTTGAACAGTGTAGCCACCGCAAGTATGAATACAGGCTTTTGGAATGCCGGTACTGCCGCTGGTTGGTAAGATAAAAAATATATCTTCTGAATCCATTACCTTTGCTTGGCATTCGGCATTTTCTTTCTCAACCAAATTGTGCCACCAGAAATCCCGAGCTTCCTGCCAAGAAATTTCATTATCTGCTCTTTTAACAACAATGACTTTCTCTACTTTTGTTTCTTTTATTCCTTCATCGGCGCTTTCTTTTAAATTAATAATTTTGCCTCTTCGATAATAACCATCAGCGGTAATTAAGATTTTGGCTTCGGTAATCTGCAATCTTATTCTTAAAGCAGCTGGGGAAAAAGCGGAAAAAACAACCATATGAACCGCTCCAATTCTGGCACAGGCTAACATCGAAATTATCACTTCTGGAATCATCGGCAGATAAATTCCCACCCTATCCCCCTTTTTTACTCCCAATTTTTTGAGAGCGTTGGCAAATTTATATACTGCGGAGAACAGTTCTCCGTAAGTTAAAATTATGGATTTTTCTTCAGTTGGCTCTGGTTCCCAGATTAAAGCTATCTTATTTTTTATCTTTTCCCAGCCCAAAGGATTTTTCTCAAAAATGTTCGAAGTTATATTTATTTTCCCTCCCACAAACCACTGAAAATAAGGTGGTTTATGTAAAAAAGCCCTCTTCCAAGGTTTAAACCAATAAAGTTCTTTGGCAAGTTTCTCCCAAAATTTAACTGGGTTTTTGCTGGCTTGGCGATAAATTTTTTTATCGGATATCCAGGCCTTCTTTTTAAATTCTTTAGATGGCCAATATAAATCTCCTTTTTTTAGCATATTGATTTATTATACACCGAGCTTCCATACTATGGAAGCGAGTCGAAGAGATAAATCTCTTACCGAGCTTTCGAAGGAAGCGAAGGTGAAGAAGAGAGTAAAACTCTCTTCGCCTCTTCACCCTTCGCTACGCTCGGGTAGGTAAAGATGAAAACGAAGTTTTCATCGCTCTAAAATTAAAAATCGGGGCAAAGCCCCGACTAACTGTTTAAGGTAGAACCTTAAACATTACATTAAAGTTTCTTCCCGACATACTCGGCAAATTCGGCTAATCTACAGGCGTAGGCCCACTCATTATCATACCAGGCGACTACTTTAACCAGGTTCTCAATCACCATTGTCGAGGGAGCATCGACGATAGCTGAAAAGGAGTTACCGATATAATCTGAAGAAACCAAAGGCGCATCTTCAATTCCCAAAATTCCTTTTAATTCTTTTTTCTGAGAGGCTTTTTTGAAAATATAATTTACTTCTTCAACCGTTGTCTTTTTTTCCACTTCGCAAATTAAATCTAAGACCGAGACGGTCGGGGTTGGAACTCGAAAAGCAATACCATCCATTTTTCCTTTTAGCTCGGGAATAACATTGCCAATGGCTTTGGCAGCTCCGGTTGAAGTCGGAATAATATTTAAAGCAGCGGCTCGGGCTCTTCTTAAATCTTTGTGAGCCAGATCTAAAATGCGCTGGTCGTTAGTGTAACTATGAATAGTGCTCATAAAACCCCGAATAATTTTGAAGTTGTCGTTTAAGACTTTAGCTACCGGAGCTAGGCAATTGGTAGTGCAAGATGCCATATCACAAATTTCATCTTTTTGAGGATCAAATTTCTCGGCATTGACTCCTAAAATATATGAAGGAATTTTTTCCGGATTTTTTGAAGGAGCAGAAATTATCACTTTTTTTGCCCCAGCTGTAAGATGTTTTTTAGCTCCTTCATAATGGGTAAAAACACCGGTAGATTCAATCACTATATCTATTCCCAATTCTTTCCAGGGTAAATTTGCAGGGTCGGTTTCAGCTAAAACTTTTATACTTTTACCATCCGTTGTTCCATCTAACAACAATTCTTTTTCAGTGAATTTAACCGGTTTTTGATAAATACCGTAAGCTGAATCGTATCTTAAAAGATGAGCTAAGGTTTTGGTGTCAGTTAAATCATTAATCGCCACCACTTCTAAGTCGGGGTGATTATCTAGGATTCGCCGAAATGTAGGACGCCCTATTCTTCCGAAACCATTTATAGCGATTTTTATCGCCATAGAATTAACAGGTCTTCCAATACGGCCAAAGCCATTAATGGCAATTTTTATTGGCATAGAATTACTCTTTTATATTTAACAGCTTACAAATTTTCTCTTTATCAAATCCGACAACAATTTGGCCATCGATTTCTACTATTGGTGCTTCTAACTTACCCGATTTTTTTATCATCTCATCCCTGGCCTTTTCATCTTTAGAAACATCGATTTCTTCAAACTCAATACCTTTTTCTTTTAAAAATTCCTTCAAGGTATAACAGTAAGGACAGGCGGGTGAGTTAAATAGGCGAACTTTGGGCATAAAATTATTTACATTGGCCACCGCCACTAGAAGAACCAGTTTCCAAACCAAAACCTGGAGAGAAAGCGGTGTTAGATAAAGTCTGAGAGCATTCAGAAGGCGGTGAATTAAAAGACTGACAAACGGTTTCTTTAAATTTCTCTGGCGACCGTGGACTCACCTCGATTACTTTATCATTAATGACTACGGTCGGCGAACCTCGAACCCCATATTTTTCATTGAGATCGGTATGGATATCAAATTTTGGAAAATTTCCGTTTAGCCAGGTGCTTTTGTCATTATATTGATTAGTAATATTGTAAGTATTGTCAGTATTCGAAATACAAGTTCCAAGTTTTGCCTTGTCTATATTAGCCTCAGATAAACATTTCTCAAAATTCCCATCTTTTACAAAACAATTTAAATAATCAGAATATTTCTCTTTTTCCTCCACTTGGATACAGTATTGTCTCAAATTTTCATCAATTTCTTGTTTCTCATGCATAATATAGTTAACAAAATATACTCCCATCTCTGCTTCATTTTTTAATAAATCATAAACCGGCAAAAACATTTTTTGAGCTTGCAAGCCGTAGGGACAGTAGCTCATGACAAAAAGTTTAACATCGGGCGTATCTCTCTTTGGAGTTTCAGGAGAAACTGCTTCTTCCTCTTCTGGGGCTTCTTCCTTTGTTGTTTCCTCCAAATTATAACCTCCAGGAAATAAATACTTTCCATCTTTGGTAACGTAAGAATCGTACTCACTCCCTCCAACCTCCAGGTGAATTTTATAAACACTCTCCTCTTCGACCACGTTTAATAAAGAAGCGGTGCTCCCTCCGGTCAAAGTGTCTTTATTGGCATTAATATAATTTATTGCTTTTTCGGCTATTTGCTGAGGAGATAGACCCTCTTTTGAAATTGGGGTTTTTATTTTTGCTTGATTTATATAAACAAAAGCTCCGGCAATTAAGATGCCAGCAATAATTATTGATATAGGAATTAAAATTTTCTGCATATTCTTCAATTTACCATAAATCCTACTTTTTGTAAACTCTAGTCGATGAACTTCGTTCATCTTCACCCTTCGCTGAGGCTCGGGTGTTTAATTCTTTAAGTAACTTCTCAATATCTATACCGTACATCTTGCAAATATCACCAATTTTTAAATTTTCCATTTCTAAATTAGCAAAAGGGCAACTCAAACAAGGCAAATTATATTTTGCCAAAATTTTAACTAATTCTGGATTTTCTAAAATCTCAGCCAAAGTGGTATTTTCAGTGATTTTATCTTTCACCCCGTTAGAAATTTTTGTTAAGTTTTTCATCATGATAAGTCCCATTAAAAACCAGTTTTATTCTGGAATTTCTAACGGGGTTCATTTTTAGGTAGCCAACCAACCGCCGTCAATTATCACCGTCGAGCCCGTCATGTAAGAACTTTCATTTGAGGCCAAAAATAAAACCAGATTAGAAACCTCTTCTGGTTTTCCAACTCGGTGCATTGGAACTCGAGCCAACATTGCTTCCATTGTTTTAGAGTCCTGTTTTACCGGATCAATCATTGGCGTTTCAATCATTCCTGGTGCAATAGCATTGACTCGGATATTGAATGGAGCCAATTCCACTGCTAAGGCTTCGGTCATCCCGACAATTCCCCCTTTTGAGGCACAATAGTGAACTATATTGGGAAAACCTATTCCCTGCTGACCCATGGCTACAGAGGCAATATTAATAATTACTCCCGATTTTTGCTTGACCATCTCTTTGGCCGCTGCCTGAGCGCAGAGAAAATATCCTTTCAAATTAATATCTAAGGTTCTGTCCCACTCTTCCTCAGTCAATTCCAAAAAGGGTTTAAATTGGCAAATTCCGGCATTATTAACCAAAATATCAACCTTTCCCCATTTTTCTACGGCCGCCTTTACCATGTTATCTGCTTCTTCTTTTTTCGCCACGTCGCATTTTACTGCTATTGCCTCTCCTCCTGCTTTTTTAATTTCCTCAACCACCTTTTGACAATCCTCTTGAGAAATATCAGCTACCACCACTTTTGCTTCAGCTTTCGCCAAGGTCAAAGCATGAGACCTACCCATCCCTCTCCTAGCACCAGTAATAATAGCCACCTTATTTTTTAAATCCATATGAATTAGTAATTATTATTAGCGGACGACCTTTCAATATTTATTATATAGGGTCTAACCAAACATTAAAAGCTCTGGCTTGAAAATCAATAGAATCCCTAAAGCTAAAATTAACAAACCCCCAATTAAAGTTGCCCAGTAATTGTATTTTTCGGTAAAGCCGATTCGGCTTAAAGTAATTACCGCTAAAGAAAAGATAATTAAATCATCGAGCATAAAGATAAAGGTATAAAGCAAAAGATAGAGATAATAACTTAGAGTAGAAATCTGGCTCAAAGTAAGAATTCGGGTATAAATTGCCGGTAATCCAGCAGAACAGAAAAATTCAACCAGATTCACTCCCAGGGCTAAAAGAATTACTCCTCCTAAAATTGCTAAGGTGAAGGGAGAAATGGCTATTTTTTCTGCCCGAACTCTCAAACCATTTTTTATTTTATCTCTTAGTTTTGAACTTCCATCGGTAACTGGACAAACTCCTCGATATCCAATGAAAGTCTTAATTTGCCAAATCCCTACTCCCAGGGCAAAAACTCCAATTAAAATTCTGGTTAAATTGACATAAGAAATGGCCAAAAATAAATTTAACCAAGCAGTTAAAATTAAATAGTAAACAATGCCCGAAGCTAAAATAAAAGTTCCACCAATTAGCCACATTCTTTTTCTTGAGCGAGTATTGATTAAAAGAGCAATTAAAAATAATAAAATCCACATTGCACAGGGATTTAGTCCATCCAGGGCGCCCAAAGTAATGGTTAAAGCTGGCAAAGACATTTTTGAAATATCTATTTCACCAAAAATTGGAATCTTGATTTTTTGAGGAGTCGGTTTTTCTCCTAATAAACACTCTTTTATACAGCTTTCAATCTCTTTGGCAATCTGCTCATTAAAACCGATGAAATATTTAGTAGAGGTAAAAGTCACCGGCACCCATCCTCGCTTTCCTACTGGAACTTGGTATCTTTCATAAAACTCATTTAGAATCTTTTGATTTTCCTGACTGGAAATGACTTCGTATTCTTTAATCTCAATTTCTGGATATTGATTTTTTAATTCTTTTAAGAATTCTTCTTCTTTGGCGCAGTGAGGACAAATGGCGCTATAAAAGAAATTAATCTCGGCCTGATTTTGTTTAGCCAAATTAAAATTAACTTTTGCCCCAAAAAGTAAAAAAATAATTATTAATAACAACCAAAAAACTTTTTTCACAATTATACTAATTTTATTAATAACATTAAAACTATCCCAAGTAAAAAGACAAAAAAGTGAATTGATGATTTTTTAAGACTTTCTTTGTGTTTAATTTCGGGAAGTAAATCCGAACTGGCAATA
>Ga0210017_1005025_pt1 | contig 10709 bp, 7 predicted proteins | sample CryGeyCG2014_020_FD_183966 | JGI IMG/M metagenome (GOLD analysis project Ga0210017, IMG submission 183966) | Groundwater microbial communities from aquifer - Crystal Geyser CG08_land_8/20/14_0.20 (SPAdes) (version 2) | ecosystem: Environmental > Aquatic > Deep subsurface > Groundwater | place... | reverse complement strand
TTTAGAAGCTACTTATCCCCAGGTTCCCGGAGCCCTCACCCCAACCACAACCAAAACCGCCTTACCTGATTATATCAGATACATTTTTCAACTTTCTTTATTCATTGGCGCCTTAATTACCTTCGGCTCCCTAATCTATGGCGGGGTTCGTTATCTAACTTCGGCCGGTTCTCCTTCTGCTCAAAAAGATGCCCAATCCCAGATTTCAGCTGGGATTTTAGGTTTAATCATTTTGTTTACCGCTTACCTAATTTTAAATACAATTAGCCCTCAGTTAGTGGCTTTTAAAGTTTCTCCTCTTGGAAAAGCGCCAACCTCTCGTCCGCCGGCTTTTATCCTTAAACCTGAAGTAGCTCAATTGGTGGAGATTCCTGTGGGCGGTTTAATTGAAAATCTCTGGGGAGAAAGGGAAGTGCCAAAAAAAGCTAATTGTTATACTTTTGACAATAATGGAGACGCTATTTCCTTACAGACAGATGAAGATCGTTTAGATTGTATAAAATGGTTTTCGAAATCAGTACAGATTAAGGCAGAAAAATTAAATGACCCGGTAGAAGAATTGCAAAAATTTTATAATTGCCATAATTGCTGCAAAAATTGCTGCCAAAGCGTTTGTAATTCTTTTATCGTCGAAGAAAATGGAGAAACGGGTTGGCAAAATTGCGGAGATTATGGTTGTTGTAAAGGAGGAGGATGGGTACAATATCATTATCAAAAGTGCCCATATAGTTGTTGTGAATTTTTTCAGGAATGCAAATGCAAAAAATGTGGTTTTGACTGCAGTGATATAAAAGAACCTGGATATAATTGTAATTGTATTTGCGTCAGGCCGGATGGCAAATGTTGTAATCCCGATAGTCCAAATCCGATAGAAGAACATTGGAAAGATCCATTAGTCATGGATTTAATTGAAAAAATTAAAACGGCCTTAAAAGAGTTGAGATTAAAATTAAGTCCTTTTCTTTTAACTGAGGGAATAAAAGAAGAGAAAAATCTTGACGAGTTATTAAACGATGGAACTGGAGGCGCCCAAGATTTAATCAAAAGAATATTAATTGGTGATACAAATGAAGGAAACTTTTCAACCATAAATGAAGAGAAATTGAAAGGAATTTTAGGGATTAAATCAGTAATGAAATATCTAATTGAGGATTACCGAAATTTATTATTAGATGATGATAATTTAGCTAAAACAATGATGATTAACTTAGGTCTTTTAGAAAATGAAGTGGCTATCAACGAGATTGCCTGGATGGGAACTGCCGTCAATGCTCCCCAAGATGAGTGGATTGAGCTATACAACAATACTGAAGGAGAGATTAACCTTAGTGAGTGGAAATTAACAGTGAAAGATAAATTTGAAATCGCTCTTTCAGAAACCATTCCGGCTCAGGGATTTTATCTTTTGGAAAACAATGAAAGTGCAACTTCTGAAACTGCTAATAAAATTTATAGCGGGAGTTTAGCCGACACTGGGGAAATATTAGAGCTTTATGACCAATTCGGGAATTTAGTTGACAGAGTTTACTGTTCAAATAGATGGTTTGCCGGAGATAAAGAGACTAATGTTTCGATGGAAAGAATTAATCCTCAAGAAGATGGCTCGGATGTTGATAACTGGGCCACTAATTTGTCAATTAAAGTAGAGGGAGAAAAAAAGGAAGATTTTATCAATGGAGAAGATAGTGCCGGAAAACCAATTTACGGCACTCCAAAAAACCCAAATAGTGTCGGATTAAATGTAATCTCTTATCCTTCTCTTGACGCCTTAAAAGGGAAAGTCAGGGAGAGATTGAATAAAGAAGACCAGCGAGAGAAATTAATCTTAGTTTTAAGACAGGATAAAAACTTAGAGAGAATGTTAAAAAGCCCGGATACTAAAAAAGCTTTAGCGGATATCTTAACGGAAACAGATGAACGTCTCAAAAAATTATTAAGCCAGGGGGATGTAATCAGAATTTTATTAGAGGATAAAGAAAATTCAGATTTGCTTTTTGCCGGTGGAGACGCAAACGAACATATTAAAGAAGTTATCAAAGGCATTTTAATAGACAGAGAGTGGAAAGACGAAGATGAGCAAAAGGATGAATATGAATGGGATAATTTTATAGCTAATTTGCCTGAAGCCAGAACCAATCTAAAACTAATTAATGATTTTCAGGAAGATTTGCTCTGGGTTTCAGAAGCCGGAGATTTAATGTGGGGATGCGAGGTAGACCCAACGAGTTATGACCAGCTCAGGGTCCCGGAACTTTTTGGCCCCATAAAAGTTCAAGAAGTGCCGGAATGGTCAGGAATTAAAAAAGAAATCCCCCAGATTGAGGGTTTTGAGGGTTTAGACCCATCTATTTTTTATTGCCAAAAATTATTATGGTAAAACTAAGAAAACAAATCTCTTTAATTTTAATCCTCTCTCTTTTTCTTTCTTTAATTCCTAATTTTTTATATAATGGAAGCAGGGAAGTTTTTGCTTCAGATGAATGTGGAGATCCTTCTCTTTGCCCTGAAGAGTGCACTGGAGGAGCGGTATACGATGAAAACAGCGAAACCTGCGTCTGTATTGATTGTTCATTTTCTTGCCCCTGGGGAGGCGAGCTAGTTACCAACAAGTCCTGCCTTCCTTTGTCAGAGACCGGAGAATGGGATTGCGGAATGGAAATTCCAATTGGAGAGGTGGTGGATGGGACTACTATTTTAGCCGAGAAAATGTTAGTGGAGAGTTTGGGAATAATTCAAGGAGGAAAGCAAATGGTAGATAAAACCGATAAACTCTTAACCGTTTATAAAGATTGGGAATGCTCGCAGGATTGGTGTCAGACCGGCTGTTATAAGTTCTACCATATTGCGGCCGGGGAGTCACAAGGTGAGGACCCTCGATGCCCGCCTGACGCCCAATCTGTGCCAAGGGGAATTTATGCTGGAGATGAATGCCAAGCCAATGCCAGCCAATGTAAAAGTTGTGATGATTGCGGAGATAGATGTTGCTGGAGCGAAAGATATTGTTGGGACTCAGAAAAAGAAGAAATTGTATCTTGTCCAACCGAGCCAGAAAAGGGAATTGAAACTCTAAATTGTCAATATTGCAAAAAGGAGGGCTCAGACCCAGATACTGGCGAGCCTTATTGCCGAGAAATGTGTTCTCCTTATTCTTGTTGGGGATGTTGTGAACAATATTTTAATCCAATTCTTGATGGTTTTGAACTAATAACAGGGTTCCAGGGGGAATTAGAAAATGATATTGATGAAAAGTATAGTGATGAAGAAGGGACACGGGCAAATCTGCCACCTGATTTCAAGCTCAAAAGGTCATACATTTTAGAACAGCTCGAATTTTCGAGATGTGAATTAGCTCAATGCTGGATGTCAGCTGAAGATTATCCTGCTGTTTTTGCCGGAGAAAAAGTTGGGAAACACCTTTTAACCTGCGAAGCAGTCAGCCAAATGGAGTTTCTTGAGGAAGACCAGATAAACTGCAATACTCTTCGGATTAAAAAAGAATGGGAGGTTGTAGAAACAATCTGGGAAAAACTGGGAGTAGAAGAACACTGGTGGAAATGGCTAATCCCGGGTTACGCTTATGAAAAATTCGTAAAATGGAGTGTGATGAAAATCGTGGGGCTGATAGAGGAACGGTCCAACATAGGTCAAGAAGAGGGCTGTTATCCCCATAATTATTATTGCTGCCAAAAGTAAAAACCCTACGAATTCGAATATGAAAATGTCTAAAAAGATACTTATAATTCTTATTTTTGCTTCTGTTTTAATAGGTAGTTTTTGCTTTGCCCAAAGGAAATTGGAAATTATTTATCCCACCGCCCCTGGAGCTGAAACGCCCACCACCGTCAAAACCGCCCTCCCTGAATATTTAAAATATGTTTTTACTTTCGCCATAATGATTGCCGGACTTTTGGCTTTCGGAGCTCTGATTTATGGCGGATTCTCTTATCTAACTTCAGCCGGCGACCCCAGCAAAATGAAAGACGGCCAAGACCAAATTATAGCTGGTATTTTGGGCTTAATTATCGTTCTTTCTTCCTTTTTAATTTTAAACACAATTAATCCTCAACTTGTTCTCCCTGGGGGAGCACTTCAACCCGGGGAAGCTGGAATTAGAATTTATACCGTGGATAGTTGTTGTGAAACAGCTCCCGATAAAAGTTTATGTGAAGATGAAAATTCATTCAAACTTACCACAGAGGTTCCAGATTTAACTGACCCGGATTTAAATTTAGAAAAATTCCAAGAAATTGCTTCAATAAAATTTTTAGGGGAACCTGGTGAGTTAACTGCCGTCCTTTGGGCAGAGCCAGATTTCAAAGGGAACGGAACCACTGTTGATTATCCAGCAGGAGACACCCAACCCTGCAAGTCAGTTACTCCATCCACCTATAAATCTATTTCTCTCGATTGGCATACTCCCGGCGTTTATCTTTATGCTAATAATGATTGCACTGGTGACGATTATAAAATTTACCAATCGAGCTCAGCTACCTTACCTGAATTTGATAATAAAACTCAATCAATAAAATTTATTTATGGCGACAAAGACCCAAAGAGCGGTGAATACAAGGCTAAATACGCTGCCATCTTGCATGAAAAAGAAAATTTTATGGGAGAAGCCGCTCTTTTTGACCAAGACCAAGGCGATGCTAATTGCAAAAATGTTGGTATTGGAGTTTCCTCAATTACTGTTTATGTAAAACCAGTAATAAAAGATGGCCAGCCACAAATTGTTGGCCAGGGCGTAAGATTTTGTGAAGATAAAAATTGTCCACCTGATGGTTGTTTCTTACCAGAGAGTGGTTTCTATGGAGCTGATAAAATAGTCCCTGATCTCACAGCTTCTGATTATAAAAAATGCGGTTATGACACAGATAAGAAGAAATGCAACAAAGATACAAGCTGCAACGATAGAATTTCCGCAATGGAAATGGATGGCCATTACATAGCCCTTCTTTGCAGAGACCCTAATCTTCGTGGTGATTGCGAGGTGTTTAGTAGCAGCTGCGCTAATTTTAGAAACCATCGCATCGGCCAATGTGGCCCTTGGGGAAGGAAAGACTGCCTGAGCTCTTTTATCATCAAAGCCAGGAAATAATTAAGGGCATGGCTTGATTACCACCCTTCTTTCTGGTTCTTGGCCTAAGCTTTCAGTAGTAACATCCTGGCGGTTAGCTAATTCTAAATGAATAATTCTCCTGGCATAAGCTGGCATCGAGACCAGCTGTTTTTCTTTTTTTGTTAGGGCTACCTCATCGGCAACCGAACGAGCTAATTCTTTTAGATATTCGATTTTTTTCTTCTTATAATCATTGATGTCGAGGTCAATATAAAATGGTTCTGAAATTTTCCTTTTTAAAATTACCTTCAAGAGATGCTGAATCTCAACTAAAGTTTGCCCTCCTTCTCCAATTAAAATTTGAGGGTCGTCGGTTTTTAGATTGATAGGGATGGTCTCGTCTTTCTGAGGCAGGAATTCAATCTCAACTTCGAAAGTTGTTTTTCCAAAAAACTCCTTAGTGGTTTTTTTAATTATCTCTAAATTTTCTTGAGAAATCATATCTTTTTAGGTTGTTTAAAGATAAGATGCTGCTGAAAGATAGAAAATAGGGCAGTAACTATCCAGTAAAGACCGATGGCTGCTGGCAGTTTCCAAAGTATAAAAACAGTAAAAATTGGGAAAAAATAAAGCATTTGTTTTTGTATCATCCCGGAAAAATCAGGAGTTTTGGGGGACTGCCCTCTATCAGCGTGCTGGTGGGGGGTAATCATTTTTGTTTGAAAAAACTGCAAAATCCCGGCTAAGACAGCTAATATTAGACTAGCCTGGCCGAGATTAATTACTCCTAAAAAAGTTGGGTCAATAACTCCAGGATGAGGGACAAAATCATAGAGATTTATCATTGCTTCTGGTTGAAGCCCTTTCCAAAAAACCTGATAAAGAGCGATTAAAATCGGCAACTGAATCAAAAGAGGCAGACATCCTCCAAAGGGATTAATTTTTTCTTTTTGATACAGCTCCATCGTGGCTCGAGCCTGTTTTTCTTTATCGTCTTTATATTTTTGTTGAATTTCTTGGATTTTTGGTTGAAGTTCACTCAGAACTTTCTGTGATTTGATTGACTGGACCATCAAAGGATAGAGGATTAATCTAATAATAATTGTCAAAATAATTACCGCTATCCCGAAATCGTGGCCCGGCAAGTGTTCATATAATAAAACCAGGGCGTTAAATAAAGGCTGATATAATATTGTATTGAAAGCGCTAATAAGTAATTCCATACTTTGAATTTATTAGGGTAAGTCTACCCCACCAGAGTGCCAAGGATGGCACTTCAGTATCCTCTTAATCCCTTTCCAGGAACCTGATAGGGTACCGTATTTTTCAATCGTCTGATAAGCGTATTCTGAACAGCTTGGATAAAATCTACAATTCTGCCCCAAATTTGGTGAAATAAATTTCTGGTGGAACTTGATGCATTTAAAAAGAAAATGTTTTAACATCCTTTTATTTTTAATTTTTAATTATCCCTGCTTTTTTGAAGAGTTTATCTATAACCTCATTCATTTCCCAAAAATCCTTTATTGCAAAACCCGGGCGAGCAATAAGCAAAGCGTCTATCCCTTTTTCTAGCTTTTTTAATCTCATTCCAACCGCCTCGCTTAATTTCCTTCTAATTTTGTTACGAATGACGGCCTTTTTTGAAACCTTCTGGGAAATTATGAAAGCAAATCGGGCTTGAGATAATCTGTTTTTGGCTATTTTTAAAACCAAAAAATCTTCTTTGAATCCTCCCCCCTTTTTAAAAACCCGCTCAATGTCTTGCTTTTTTTTAAGCCGATTGACTTTCGATAACATTGTTTTAGACCGATAACTTCCATCTCCCCTTCTCCCTCCTTCTTTTTAAAGTTAGCCTTCCTCCTCTGGTTTTACTCCTTTTTCTAAAGCCATGGGTTCTTTTTCTTTTTTTCCTTTTAGGTTGGTAAGTAATAGACATATTATTATCTTAAAAAATTTTAAGGACTAAGTCAATCAGCAAACTTCTATAATTATAGAAGCGCAGTTGGAAAAGAAGACTTATCTTCTTTGATTTCACAGTCTATCCCCAAGTTATTAACAGAATTTTATTTTTAATCTCAATTTTAGATTTGCTTGACACATGGTATAATAAAAAAAGTCAGCCCTATATTAAAGCAATATCACAACAATGACTAAAGAGGAGCTCTGGCAAGCGGTCTTAGCCCAAATCCAATTAGGTATCTCCCAAGCTAATTTTGCTACCTGGTTTAAAAATACCGGGGTTGTTTCTCAAGAAGAGAATCAGGTAGTTGTTTTTGTCCCCAATTCTTTTACTAAAGAATGGCTTGAGAATAAATACGGTAAAACCATTTTTAAAATTTTGCATAGCTTAGATGAGGAGGTCAAGGAAGTTAAATACATAGTTGGAAAAACGGAGTTAAAAATTCTTAAAAAGGCGTCCGCTGTCTCGCTTCCTGAAATTGGCCAACTCGAATTCCAGGAGTTTAAAATCGACAAAGAAACTAATCTCAACCCAAGATATGCTTTCGAAAATTTTATAGTTGGCCCGTTCAACGAGCTACCTCAGGCTGCTGGCTGGGCAGTTTCAAAAAATCCTGGCTTTGTTTATAACCCCCTTTTTATTTATGGAGGGGTGGGCCTGGGAAAGACTCATTTGCTCCAGGCGATTGGAAACGAAGTAATTAAGAACTCCTCTCAAAAGAAAGTAAGATATCTTCCCTCAGAGAAATTTACGGCTGGGGTTGTCTCCTCGATCAGGAATCACGAGATGGAAGACTTTAAGGCAAGGTACCGGGCTATTGACGTTCTAATCTTAGACGATGTTCAGTTTTTAGCCGGAAAGGAAAAAACCCAAGAGGAGTTTTTCCACACCTTTAATTATCTCTATGAAAAAAATAAACAAATAATTCTCTCCTCCGATCGTCCTCCGAAGGCAATCCCGGCCCTAGCCGAAAGATTGAGGTCTCGCTTCGAAGGGGGAATGATCGCCGACATCAGCTACCCAGATTATGAAACAAGAGTAGCAATTTTAAAAGCTAAATCTCAAGAGAGAAAGATTGATTTCTCAGAGGAAGTTTTAAATTATATAGCTACTAATATCCAGAGAAATATCCGAGAATTAGAGGGGGCCCTGAATCGTCTTTCAGCTTATCAAAAATTACAGAACCTAACCCCGGACCTTGAAACGGCTAAATCTTTGTTAAAGAACCTAATTTTTTCCCCGGCTAAGGTGGCTACACCTAGAAAAATTATCCAAGCAGTAGCTGATTTTTATGATTTGAAAGAAAGGGATTTATTGTCGTCCTCGAGAAAAAAAGAGATTGTCAGACCAAGACAAATAGCTATGTATTTGCTCAGAGAGGATTTAAAAAACTCTTATCCTTTTATCGGAAGAAGGTTCGGAGGGAAAGACCACACTACCGCTATCCATTCTTATGAAAAAGTTTCAAAAGAACTGGAGACAAGTGAGGTTTTAGGTGACGAAATTAGTTTAATCAGACAGCGGATCTTTAGTTCCTAAGGCGGGGAAAACCTTTGGGAAAACAGTTGAGAGTTTAACGTAAAACAATAAAGAAAAGAAATTAACTTTTCTCGCCCAGTTTTCCCCCAAATTTTCCCCACTTCATTTTCATTTATCTTTTTAAAAATCCACCTAACTAACAACAATAATGAAACTAATAATATTACAAGAAAAACTTAAAGAAGGTATCGGAATTATTGAAAGAATATCAGTTAGGTCTCTTACTCTCTCTATTTTAAATAATGTCTTGCTAAAAACAGAAAAGAATTTTTTAAATCTGGTCACTACTGATCTGGAAACTGGGATAAAATGGTGGTCTTTAGCTAAAGTAGAAAAAGAAGGAGCCCTCACTGTTCCTACTAAGATTCTTTCTAGTTTTGTTAATTTTCTTCCCAATAAACAAATCACTTTAGAATTAAAAGACTTAGTTTTAGATATTGAGTGCGAAAACTACCAGACAAAAATAAAGGGGCAAAGCGCTGACGAGTTCCCAATTATTCCTCAAATTACAGAGGGGGAGTCTATCTCTGTTAACAGTCAATCTTTTTGCCAGAGTTTAAACACGATTGTCGATATCCCCGTCCCGTCAACAGCCAAGCCAGAAATTTCCGGCATTTATTTCGCCTTCCAGAAAAATTTTATTAAAATGACAGCCACTGATAGTTTTCGTTTGGCAGAGAAAACTTTTTTCCTCGAAGGCCAAGCGTCTTCCCCCCTCTCTAAAGAGTACGCTTTTATTCTCCCCCAAAAAGCAGCCAGAGAAATTGTTAATATCTTTGGAGGGAAAGAAGGGGAGCTCCGTATTTATTTTTCACCAAACCAAGTTCTATTCGAGCTTCCGATGGCAGAAACCCCTCACCCTCAGATCCAGCTTGTCTCACGCCTGATCGAAGGAGAATACCCAAACTATGAAGCTATCATCCCTAAAAAATCTGAGACCCAGGCCGTTTTTCAAAGAAACGAATTTCTAAACCAAATTAAATCAGCATCTCTTTTCAGCGGGAAAATTAACGAAGTAAAACTAAAAATAGACCCAAAAAAAGAAAGAGTAGAGCTTTTCAGCCAAAACCCAGACTTAGGAGAGTACCATAGCTATCTACTCGGCAGAATAAAAGGCAAAGAGCTGGAAATCTCTTTTAATCATCGCTTTCTGGCCGATGGGCTTCTAAATATAAAAAGCCCGGAGGTAGTTTTTGAATTAACCGGGACTGAAGGGCCAGCGGTTTTGAAACCAGCCGGAGACCAGACTTACCTTTATGTGGCCATGCCGATAAAAGCCAGCTAAAACTATAACTCAAGCCTCAGGAAATTTTCCTTAGGAAATTTTATCAAAACCTTTTCCAAAAATTCGTGAAAAATCGGGCCAGCGACGGTTGCTGCTGGCTGTTTTTTTATCATCGGGGCGTTATTGTTGTTGCCAACCCAAACCCCAACCGCAATCTGGGGGGCATAACCTATTGTCCAACAATCTCTAAAGTTGTCGGTCGTCCCGGTTTTAGCCGCCACTTGGTAATCCTCAAAATATAAATGGGATTTCGCACCAAACATCGGAGTTCGAGTTTCATTATCTGATAAAATATCATTAATTAATCTGGCGACGTTTGTTTCTAAAATCCTTTTTTGGGTTGTCTTATTCTCATAAATAACATTCCCCTGAGAATCTTCAATTTTCAAAATAGCTACTGACGGGATTCTCAAGCCATCGTTAGCAAAAACTCCATAAGCCGAGGTCATTTCCAATAAATTTACTTCCCCTCCCCCTAAAACAATCGCCGGCCCATAAGAAGATAGGGGTTTGTTTAAAGTGGTTATCCCCAGGTCTTGGGCTGTTTTGATACTTTTTTCCAATCCTTCAAGGAGAACGGATTCTTGGCCTGAAAAATCGTTAATCCCCAAACTTTCTATTTTAGTTTCTGAGCCCGCCAAGTAAAGAACTTTTATCGAAGGGACATTTAAAGATTGGGCTAACCCCTGTCGTAGAGGGACCCAGCCACGGAAAAGGCCATCATAATTTTGAGGGAGATATTCTTTGTTTCCCCAGACCCCGAAATTAGTAAATTCATCAAGCACCTGGGTTTTATCGTCGTATCCCGCTTTGAAGGCGGTGGTATAAATAAAAGGCTTAAAGGCAGAGCCGGGCTGTCTACA
>Ga0210017_1005021_pt1 | contig 10713 bp, 7 predicted proteins | sample CryGeyCG2014_020_FD_183966 | JGI IMG/M metagenome (GOLD analysis project Ga0210017, IMG submission 183966) | Groundwater microbial communities from aquifer - Crystal Geyser CG08_land_8/20/14_0.20 (SPAdes) (version 2) | ecosystem: Environmental > Aquatic > Deep subsurface > Groundwater | place... | reverse complement strand
CGATGGATATTTCTTTATTCCTGCACCCTGTAGAGACAGGACTGATTTTAAAACAATTAAGAAAAAGAGTGACCGAGGTTCAGGCCGAAATTATGGAAAGAGAAGAAAAAGGATTAGTTCGAGATCCAGCCTTAGAAACGGCTTACCGGGATTTAGAACAATTAAGAGATAGATTAATAACTGCCCAGGAAAGAATGTTCCAGCTGGGAGTCTATCTAACAGTTTATTGCGAAACCCAGGAAGAGCTAAGAAATATTGAGGCTAATTTAAGGTCTGTTTTAGAATCAAGATTAGTTTATATTAAACCTGCTCTTTACCAGCAGAGACTTGGATTTAATTCCTGCGCTCCCTACGGCCTGGACCAGCTTCAGGTTTATACTGCAATGAATACTGCTCCCCTAAGCAGCGTTTTCCCCTTTATCTCTTTTGATTTGAGCTCTAATCAAGGAATTTTATACGGCATTAATCAGCATAATAATTCCCTGATTTTGTTTGACAGATTTTCTTTGGAGAATGCGAATTTAGTTTGCTTCGGAACTAGCGGTGGGGGCAAGTCTTACCTCATAAAATTGGAGGTCCTTCGATCATTAATGACCGATACAGATGTTATAATTATTGACCCGGAAAATGAATACAAGTTTTTATCCGATGCCGTAGGAGGCTCTTCTTTCAATATCTCTCTTGGGTCTCCAAACCATATCAATCCTTTTGGCCTGTCAACTCCTCGAGAAGATGAAAAACCTGAAGATGTGTTGAGGTCAAATGTGATTAATTTAGTGGGATTGTTAAGAATTATGCTAGGAGGATTAACTCCGGAAGAAGATGCCGTTATAGATAAAGCTTTAACCGAAACCTACGCCTCAAAAGATATTACTCCCTATTCTGACCCTCAAAGCTGGCAGGAAAACACTCCTTTAATGCAAGATTTTCAATCGGTACTTGAAACTATGGAAGGGGCGGAAAGTTTGGTAATAAGATTGAGAAAATTCACTACTGGAACTTATGCCAATTTTTTTAATCAGCCTTCTAATGTTGATATGAAAAACAAAATGGTAGTGTTTGGAATCAGAGATATGGAGGACGAACTAAGGCCAATGGCAATGTATATTATTATGAGATATATCTGGAATGCTATCCGGACCGAACTCAAAAAAAGAATTTTAGTGATAGATGAAGCCTGGTGGCTCATGAAAACTGAAGAAGGCGCTTCTTTTCTTTACGGAACGGTGAAAAGGGCCAGAAAATACTGGCTGGGAGTTACTACCATAACCCAGGACGTTATGGATTTTATGAAATCAGACTATGGCCGGCCCATTATTACCAATTCGGCTTTACAAGTTTTAATGAAGCAGAGTCCGGCTATGATTGAAACCACAAAAAAAACTTTTAATTTAACCGAAGAAGAAAAAAATATTCTCCTGGAAACACCTGTGGGAGAAGGGCTGTTTTTTGCCGGGATGAAACATGTCCTGATGAGGGTGGTAGCTTCTTACACCGAAGACCAATTTATCACTACCTCGCCGGAAGAAGTGGTGAAAATAAAAAAAGCCAAACGAGAATTAACCCCCCACTAAATCAGTGGTCAAATAATTCTCTTAATAAATTTCATTTTCCCTTAAGTAATCGCAATGCCAACGATTTGGTGGGGGGTAAATTTCTAACTCAAGATTAGGGATAGGGTCTAATTACTACTTTTCTCTCCGGCTCCTGATCGATGCTTTCGGTAGCAACATCCTGCCTCTGGGCTAATTCCAAATGAATAATTCTTCTTTCGTATGCTGGCATAGGAGCCAGTATTTTTTCTTTTTTGGATAAAGAAACTTCATCGGCTAATGTTCTGGCCATTTCTTTTAAATATTCAATTTTCTTTTTCTTGTAATTGTTAATATCCAGGTCAACATAAAAGTTTTTGTTAGGAGCAATTTTCCTTTTTAAAATTACTTTCAAAAGCCGTTGAATCTCCAATAAAGTTTCCCCATTTTTCCCAATTAAAATCTGAGGCTCTTCAGCTTTTAAGTCAATGGGAATGGTTAGGTTCTGGGGGGTTTTAATCTCAATCTCTACTTCAAAACCCATTTTTTCAAAAAACTCATTAACAATTTTTTTAATTTCTTGGTAATTAGATGTATCCATATTAATTCAAGAATATATAAATATAATGCGAATGACGCGAATTATATGCGAATACTTAGAGTGTTGAATAATTATTTTCTCAGCGTTTTTCCGCCTAGCTATCCGCGTCTTTCCGCTTCTACTAACCCATATTATTCCAAGATTTTATTTGCGGCATTCGTATTGAATTCGTAGTATTCGCATTATACTTTATGATTATTCCTTAGTGCCGCTCCGATAAAATCGGGGAGAGGTTCTTAATTATTAATTTTTTGGTTTATAAATTAAATACTGCTGACCCATTGAAAACAAAGCAGTAACTATCCAGTATATTCCAATTGCAGCCGGTAGTCTGCATAAAATTAAAATGGTAAAAAAGGGAAAGAAATAAAGCATTTGTTTCTGCATCATTTGAGAAAATTGACCAATCCCTTCCTTTAATTCGATTTTCTTTGTTTTGGGGGTCATCATTTTAGTTTGAAAAAATTGGGCTATTCCGGCCGCTATTGCCAGGCCAAAATGGGGATTGGCTAAATTTATAAGGCCTAAAAACATGGGTTCAGCAATATTGCCGGGGGAAGGAATGAAAGAATAAAGAGATGATAATTCAACGGAATCCAGGCCTCCCTGCAGAGTTCTAAAGACCAGGAAAAGGGCAATTAAAATTGGAAGTTGAATTAATAAAGGAAGACAGCCCGAGAAAGGATTAACTTTTTGTTTCTGGTAAAGAACCATTGTCTCTTTGGCCTGTTTCTGTTTATCATCTTTATATTTTTTTTGAATTTCCTGAATTTTGGGTTGAATTTCCTGCAATTGTTTTTGGGACCTGATAGACTGAATCATAGCTGGATAAATCAAAATCCGAATCAAAACGGTTAAAGCTATCACAGCGATTCCAAAATCATGCCCTGGTAAATATTCATATAAAAAAATCAGGGCATTAAAAAGGGGTTGACGTAATATTAAATTGAAAACACTGATTAGTAAAGCCACAACTTTAAAAACTCTAAATTCTAATATCTAAATCCTAAACAAATTCTAATTTATAAACTCTAAATTTTAAATGTTTGGAATTTGGGATTTAGAATTTGTGATTTGTTTAGAATTTCGCCTGCCTGCGCAGGCAGGGATTTAGGATTTGGGGTTTGTTTAGAATTTAGCCTGCCTGCGCAGGCAGGAGTTTCGGATTTAGGATTTCTAGGGCAAGTCTATTCCTCCTTTGCTCCAAAAACCACATCTTAAAATTCTCTTTAGACCCTGCCAGCTTCCTTTTAAAATCCCATATTTTTGGATAGTTTGATAAGTATATTCCGAGCAACCTGGATAAAACCGACAGCGCTGACCTAAGGCCGGAGAGATGAAAGTTTGATAAAACTTTATAAACTTTAAAAATACTTGTTTTAACATCTTGCCTTACGCCACCCACAGTGCTTGTTTAAAGTTCTACCTTAAACAAGCCTTATGATGCCTAAAACTTATGATATCTAAAATTAAATTAGTCTTGCTTTCTCCAAAAGCTGATTAATATCTTCTTCAATTTCTTTAAAATCTTTTATTTCTGCTCCGGGGAGGACAATTATTATTCCGTCCCATCCCTTTTTTATTTTTGGCAAATCTACCCTGATTACATTGTCTAACCTTCGCTTAATTCTGTTCCTTATTGTGGCTTTTTTTGAAATTTTTTTGCTGATTACAAACGCGAACCGAGAAATATCTAAATTATTTTTTACAATCTTTAAAACAAAAAGGTTGTTAGTAAAACCCCTTCCTTTTTTAAATACTTTTTTAAAATCCTCTTCCTTTTTTAGTCTGTTTTCTCGCGGCAACATGAACTCGACACCAATTTACGAATAAAGCACGAATGACACGAATAAAATTCGAGCGTAATTCGTAATTAGTGTCGCGTTTACCCCGTTAGAAAGCCCCATCTCTTGCCCCATTAGAGATAAATCTCTAACCGGGCTTTCTAACGGGGTTTAGACTGTAAGTTTCTGTCTCCCCTTTTTTCTTCTTCTGTTTAAAATTTTCCTTCCTGATTTAGCTCTTGTTCTAATTCTAAATCCATGAGTTTTTCTCCTTTTTCTTTTTTTTGGTTGATAAGTGATACTCATAGTTTCCAGTTTAACAAAAACTCTTTACTGAGTCAATTTAATTAGTTAGAGTACAAAGAGACAATGAAGGTCAAGAAACAATTGCACAATTTGTCCACAACTTATTAACAGTTTTCGTCTCCTTATGTTCATTTTGCTTTTATTTTGGATATGCTATAATTAACCCATAACTTATAACTAACAACTTACGACCTTGAGTGATTCGTTATCAGTTGTGAGTTGTTTAGTCACGAAGGTATGACCAAGAAAGAATTGTGGCAAGCCTTGCTGGCCCAAATTCAATTTAATATTTCTCAAGCAAATTTTGCTACCTGGTTTAAAAATACGGAAATTATTAATAAAAAAGGGGGAGAACTAATAGTTTCGGTGCCGAATAATTTTTCTAAAGAGTGGCTGACGAATAAATACCATAAACTTATATTAAAAACTCTCCATAGTTTAGACCATGAAATTAAAGAGGTAAAATATGAAGTGGTTCACTCAAACTCAAAAGTAAAATCCTGCGAGTCTTCGCTAGCAGAAGTTGACCAGCTTGAATTCCAACAGTTTAAAATAAACAAGGAAACCAACCTGAACCCCCGTTATAGTTTTGAAAATTTCATCATTGGCCCCTTTAACGAACTCTCTCATGCTGCCACTCAAGCTGTTTGTAAAAACCCGGGATTTACTTATAATCCTTTATTTATTTACGGAGGAGTAGGATTGGGTAAAACTCATCTCCTCCAGGCCGCTGGCAATGAAATTGTTAAAAACTTTCCTTCTAAAAAAGTAAAATATCTTTCTTCAGAAAAATTTACCTCTGAAGTTGTGAACTCGATTAGAAATCATGATGTTGAAAGGCTAAAATCAAGCTACAGATCTGTTGACGTTCTGATTATCGATGATGTCCAATTTATCGCTGGGAAAGAAAAAACCCAGGAAGAATTTTTTCATACCTTTAATGCTCTTTACGAAAAAAATAAGCAAATAATTCTTTCTTCAGACCGCTCCCCTAAAGCTATCTCGTCCTTAGAAGAAAGATTGTGTTCTCGTTTTGAAGGAGGAATGATTACCGATATCAGTCTTCCTGACCTTGAAACCAGAATAGCTATTTTAAAAATGAAGGCTCAAGAAAAAAAGATTGATGTTGCGCCTCAAATTTTAGAATACATAGCTTCAAACATTAAAAAAAATATAAGAGAATTAGAGGGAGCCTTAAGCCAAGTTGTAGTTTATCAAAGTGTTAATAATTGCAGCCTTGATTTAGAAAAAGCCAAAGTTCTATTAAAAAATATAATTTCTTCTCCATATAAAAAAATTACTCCCAAAAAAATAATTCAGAATGTAGCAGAGTTTTATGACTTAAAAGAGGCTGACCTCTTTCGTTCTTCAAGAAAAAAAGAGATAGTTAGACCTCGACAGATTGCAATGTATCTTCTAAGAGAAGAGTTGAAAAGTTCGTTCCCTTTTATCGGAAGAAAGTTCGGGGGGAAAGATCATACAACTGCCATTTATGCTTGTGAAAAAATTTCGAAAGAAATAGAAAATAATAATAAATTTAAAGAAGAATTTGAGTTGATTAAACAATTAATTTACAGGTAGAAAAAAAGTTGAAAAACCGGGTAAAAAATGGGGATATTAAAAAATTTTTTTCTTCTTCTCAAAATTTAAACAAATTATCCACTGTTTATTTTGTTCGCAAATAAACTAAAAAAGAAAAGTTTTCATGAAATTAATAATAATAAGAGATAATTTTAAAAAAGGATTAATTATTATAGAGAAAATAGCAGGTAAAAATTTTTCCTTACCTATTTTAGACAATGTCTTAATAAAAACATTTCAGAATTTTTTGACTTTATCTGGAACTAATTTAGAATTAGGAATAAGTTATTGGACTTTAGCTAAAATTGAAAAAGAGGGACAGATAACCATACCGGCTAAACTCTTATTTAACTTAATAAATTTTTTACCAGATGAAAAAATATATTTAGAATCAAAAAATAATACTCTTTTTGTCTCGGGAGAAAAATTCAAAGCCCAGATTAAAGGATTACCAGCTGAAGATTTCCCAATTATTCCCCAGATTAAAGATGAAAAAAAATTTATTGAGGTAAATAATTTACCTTTTTTACAGGGCTTGTCGAAGATTCTCAACTTTTGCAGCACATCACAAACCCATCTCGAATTATCCGGCGTTTATTTTAATTTTCAAAAAGAAAAACTGGAACTGGTCAGCACTGATAGTTTTAGACTTGCTAAAAAAGACTTATATTATCAGGAAAAAATTAGCAAAGATTATTCTTTCATTCTTCCCCAGAGAACAGTTAGAGAATTGACCAATATTCTTTCAGAGAAAGATTCAAAATCAATTGAAAACTATAAAACTAAAATTTATTTTGAGCCAAATCAGGTTTTTTTTGAAATTATTTCAGAAAATTTTTCCTTTCCTCAATTCCGCTTAGCTTCTCGTTTAATCGAAGGAGAATATCCAAATTACCAGGAGATAATTCCAATCTCATACCAGACCCGGGCCGTTTTGAACAAAAATGATTTTTTAAACCAAATTAAAACCGCCTCTCTTTTTAGCGGTAAGATTAACAGAATAAAAATAAAAATAGAACCTGAACAAAATTTGCTTTCTCTTTTCTCTCAAAGTCCAGAGACAGGAGAAATAAAATCTTCTTTATCTGGAGAAATAAAGGGTCAGAGCATTGAGATTTCTTTTAATTCTAAATTTTTAATAGATGGACTTTTGAATTTAGAAGGTCAAAGAATTATTTTCGATTTAAATGGAGAGGATGGTCCAGCAGTATTAAGGTCTGACCAGGATTCCAGTTATATTTATATCGTAATGCCGGTCAAGTCGTAAGATTTAAGATTAAAGACTTTTTAGATACTTTTCTATTCCTTTTTCCCATTCTGCGTATTGGGGGTCAGATTCTGGGTTTAACGGAGGATTGCCTAAGACATCCTCTTTTTTTATGTAATGCAATATCGAGTGGTAAGGTTCTGTAATTTCTCCTTTTAAAACTGGTTTTAAAGTTACTTCTCCGCTATTTGATTGAGGAGGAGTAAAGTCAGATGGAGGATATAATTTTAAAGCTATTTCCATAAATTGATGGAAAATGGAGCCGGCCACCACCACTCCCGGTTTCTTAGACATCGGTGAATTATCATTATTGCCTACCCAGATTCCAACCGAGATTGAAGGAGTGTAACCAATCACCCAGCCATCCCTAAAATTTTCGGTAGTTCCGGTTTTTGCTGCAACCTTATAGTCTTTGAAATATAAAAGAGAATTCCTTCCGAACATCGGAGCTCGAGCCTCATTATCAGACAAAATATCGTTAATCAATCTGCAATATTGAGTTTTTAATATTTTTTTAGCCTGCCTGTCGTTTTTCCTGATAACATTTCCTCTTGAGTCCTCAATTTTTAAAATACTAACTGGAGAAATTTTATATCCTTCGGTGGCAAAAACTCCATAAGCAGAGACCATTTCTAAAAGATTCGTTTCTCCGCCTCCCAAAACCAGGGAAAGTCCGTAATAAGAAGGAGGCTGATTTAAGGTGGTAATCCCTAATTTTTTAGCCGTTTCTAAGGTTTCTTTAAGACCGGCCAAATAAAGAACTTTTATTGAGGGTACATTCAGGGACTGAGCAAGAGCCTGACGGAAGCTAACCAGCCCCCTGAATTTTTCATCATAATTTTGAGGAATATATTCTTTTTCTTTTGCCGAGTCAAAATCAGTTTCTACGTCCCATAAAATAGTATTTGGAGTGAAACCCTTCTCAAAAGCAGTTAAATAGGCAAAGGGTTTAAAGGCAGAGCCGGGTTGTCTTTTTCCCAGAGTAACTATATTAAACTGTGGAGAAAATAAGCATTCATTTTGGTCAGGTTTGCATCCTTCGGGAAAAGGTGTTCCAAAGTAGTTTTTAGAACCAACCATTGCTAAAATTTCACCGCTCCAGGGGTCAATTGCTACCAGAGAAGCATTATGGGCATTGTAGTTCTTGTTGATTTCTGCCATTTCTTCAATTATTTTTTCGGCTGCAGTTTGGAGCTCCCAATTAAGGCTGGTATAGACCTTAAAGCCCTGTTGTTTTAAGTAATTTTCACCGTAGTTTTCAATTAAATATTTTTTTACTTCTAAGGTAAAATGGGGTGCTTTGAAGGGATTTATCTCTTCGGGAAGGGTAAATTCTACGGTTTCTTTTTTAGCGGCCTCGGCTGCTGATTTTTCTAAATATCCAAGCCTGACCATTCGGTCTAAGACATAATCTTTTCTAAATAAAAGCTCATTAAGATTTTCTTTATACGGTGAGAGATAATTTGGAGCCCGGATTAAAGCTGCCAAAACCGCAGCTTCCGCCAGAGAGAGTTCAGAGACCGGTTTTTTGAAATAACTTTTTGAGGCAGACTGAGCTCCGTAACAATTCTGGCCAAAAGGGATTTGGTTTAAATAAAATTCCAAAATTTGATCTTTTGAATATCTCCTCTCAAGCTCTAAAGTTAAAATAATTTCTTTTGTTTTTCTTTCAATAGTTTTTTCATTGGTTAAAAAAGAAGAACGAACTAATTGCTGGGTAATGGTAGAACCTCCCTGGATAGGTTTTTTTAGTCTCAAGTCTACCAGAAGAGCCCTGACCATTCCCTTAAAATCTAAACCAAAGTGGTGATAAAAATTAGTATCTTCTGCTGCTATTACCGCTTGCTTTAAATATTCCGGGACATCTTTGAGAGAAAATAATTCTCTTCTTTCTTCTCCATAAATCTGATACAGGAGAATTTTCCCAGACCTATCATAAATTTTGGTCGGCTGGAATAATTGTTTTTCGCTAAATTTTTCCGGTCTGGGCAGGTCTTTTCCGTAATAGAGAAAAAGAAGAAAAAAGGATAGGGCCAAAACAAAAAAAACCAACCAAAAAAGTTTTAAAATTTTAACAATCTTTTTCTCCTTTTTGTCTTTCTGGAAGATTTTCCGATAGTATTTTCTAGCTGGCATTATGTAAAATGATAGCAATTTTTTTAAATCTTGACAACTTTTTAAGATCAAATCAATTAGCACTTGTTTAACATGGCATGTTAAACATCTCCCATAAATTGGCAAATTTTTAATCTTTTGTTATTATAAAATATATAATCTTGAATTATGAGAATAGTTACCGATTCAAAAAAAATTGAAGAGATTTTAGGCAGAGGGGTAGATACAATTTATCCGTCAAGAGAAAAACTGGAGACAGCTCTTAAATCGGGTAGGCGCTTGGTTATTTATTACGGGATAGATCCAACCGCTTCTCATTTACATTTGGGTCATTCAACCAATCTTTTTTTGCTGGAGAAATTCCGGGAGTTGGGACATAAAATTATTCTCCTGATCGGCGATTTCACGGCTCAAATTGGCGATCCTACAGGGAAATTTACCGCTCGTAAAGCTTTGACCGAGAGCCAGATTTTGGAAAACTGGAAAACATATCGAAAACAGGCAGGCAAGATATTGGATTTTAGGTCCAAGAGAAATCCGGTTGAGATGAAGCGTAATAGCCAATGGCTGAGCAAGTTGACCATGAAAGAGATTGGCAGGCTGGCTTCTAAATTTACTCACGGATATATGATTAAAAGGAGTATGTTTCAGGAAAGACTGAGAAGAAAAGAAGAAATTTATCTTCACGAATTTCTATATCCTTTGCTTCAGGGATATGATTCGGTTGCCATGGATGTTGATGTTGAGGTTGGGGGAACAGATCAGACTTTTAATATGTTGGTGGGCAGAGACTTGATGAAAATTTTAAAAAATAAAGAAAAGTTTGTAATTACTACTCCTCTTTTGGTGAATCCAAAAACCGGCAGAAAATTAATGAGTAAGACAGAAAGTTTTATTGCCTTAGATCTTCCCCAAAACGAAATGTACGGAAAGATAATGGCCCTACCCGATGAGGTTATAATTGATTGTTTTAAGTTATGTACAGAATTTTCTTTAAAAAAGCTGGGGAAGATAGAAGAAGGGTTGAGGCAAAAAAGTATTAATCCGCGGGAAGCTAAGGCAGAATTAGCCCAGGAAATCGTAAAAATATATTACGGAGCGAAAAAGGCCCTGCTTGCCGAAAGGGAATTTAATAAAGTTTTTAAAGAGAAAAAATTACCGAGCAGAATTCCAGAAATTTTAATCAAGGCTAAATCTTTAAACATTCTTGACCTATTGATTAAAACAAAATTAGCTTCATCGAAAGCTGAGGCCAAGCGGCTCCTTGAGCAAAAAGGCATCAAAATAGACGGGAAAGTTCAAACGGACTGGAAAAAAGTTATAGAAATAAAAAAAGACCGGGTTCTTCAGGCCGGGAAAAGAAGATTTGTTAAAATAATCTAAAACAAAAGCTCCGCAGTGACTGCGGAGCTTTTGTTTTAGATAGATTCTTCCGTTTCTTCTTTTTCTTCCTCTTCTTGAATTTCACCTTCTTTAGGGGTCTCTTTAGGGGTCTCTTCAGGGGTCTCTTCAGGAGTTTCTTCTTCT
>Ga0210017_1005011_pt1 | contig 10722 bp, 7 predicted proteins | sample CryGeyCG2014_020_FD_183966 | JGI IMG/M metagenome (GOLD analysis project Ga0210017, IMG submission 183966) | Groundwater microbial communities from aquifer - Crystal Geyser CG08_land_8/20/14_0.20 (SPAdes) (version 2) | ecosystem: Environmental > Aquatic > Deep subsurface > Groundwater | place... | reverse complement strand
CGGATCTACCACATTGCCCCTGGATTTACTCATTTTCTGCCCGAATGCATCATTTACCAGAGGGTTGATAAAAACTTCCCGGAAAGGGACATCCTTTTTAAAATATAGACTCATCATAATCATTCTGGCTACCCAGAAAAAGATAATATCGTGAGCGGTAACAAGAACGGCAGTAGGAAAAAAATGTTCGAGATCTTCAGTTTCTTCTGGCCATCCAAAAACTGCAAAGGGCCATAGACAAGAACTGAACCATGTATCCAGAACATCCTGATCCTGTTCCACATTACTGCCACCGCATTTTGAACATCTTAGAGGGGTTTTTTCACTTACTATCATCTCATTGCAATCTTTGCAATACCACGCCGGAATACGGTGTCCCCACCAGAGCTGGCGGGATATGCACCAGTCCCTGATATTTTCCATCCAGTTGAAATATATCTTCTCCCATTTTTTGGGAATTATTTTCACCCTTCCTTCCTTCACTGCTGTGGTAGCCGGTCCAGCCAGCTCCTTCATAGATACAAACCACTGCATTGAAATCCTTGGCTCTATTACAGTACTGCACCTTGAACAAATTCCAATTGAGGACCTGTGAATATTTTTACCAACCAGGTAACCCTGTTTATCTAAATCATGCAAGACTTTTTGCCTTGCAGTGTTGCGGTCTAAACCCTCGTATTTTCCTGCATTGAAATTTAAGCTTGCATCCTTGTTAAATATATTAATTTCTTCCAGGCCATGTCTTTTTCCAATTTCAAAATCATCGGGATCATGGGCTGGTGTAACCTTAACCACCCCACTCCCAAATTCCATATCTACAAAAGCATCATCTATTACAGGTATTTTTCTTTCCACTAGTGGGAGGTAAACTGACCTGCCTTTATATTTTTTGAATCTATTATCTTCTGGATTTACTGCAACTGCCGTATCACCAAGCATGGTCTCAGGTCTTGTAGTTGAAACAATTATATATTCATCATCACTGGGCTTACCGGTTTTTTTATCAATTAAAGGATATTTTATATCCCACAGGTTTCCTTCTTTTTCGATATGTTCTACTTCAATATCGGAAATTGCGGTCTGGCACCTTGGACACCAGTTAACCATATAATTTCCTCTATAAATCAGCCCATTTCTATATAAGGTCACAAATTCTCTTGTGACCGCTTTGCAGTACCAGCTATCAAGGGTAAACCTTTCCCTGTCCCAATCACATGAGCATCCCAGCAATTTTAATTGGGTTATAATCCGGCTGCCATATTTTTCTTTCCAGCGCCATACTTCTTCTACAAACTTTTCTCTTCCCAGCTGAAATCTATTTATATTTTTTTCTTCCAGAGTTTTTTCCACTACATTTTGAGTAGCTATTCCTGCATGATCGGTCCCGGGTATCCAGGTAGTATTATATCCGCTCATTCTCTTATATCTTACGATTACATCCTGCAGGATATTATTCAGGGCATGACCGATATGAAGATAACCGGTTACATTAGGAGGTGGTATTACCATACTGAATGGAATTTTTGATTTATCGATCTTTGCAAAAAAATATTTATTTTCAAACCAATGCCAGTAGATTTTCTGTTCAAATGCTAAAGGATTGTATTTGCCTTTAATCTCACCAGGCATTTTAAGCTGACTTTTCTTCATCTTTCAAAAATACTTTTTTGTTTGATCTACCAATTATCGCGGGCTCAGTTTTATTTTCAACAACCTCTCTTGTTATAATACATTTACTTATATCATTACGCTCAGGTATTTCAAACATTATATTTAACATAATCTCTTCCATAATAGCCCTGAGTCCTCTTGCTCCTGTTCCTCTTTGCAAAGCATGTTTTGAAATCTCCCTTAAAGCATCTTCTGTAAATTCCAGGTCAACTTTGTCCATCTTAAACATTTTACTATATTGCTTGACCAGTGAATTTTTTGGTTCAACCAGAATTTTAATCAAATCATTTTCCGTAAGACTAGACAGGGTGCTAACTACAGGCAGCCTTCCAATTAGTTCTGGAATTAAGCCGTACTTTAATAAATCTTCCGGCATTGTCTGGGGAAGAAGTTTATCAATTTTTTCAACTTTATCTGGAACTTTTCCTGAAACAAAGCCAACACTACTTTTATTTATTCTTCTCTCGATTATCTTTTCCAGCCCACTAAACGAACCTCCGCAGATGAAAAGAATATTGGTAGTGTTAATTTGTATAAAATCCTGATGAGGATGTTTTCTGCCTCCATGTGGAGGAACATTAGCTTCGGTTCCTTCTAAAATTTTGAGCAGAGCTTGCTGTACCCCTTCTCCAGATACATCTCTGGTAATTGAAGGATTTTCAGATTTACGGCTGATCTTGTCTATTTCATCCAAATAAATAATACCGGTCTCAGCTCTTTTAATATCAAAATCTGAAGCCTGTATCAATCTTAGCAATATATTTTCTACATCCTCACCAACATAACCTGCTTCAGTAAGCGATGTTGCATCTGCAATGCAAAACGGAACATTTAATATTCTGGCTAAAGTTTGAGCAAGAAGAGTCTTGCCGCAACCAGTTGGGCCGATTAACAAAATATTGCTTTTTTGAATTTCTATATCATCCTTGCTTGGCCTGTCCTCATATTTTACTCTTTTATAATGATTATATACGGCTACAGATAGTACTTTTTTTGCCCTTTCCTGGTCAACAACATACTCATTTAAAATTGAATATATTTCTTTAGGTTTGGGAAGATCCTTGAAGTCAACTTCTCTCTCTTCCCTTAATTCCTCATCTATAATCTCATTACACAAATCTACACATTCGTTGCAAACGTAAACTTCTGGTCCCGCAATCAGTTTTTTTACCTGATTTTGAGATTTACCACAAAAAGAACATTTTAAAAAATCACTTTTTCTTCCGCCATTTGATGACAAGTTTATACACACTCCTATTTAATATTACTTTTTATAAATAACTTCATCCACTATGCCGTATTCTTTGGCTTCCTTTGCATCTAATATAAAATCTCTTTCAGTGTCCTTCTCCACTTTTTTTACTTCCTGACCGGTATGCTTGGCAATTATCTCATTTAGAATAGTACGTATTCTCACCATCTCTTTTGTATGAATTTCTACATCAATCGTAGTTCCGGAAACATCTCCTGATGGCTGGTGAAGCATAACTCTCGAATTAGGCAGTGAAAATCTTTTACCTTTTTCCCCTGCCAGAAGCAAAACTGCGGCTGCGCTTGCGGCCTGACCAATACAAATAGTGGATACCGGAGACTTTATAAACTGCATTGTATCATATACCGCCAGGGCAGCAGTCACAACTCCACCAGGGCTATTTATATACAGCTGTATATCTTTTTCCGGGTCTTCTGCCTCCAGATGGAGCATCTGTGCCATAATTAAATTGGCAATATTATCATCTACAGCTACTCCCAGAAAAATTATTCTTTCTTTTAGCAAACGCGAATAAATGTCAAAAGATCGCTCTCCTCTACTGGTCTGCTCGATTACCATTGGAATCAAATAATTATTATACATTTTAACCATCTCTCTTTTTTATTTATTTTGAACCAGGAGTCCAAAGCCTTTTAGCTTTTTTTTCGGCTCCTGCCTTATCTTTATCAGGCGTCCATATCTCCTCTTTACCTCCGCTGCCTGTATTTTTCTCCTCTATCACCTGCGCGCTTTTGATCAGCAAATCAATTATCTTCCTTCTCTTAATATTCTGGGTCAGGGTCTTTTCTCCCTCAGGATTTTCAAAGAATTCTCTGATTTTTTTAATGTCCTCTTCTTTTTTGTATCTGCTAATGATATTATCTTTTTCTTTTTTTATTTCATCTTCTGAAGGTTCTATATTTTTCTTTTCCGCCTTTTCCAATGCCTTAAAGATCAGATACTCTTTTACTTCTCTTAGCGCTCTCTCCCTGATTTCTTCATTTAGCTTATCTTCTGTAATATTTATAGCCTTAAGATAATTATTCCTGTTTATCTTCTGCTTCTTTAAACCTTCATCAATCTCTTCATTAATCTGTTTTATTCTACCAGTTACCATCACAGTTGGAATATTAGACTTTATATTGTCTACAATATGATTAAAAATTTCTTCTATTATTTTTCCCTTTTTAAAACTTTCTTTCTGCTCAATCAATCTCTTTTTAATGCTATCTTTAAAGTCATCTGCATCTTTATAGTCACCTAAGTTTTTCAAAAACTCCTCGTTGATTTCAGGTAATACCTTCTTCTTTATCTCCTTTATAAAAATGCTGAAGTTTGCCTGCTTGCCCTCTAGATCCTTATTTTCAATATTTTCAGGCAATATAAGTATTACATTTTTCTTAATACCTCTTTTCATTCCGATAAGCGAATTTTCAAACTCAGCAAACAGAGTATTTGAGCCAACTTCTAAGAGATAATCTTCGGCGCTGCCGCCTTCAAATGCTTTACCTTCAATTTCACCATCAAAATCCAGTGTAACATAATCACCTTTAGATATTGGCCTATCATCTTCAACCGGTTCAAGTGATGCAAAGTTATTTCTGATATTATTTATTTGCAGTTCCAATTCCTGGTCAGATACATCCGTAGAAAGGCCAGTAACCTTTATACCTTTATATCCGGGTAATTCTATTTCCGGTTCTAGTTCTAATTCTACTTCAAACCCTAAAGATAAATCCTCTGCCAGCTGAGTAATTTTTATTTTCGGGTAGTCTATTGGTTTTAGATTGGACTGGGTAATTATATCTGGATATAATTCAGAAATTGAAAGACTGGCAGCTTCATTTAACACATACTGTTTACCAAAATTTGCATCTATTATTTGATAAGGAATCTTACCTTTTCTAAAACCGGGAATATTTGCTTTTTGAGATATATTTTTATAGGCTTTGCCAATATACTTTTTTAAATAATTATTTGAAATCTCTATATCTAATTTAACCTTATTTAAATCAATCTTCTTCTGGTTTTTTATCTCATAACTCAAGTAAAATCCTCCTTAAACATCAGTAGTGGGTTAGTTCTATTTCAACATTAAAACTCATATTATAATAGAAAATAAATAAAATACAAACCAATCATGAAGTTTCTGTGGTAGGGTCGAGAACTGGCGCGCCACCGAAATATTTCAGTACGTTTCCAGCTCCCGCCACATCAAACCCAGCGTTCGGATTTCCCGAACTGGGCTTTCTTGCTAATTTCTCCTAAAGGATTATGTGACCTATTGGCCTGGCAGCGCTTTTAAGTCTGATAATACATTATCCTGTAGTTACCATACAACCCCAGGGTCTTGTAGAACCAATCTCTACTCCACCTGTTCCAGCCAAAGCCATATCGTTTTCTTGCACGCATTAAGTGCCTTCTTATCTTCTTCTCAACCCAGTCCCTAACATAATTAAAACATCTACCAGAATTACCAATTCTAAAGTAATTTACCCACCCTCTAAGAATGGGATTTATTAGGTATATTATCTGGCTTACCGGTTGAGACCTATGCTTTCGGAATACCTCTTTTAGCTTTTGCAAGAGAGCCGTTCGTGCCTTCATCTTTGGTATGCACACAACTCCCCATTTGCCTTTGCGGGTTCTAACCCGCCTGTAGACAAACCCAAGGAAGCTAAAGGTCTGCCCTCGGGTAAGGTCTATTACTTGAGTCTTTTGGATATTTATCTTAACACCAAGTTTTCCCAACTCCTGGATAAGCCGTTTATAGGCTGCTTTTAGAAGCCATTCCCATTTATAGTAACCACTTACAAGGATTACCATATCATCTGCAAAGCGTGCATACTCAATATTGGTGTATTTGCCTTCGCTTGTGACTTCCTTTGCCTTCTCCAGCATCTTATCTACCTCATTTAGATAGATATTTGCAAGTAGTGGTGAGATGACTCCGCCTTGGGCTACTCCTTTCTTTCCATTTGCTTTTAGCATTAGCTTGGCCAGTCTCATCATGTCATCATCATTTACCCTTTCAGCTACTTTTCTAAGCAGGATATCATGTCCTACATTATCAAAGTAAGCCTCAAGGTCAACATCAATAACTTTTGTTTTACCGCTTACAATTGCTTTTGCTACCCGACTTACAGCTTCATGGGCTTTGCGCTTGGGTCTATAACCATATGAACCGTCTTTAAAGTCAGCTTCAAAGATTGGCTCAAGTATTAACTTGGCCGCTCCCTGCACTACACGGTCTTTTACAGTTGGTATCCCCAGAACTCTAACTTTACCCTTTCCCTTGGGAATTTCTTTTCTTCTGTTACCCATAGGATAATACGTGCTTGAGACCAGTTCATCTCTAATCTGTAAAAGAAAAGCTTCAAGACCTGATTCTTCAATGGCTTCAAATGTAACTCCGTCTATTCCTGGAGCTCCATTATTTCTTTTAGCCAGTCTGTAAGCCTCTTTTAGTGTTTCCATTTTACATACATGAACGTATAGTCCCCAAAACCTCCATGTCTTTTCAGACTTCGCCTTTAGGTATATCTTTCTCCTTAGTTCCTGCAAGCTTATGGACGCCTTTATCATTTCGTCCCTGCCTCCCTTTGGTTTAAAAGACTTTTAACAATAGGGCCCCTTTGCTCCCCAGACATTACTCTGGTTCATAGCTAATACAAGCCCATCCGCCACCCTCTTGTCATAAGTTCACTTCCCAGCGGTTACTGGTTATAGAGCTTACCTGCTCCAGGAATTTCTTCTTGGGACAAGTAGGGCTTCTCCAGTTGCTTGATATATCCTTGTTACCATGCTGTCGCTACCACCCCGTCGGAATAAGACAAACGTAACGGCCAGTTTTCGTTTGCTTATGCTGTCTTTGCCCTCTGAATGCAGGCTCGACTTCCGAAAATTCCAGTTCTCGAGGCCACCTGTGCGTTCACTTACGTTACGGCCTGGTAACTCGCTTATCACCCCTAAGATGACTTTGTCAATAGGCTTCAAAGATTTTGGTTTCCCTTATCTTTGCTATTCAAGCTACAGGGCTTCTGGCTATTACCCTGGAAGGACTGTCTCCCACTGAACATATCAGCCTAATCTGGACACACATTCAGACACTACTACCCCGAAACCATCACATAATATCTGCAAATTAAGAATTATTATGACAGATAAATTAAAAAAGCATATAAAAGTTAAAAATATTACATAAAGGCACTGGAAAAATGAGAAAAAAAGAGATGAGTTTTTTAAGGGTTAAAAAATTATTTAAAAAAATATTTAAGTTTAAATTAAAATATCATCCTAAATAACAGACTGCGGAGGTGCCTTATTCCAGGTTTTTATTCTTTCTGCAAGTCTGTTCTTTGCATCAATTTTAAGCTTCATTAAGATAAAGCTGTACTCATCTAAATCAAATACACCGTAGTGCGAGCCACTGTAAAGTATTACAACACATTCTCCTGCTCTTTCCTTTTTTGTAATTGTAGATATTGTCTTTTTTGCCAGATCTTTTGCGTCTTGCCTTAGAAGATAAAGCTGCATGAGCGAGTAAGCTGCCAGTTTAAATATGACCTGTGTAATTACAAGGGCAAAGGCAGGAGAGCTGAATTTGTTAAAGGCCCAGAAACCTTTTAACTGGCGGTGGCGCTCTTCTATCTTTGTCCTTTTTTTGTAAAGATCAAATGCTTCAGAGGGGTATTTGTATTTTTTGCTGTGGGCCAGAACAAAGTAGCTAACCTGGCCGCTTTCATAGTCAGTTTCTCTTTTAATTGATACATGTAGGGGAACAGAGAGATTCTGCCATGATTTTAGCTCATAAAAGATGCTAACCTCCTCTTTTTTTGCAATAAATCCGTCACTGCTTTCTTCAACATGATAGGTCTTCCAGTCAACATTTTTTGCCCTGGCAAGGCCCATTGCATCATCATATGCTGCCATACTACTCTTTAGGGGGATTACCCAGTTGATTTTGTAATCTTTTTTGTAATGGGTAAGTGTGGGGCCGTCAATATATCCCCGGTCCATAAGAAGGGTATCTATGTAGCCGCCACTATTAATAAAACCATCTACCAGTTCTCTTCCTTCATTTAGGCCACCTGCATTTCCCGGATCAATTCTTGCACCAGCATATATATAGTAGCTGCCTTCCCTGTCAGTATTAAGCAGGGAAGAAAATTTATAGCAAAGAGTTAGTCTTGCACCTGGAGTGTCTTGTGAGGCATGGTTACCGTCACTGTCCAGCCAAACATATTCAGCATATTTGTAGTTTGTGTTATCGGGAAGAGGCACGTAGCTTGCATCCTCTATAAATAGGCCGCTTCTGTAAGCACCTTTAGCACCCATCCAGCTGGAAAAATAATGATTAAACCAGTATGTGAGACTTAAAGGTTTAGTGTCTTTAAAAAACTTTCTTATGGTATCCTGGTCTGCAGGGTAAATCCTCTCCTTTTTGTTTTTGTTGTTAAAACCGGGAACTGGTCCTAAGTTTAGCCCCAGCATCTTTAAAATGGTCCCATTTTTTAGTACATATGGGATATTGCTGAAGGCTTCTTCTCCAAACATCTTTGCTGCTAATAGTGAGGCTAAAAGGAACCATGCAGGAACTTCAGTCTTAACTCTTGGACTTGGATATGTTTTATCACAGTAGCTAAAAAAGTCAGTGGCAAGTAGATATGAAAAAAACTCATCTACAAAACCCATTTTAGAAAAGGATCCGTAGTCTATATCTCCTTCTTTGAGGGCTTTTGTTACCTTTGATTTGTTCTGCGTATAGACAAAATAATTATTTCTTTGCTGGTTCATAGCTGGATGTTTTAATTTTTTTTATCATAACTACCATCTCATAGATTTTTTTATCAATCTTACCCAGTCTTGCCATATGATTTATGTATTTTCTGTAATTTGTAGCTTTTATCTCTACACCCGGCTCATCAGCTTTTCTAACAAAGGTAAGCTTTGTTTTGCCATCAACTTTTTTAGATAGATATTTAAATGGACCATGAAGTTCTCCTTTTGCACACCTACAGTTTTTATTGCCGCATTTTTTGTAAACTGTATATATCGATCCATCAACCATATCATGGGCATTTAGAAGATAATCTATTATTATTTTCCTTTGTCTTTCCAGGTTATATATATTTTTCCGTAAACTACTTATATTATCCATATTGTATGTATTTTATACCATTACATACCATATTTTGATAAAAAATGCAACTTTTTAAAATTAATTGCTATTTTTCTTTTTTGGGGAGGTGAAGGATAAACTATTTTCTTAAAATATGCTTATTTATGTGTATAATTTATGTTAGTTCAAGTTACTGATTTACAGTGTCTGAATCACAGTGAAGTTATTCGATTTCATTTACATTCTTATATATAATAGGATATAGACGACATCGCACTGGCATAATATTAGCTATAGAGTCAACATGTTGGTTGGGTAATAATTTTGAAAGGGGTTTTTCTGGACTTTATATTTACAGGCTATTTACTGACTTTTCCATCCTGAATTTTAACTATCCTGCGGCAATAAGATGCTACATTCATATCATGTGTTACAATAAGAATTGTTTTGCCATCCTCATTTAATTTTTTTAATATATCCATTACTTCGCTGCCAGTGTCACTGTCCAGTGAACCGGTTGGCTCATCAGCAAGGATTATATCAGGATCGTTTACAATAGCTCTGGCAATAGCTACCCTCTGGCGCTGCCCCATTGAAAGATTTAACGCCATAGCTTTTTTCTTTTCAAGAATTCCCAATTGGGAAAGTACTTTTCCAATTTTATCTCTTTTTAATTTAATTTGCTTTTTTGAGTACGTTAGAGGTATCATTACATTTTTATAAACATTGTATCTTTCTACAAGTGCAAAGTCCTGAACCACAAAACCAAATTTTTGATTTCTAAGCTCTGCCATTTCACTATCATTAAATGTATCGATCAAACGATCGGACAAAAGATATTTCCCACCAGTTGGCTTATCTATACAGCCTATTATATTCAGAAGAGTAGATTTACCTGATCCGGAGGGACCCATTACAGCAATCATATCACCATTATCTACTGAAAGTGACAGCCCTCTTAAGGCTTTTACCTCTGATTCACCACTGCCGTATGTTTTATATAGATTGGTTATATTTATGATACTCATTCTACTGGCTCCTCCTTAAGATATTATTTATTTGTGTTCTTGACAGCATAACTATCGGGTAGACCATAATGATAAGACCTATAAACAAACTAGACACAATGGTTAGAAATGTTGTCATGCTAAACCTATGAATAGCTATCACAATGATATCTGATAAAAAGATTATTATAAAAACCTGGATTAGAACACGCTGGATAATAGATATTACACGGCCACCACAGAGAAGATGAATTGCAAATTCTTTAGTATGAGTGTTTATAAACTGGATAAGGTTTGAAATAAAGCCAATGATGCTAAAAATTAGTGTAGTAGTCATAATAAATCCTATAGTTAATACCTCAAAGCGATTAGCTTCTAAAAGATACTGAAGTTGATCTGTAAAACTAATAGATTCAAAGGTATATAATCCCAGTTCATTTGATTTCTCCTGAATAATCTGAAGGTTTTCAGGATTATCAGTAATGATAAACGTAGAATTTATAGCAGAACAATAACCCCACGCTTCGAACTTGTCAGACTGAAGGGGAATTACAAATGCTTTATCAAGCAAATAAATTAAACTACCTCGGCTCGGGTTTAAATAAAATGATGATTTTTCTAAAAAACCAACTACTCTGTAGCACTGGCTTTCGTCATCGTAAATTATATCA
>Ga0210017_1005009_pt1 | contig 10725 bp, 12 predicted proteins | sample CryGeyCG2014_020_FD_183966 | JGI IMG/M metagenome (GOLD analysis project Ga0210017, IMG submission 183966) | Groundwater microbial communities from aquifer - Crystal Geyser CG08_land_8/20/14_0.20 (SPAdes) (version 2) | ecosystem: Environmental > Aquatic > Deep subsurface > Groundwater | place... | reverse complement strand
TAGTTCGGAGAATTCTTGCAGATCCAAACCATAGGTTGGGTGGGGGGTGAAGGGTCTCATAATAGTCGTGTGAGATCCCTCGCTTACGCTCGGGATGAGAGTGTTTCATAATTATTCAACACTCTCAGTTATATTATACCTTAAAAATGCCTTTTAGTCAAATTAAAAAGGGGCTCATCTTACCTCATTTCTTAATCTTTTAGGCTAAATTTTGGGTGTTTTTTTATCTTTATTTCTTAGAACTAATCAAAGCGTCAGTTAAAAGTTTACTCTGCCAGAGATAGGCCTGACGAGCCTCCAATCTTAATTTTTTCATTAAAACTATTTCTTTGGTAATAAGACGAAGTAAATAGAGCTCAAAAGCATCTTTTTTGCTATAAAATCTTTTATAAAGAGGGTAGTCCTGATTAATATAGACCAAATTTCCATAAGAAGTGCTTTCCGGACTATCCTCACCTAGAGAAGCAATACCTACGCTAATTCCCAATTTTTTAATTCTTATTCTTCTAATAACTCGAGGTTCCACTTTTGGCCTTGCTGGCTTCTCCTCCTCTTTTTCTTTCTTTGAAATTTCAGCTTCCCTGGCAAGAAGGGCTTCTTTTTTAACCTCTTTAATAGTCGGCTCTCTAACAGTGCTGGCTGAAAACGTATCCTTTCTCCTGCGCAGTCTAGCTACCGCCCTACCAGAAGGAGTAAGATATGGATTTAATTTCAGAGCATTTCTGATTTTATCTAAAACCTGACGAAGCTCACGGCTTATTCTTTTAAGCTCCCGGGATTCTTTTTCTTTCTTAAACTGGATTAAAATTTTTTCTAATTCATTTCTTATTAACTGATGAAACAGTCGATAAGATGGCTCATCTCTAATGAAATCATTCCTGGCAGCAGTGATAGGTAAAAAGTCAGCATTAACCTCGCCAGTGATACGATTTGTACCTGGTTTTGCTTCAAACCCAAATAATTCTCTTTTAATAAGAACCTGCTTTACCCGACATTCTATACCAGGGATTCGAACCATTTTAGGGTCGGCCGCTATAACAATTTCTCCCTCGATTGGACCGTATATTGTTTTAAAAGAAACATGAATCCTTCGGCCCGGAATATAACCGGCGGTAATCTGCTTCCCATTTAAAAATACGTCAAATTTCTTAGCCCGAATAGGTACGGCTTCTTTTAAATATCTCTCTACGTCGGAGAGCTTAAATTTTCTTTTAAGTTTAGAAAGTGTTACCCTGGTTCCCTCTGTATCTAAAGGAGTAGCTATATTTCGAGTGATTGGTAACTCCCAGCCAGTTTCTTTTTGCCAGGCCTCGCGATCAAAGGTAACAGTATAAACCCACTCTGCCTTTCTGCTTCTTACTGTGAATCTATCAGCTGCTGAAAGGGCCGCAAATTTACCAATGCCAAATTGACCAATCCGCTTGCGGCCAAAACGTGGAGAAACTCCGTGCTTCTTTTTTTCTTCAGAACCAACAGCAAAAAATTGGGTCAATCCTTTTTTGTTCATCCCGGAGCCGTTATCCTCCACCACAATGCTTTTTGGCCCAACGGTAACATAAACCCTGATTGCATCGGCATCATAAGCATTATTAACCAGCTCACGAATAAGTTCGATACTTTCTACATACATTCTCTCTCCCAGGGTTAAAAGATGACTTTTTTCTACAGTAACTTTAATTTTCCCGTCAAATTTTTCAGACATAACTTTAGAGCGTTGAATAATTCATTATTTACTATTGGGTGAAGGGGTTTTTCAAAAATGCGAAAGCATTTTTATCACTGCTGGGTGAGGGATTGTTTAATTCTTTCTGCCTCTTTTTCTAAAACTTCTCCTTCATATTCCCCGCTGTGGGCCGGGACTCCTTTATAAACGGGGGCTTTTTGGTCGAGGTGCAACCTAAATTCGTCTTTATCAATATAAACATGAAAACGGGGATAACGATATCCACGCAGCCGACGAACATAACTAACCCGGCCCTGGCGGTCTCTAATTTCCGCGTAACCGCAACGTTTAATCAGACGCGCTGGATCTATTAGTAAATCGGAAGAAATTTTAATTCGCATAATTTAGTAAAAATAGTTCCTGGAAAGTAAAATTTTTTCTTTGTCATACTATCGCCTCTTCTAAAGCCATCCCGCAAGAACACTCTCGCTTGGCGGGCATATTTTTTACCATTTCTAAAATCAATTTTCTGAGCTTTTCATTATTAGCTTTGAAAACTCTAATTACTTCCTGGGCAGTTACCGGCTTAATGCCCGGCTTTCCTGCCAGACCCTGGTCATAATCAGTGACCAGAGAAATATTAACAAAACACATTTCCAGTTCCCGGGCCAGAGTTACCTCTGGATATTGGGTCATATTAATGATATCGGCGCCAAATTCTCGATAAATTTTTGATTCTGCCCTGGTTGCATAACGGGGCCCTTCAATAATTAAAATAGTGCTGGTTTTATGAACCGGTATTTTTAGTTTCTGGCAGGAGGCAATGGCCAATTTTCTTAGTTCGGGACAATAAGCAGGGGCCAGAGAAATATGAACCACCTCCGGACCATTATAATAAGTATCCTCACGGCCCTTTGTTTGGTCAATAAACTCGCGAGATATAACAAAATCACCGGGCCTAATTTTCGCCCTGAGAGAGCCAACAGCGCAGCCAGATATTACCCGCTCACATCCAAGTTTCTTTAAGGCATAAAGATTTGCCCGGTAAGGAACTTTGTGGGGAGGATACTGGTGACGCTTGCCATGCCGGGGTAAAAAAGCAATTTTTTTACCAGTGTAAGAGCAAATCAAAATTTTGTCAGAAGGTTTACCATAAGGAGTACTAACCGATATTTCACGGCCTTTTAAAAATTGATAGAAGCCTGAGCCGCCAATTATGCCAACCATTGTCATAGATTTAAGATTTAAGATTTAAGATATTTTCTTTAACCTCTCTAATCTTTAATCTGTAATCTGTCCTAGTATTTTACTAATGAGGTTATTTTATAACCTTTTAATTTTTTGCGGCCTTTTAAATCCGCGAGTTCAATGAAAAAGACAATGCCGACAATTTTTCCACCCAGTTTTTTGACAATATCCACTGCCGCTTTCATGGTTCCACCGGTAGCCAAAAGGTCATCAACCATGAGCACTCGCTGGCCAGGACTAACTGCGTCTTTATGCATTTCTAAAACATTAGCCGCATACTCCAGGGTATATTTTTTTCGCAGGGTTTTATAGGGCAACTTACCTTTTTTTCTAATAATGGATAACCCGGCCCTTAATCTACAGGCCACGGCCGAGGCAAAAAGAAACCCCCGGGCATCAATTCCCACTACCACATCTATCTTTTTCTTAAGATAGAGCCTGACTAATTCGCGAATCAAAGCGCGTAAATATTTTGGGGCCTGAAGGACCGGAGTAATATCCCGAAAAATAACCCCCTTTTGAGGCCAATCAGGAATAGAACGAATTTTCTTTTTAAAATCTAACATACAATTAAAAAATGAGCTTCCCCTTCTGGGTTATTACATCTAATTTTTGCTTAACCTGATAGGGGCTGGCGATAAATGGTAAAACAATTTCTACTTTTGGAGTTCCAGCTGTATTAATAAGCAAAGTGCCGGCGGAAAATAAAAGTTTAATCAAAAACGGCTGGATTACTTTTACATCTGTAATTTTTTGATAGTCAACGCTGGTTACTTTTGTATTAAAAAGCCCTTCCAAGGCCAGAATTCGCCTGTCTGTAAAAAAATAAAAATAAGATAGCCTGAGATAAATGCTGTAAAGTATCAAAACTAATCCCAGAGCTAGACCAATGGTAAAAATGTCAGAGATCCAGATAAAAACTATTAAAATAATCGCCAGTCCTAAAAATAACCAGAAATTAATAAAAATTTTGCTAGGACCGAATTTGTATTTTATTTTCTCACCCGGACCAAGAATTTTTGCCTCTATTTTTTCCCGATATTTTTCAAATGTAAACATATCTGCGAATTAAAGACAAAAAAATAGCACCGAGCGCGGCCTATAATCCTTTCGAGACGGCCGCAATCCTTCTTTCAAATAAATCTCCTAACCATGGCTAACAACACGGCTCCCCAGAGTAGGGAAAAAATTACCATCCATTTGCCTTCTGCTTTCAGCTCATGCTCTCGCCAGAGCGCTAAACCATAAATTAAACCCGCCGGTAGCGGGGCTAGGAGTACTAATAAAAACCCAAGAGTAATCCACTTTTGTCTGGAAAACAAAACTTTATCCTCCATAAGAATCAACGCGATACTAATATCATGTCCTGTTATTCTACAACTTTAAATACTTTATCTTCTTCCTTTACTGGCTGGTCTACTTTAAGACCAACAGCCTCACCGCTACCAGCGCTGTCAACATTTTTGTGTTCAATCTGAATTGAACTTACCCCTTGGGTAAAATCTCTATCTCCGCCAACAATATGAATAGTGTCACCGACTTTTAATTCCTGAGAAAGTTCTATTACTCCTACACCGATTTTCCCAAAATAATGGGTAATCTTACCAATTTGTTTTTCTTTAGCCATAATTAAAATTTAAGATTTATAATTAAGGAATTACGCACCACTCGTATATTATACAACAAAAAGATTTAAAAAGCAAACAAATTAAATGAACAATCTGAAATCTACAATCTTAAATCTGCAATCCCTATTCTCCCTTAATCACGGCAAGAGGCACAAGCCTGGCCACTTTTTTGGCCAGCCCGGCTTTATCAACAATGTTGACCACCGCGTCAATGTCTTTGTAGGCCAGAGGAGCTTCTTCAGCTATACCCCTGAAACTCCGGCATTTAATAATAATTCCTTTTGATTTTAACTCTTTTACCACTGCCTCTCCGGAAACTCGCCTCATTGCAGCGTGGCGACTCATGGCTCGACCAGCACCGTGACAAACGGAATAAAAACTTTCTTTTCCTTTTTCAGTACCAACCAAAACATAAGAAGCGGTACCCATTGATCCAGGAACTAATACTACTTGACCGGTTTCTTGGTGATCTTTGGGGAGTTCAGGATGGCCCGGCGGAAAAGCACGGGTGGCGCCTTTGCGATGAACAATCAACTTCATTTTTTTACCATCTATCTTATGCTCTTCGATTTTGCCAATATTGTGAGCTACACTGTAAAGCAACTTAAGGCCTTGAGATTTTTTCCCGAAAACCTTATCCCAGACTTTACGAACCAGATGAGTAATCATCTGGTGATTGCAGACAGCAAAATTAGCTGCCCCACACATTGCTCCAAAATAACCCTTGCCTTCAGGGGTATTGATTGGGGCACAGGCTAACTCTCTATCTGGAAGTTTTATACCCCATTGAGATATCTTGGAGTTAAAAACTCTGACCCAGTCAGTACAAACCTGATGGCCGACCCCTCTCGAGCCAGTATGAATCATGACTACAATCTGGCCCAATTTTAATCCGAGTTTGTCGGCTACTTCTTTATTAAAGATTTTATCAATTTTTTCAAGGCTACAAAAATGGTTGCCTGACCCGAGGGTGCCTAATTGATCTCTGCCTCGAGTTTTCGCTCGGTCAGAAACTTTTAACGGATCGGCTCCCTCAAGTGACCCGCCGCCTTCACAATGGGCCATATCTTCTTCTGTAGCATATCCTTTGGGGACCAGTGCTTTCAATCCATCAGCTAATACTTTATCCATGGTTTCTCTATCTAGCTTTATTTTTCCTCCCCTGCCTACCCCGGAAGGAATAGTATGATTGAGTTCATCAGCCAATTTCTCTAAGTGGGACTTAACTTCCTCAAAGTCTAGGCCGCTGGTCAAAAGCCGAACGGAGCACGAGATATCAAATCCCACTCCGCCGGGCGATATTACGCCCCCTTTTTCATAATCAGTAGCTGCCACACCACCGATGCAATTTGAAACAACAAAATTGTTGGCAACAAAATTATGATCTGGATGATTTACTGTAAAATCATAAACATCTCCTTTAAAAGGAATTTTTTCTATTTTTTTAATTGTATCCCAAACCATTCCGCTTCTCCCTAAATCCTTGGCGGCTTGAGCAGAAAACTCCTCTAGAGTAAGGAAATTCGGGGATATCTTAACTGCTACTTTCTTATCTCCCTTAAACACAACATCTAGAATAAATCTTTCGCTGATAAAGGGTCCGCAAAGCTTCTTGTAAATCTTCCTATAAGGAACCTTCCTTTTTCTCAATAATCTAGACCTGTCTATTGCTCTTTTTCTTGTTCCCAATACTTTTTGCTTATATTTAAGATAAGCCACTGCCACCATCGCCTTTAACTGTCTTTCTTTATTATATTCATATCCAATTTTACCCCAGAGATTTATTAAGTTTTCTGTCCGAGAAGAAAATATTAGTTCTAGACCATAAGAAACTTGACCTTTTGTATTCACGTGTCTCTTCCGTTGATTGATTGTAGAAGTATAAACACCGAATTCTTTGAGAAGCCGGGAAATATCCTTCAAAAACATTTTTGCATTATTTACAAGCTCTTCTCTTTTGCCCATCGGAAAAGTCGGACAGTTGAACCCAAATTTTCGTTCTAATCTTCTATGGGGGGCGCGAAGCTCGCAACCAAAAAGGGAGGCTAGAAATAAACGTTTCTGCCATAGAGGGGCTTTAAAAATCCATTTTGGGATCCGATAAGCTTGAGATACCTTAGCTCCTCGTGGCACGCGCAGAGCTTCTAATAAGATGACTAAGCTAGCGGCATTAACATTGAAATGGTGATTTATATAAGTTTTAATTTTATTTTTATACTTTAGCTCATTTCGCCTTTCATAAATTCTGGAAGAAGTATAACCAATTTTCTTTAAATCTTTTCTGGCTTCTTCTAGATCTTCTGTTTTGCCAACAAAATGGATAATCCCATCACCCCTTTTCCCAATAAAATTCATTGAAGCATCACCAAAGACAAAGCCCATTATTTTCAATAAATAAGGAAGTTTTGGATGATCGTAAGTAAGGGGTAAAAGATTTCTTTTCTTTAAAACCCGGATGTTTTGATCAAAGCCTGCCTGGCCCGGTTTTCTTCCTAATTTCAAAAGAGCTTTTTCAATATCTTTCTCTGAAACAATTATTTCAGAAGACGGCTTTTTATAAGGGACGCCCTTAAACGGATAAATTGCTATTTTCTCTTTTTCTTTTATTTTTTTAAGCGGTATCATCCCTTTTTGGGTATAAAAAGGATGATCGGCAGTAGCTCTAATTTTCTCTCTGCTAAGAGTAATTATTTGATAAATACTGGGGTTGCATTTACGTTTTAAAAAGCGAATTGGCTGAACACTTTCGGCAATTCCCCTCCGAAAGTCAAAACATTTAAGATTTTGTCCTTCCCAATCTTTCTCAAAATCAATAATTTTCTTATAGAAGCCGAGGCTGGTCATTACTTTAGCATCTTTGGTTAAACAAAAACCATATCCTTCGTGAGCGTCTGGCATAGCTAAAGAATATTTAACGATTCCCGGTAATGTAGTGGTATTGACTAATTGCTCCAAAGACTTATCTCTAAAAATCTGGTCAAGCAAAACTTCGTCAGCATAAACGCGGGCTGGAACGCGCATGTCTGGCCGGAAGGATTTGGGAATCTCGTAAAGATAATCATTAATTTTTTTAAGATTCATAACGCCCGACGTTAAACACTATATATCAAATAAAACTGTTGCCTGCCACAATTTATCTTCTTTTTTAATTTCTAGATCATGCCAGGTGACTGCTTTGATTTCTAATTGAGACCCTTTTATTTTTTCCCCTTTAATTTCTCCGTCAAGTTCTTTTTCGGTCAATTTTTTAAATTCTACCCCGAAATAAGCCTCATTATTAACATCACTTAGATAAAGAGCTTCTGAGAGGAAATCAACCAGAAGTGATTCTAAATTTTGTGACTTTCCGCCCAGGGCGGATCCGCTCGCCTCGCTGAAGCTCCGGCGAAGCGGGCCTCTGGCGGAAATTCGTATCTCTCTTGTCACCGGCTGCTTACTCACAATCTCCGGATGCGAGCTCTCAAACATACCTTTCAGCATATTAGAAAAAACTTGTTCCAGGTTTTTCCCGTAAGCCCGGATTTTTAAATCAGCAGTATGGGGAAGAATTTCATAGTCGCTAATCATACAAATATTATCATTAATCACTAATCATACGAATATTATCGCTAATTACTACGAATCACTAATCATACGAATATTATCGCTAATTACTACGAATCACTAATCATACGAATATTATCGCTAATTACTACGAATAATTATTCGTAGTTATTCGGGATAGAATTAGTATGATTAGTGAATAGTTATTCGTGATAGAATTGGTATGATTAGTGATTTATATTACATAGCGGCCTGTGAGCTGGTCGCCAATAATTAGCCCCTGGTCCAGAGTGATTACTCTTTTTTTAAGAAAATTAACTATCTCTCGATTATGAGTAACCAGAAGCACGGTAGTGCCAAATTCGTTAATCTTAGCCAGAAGTTCCACAATATCACGGGTGGTAATCGGGTCTAGATTACCGGTAGGCTCATCAGCTATCAATATTTTAGGCCGATGAACCAGGCTCCTGGCAATAACTGTTCTCTGGGCTTCACCAGCCGAAAGATGCCGGGGAAACTGATTTGCTTTATTCTCCAGGCCTACTATTTTTAAAACCTGACGGACAATAGAAGGTATTTTTTTTCTTGGGGTTTTAACTACTCTCAAAGCAAAGGCTATATTTTCATAAACCGTTTTTTGAGGGAGTAATTTAAAATCTTGAAAAACAACGCCAATCTGGCGACGGAGTATTGGAACCTCATTAGCCCGGATATTAGTAATATCCCAGCCTCCAATAATGATGCGGCCTTCAGTCGCCCGTTCCTCGGCTATTAATAAACGAATAATAGTACTTTTGCCTGCCCCTGACTGACCGACAATGGAAACAAACTCTCCCGGCTTAATATGAAAAGAAACAGCCCGCAAAGCAAAAGTAGAGGGTGGATAAAATTTAGTTACATTGATGAATTTAACCATAGAAAATTGCTAAAGCAATTTTTACAGGTTATTGGTTATTAGTTTTATGTCTATTAGTTTACGGAGCCTGGGAGAGGAATCGAACCTCCGACCTGAGCTTTACGAAAGCCCTGCTCTACCAACTGAGCTACCCAGGCCTGGACAAGCGTGATACTGGAATTGAGGGGTTATCCGACCCCTCGCCGCATCGGATGACGGGGTGAACCCATTCAAAATTAAATTATCAAAAGCGAGAGAGGAGAATCGAACTCCCGACTATTCCTTGGGAAGGAATCATTTTTCCACTAAACTACTCTCGCTCTTTCGCTAATTCTTTTAACTTTTTTTTAATTAGCCACTTTTGCCAAAGAGATACCATATCAATTATAAGAATGCCGTCCAGGTGATTAACTTCATGTTGAAGTGCTCTGGCTAAAAGATTCTCTGCTTCTATTTTAATAAGCTCGCCCGTATCAGGAGAGAGGCCCTTAATTTCAATATTTTTTGACCTTTTTACTTTAACGAAAATTCCGGGTAAACTAAGACATCCTTCCTCTCCGCGGACCGCACCTCTTGAACTAATAATTTTTGGATTAAGCAGCTTCACCGGTCCTTCTCCAACATCTACAACAATCAGACGCTCTCTTCTGCCAACCTGAGGAGCAGCCAGCCCTACCCCACGATTAGCATACATAGTCTGCAGCATATCTTGAGATAGTTTTTTTAGTTCTTTAGTAGTTCCCGGCACCGGCTGACATTTTTCTCGTAAAATAGGATCAGGATATATCTTAATTTTAAGCATACAACAAAATAATACCAAATTTTATAAAAAAAACAACCCCTAAAGGGCAATAATTTTTCCCCCTACGGGGGATCTCCTGAAGGGAGACAATTTTTCCCCCTACGGGGGATCTCCTGAAGGGAGACAATTTTTCCCCCTACGGGGGATCTCCCGAAGGGAGACAATTTTTAATTTTCAATCTTCAGTCTTTTCATTCTTTCTTTTCTTAATTTATTTTTGGGGAGCATGTTATAGACGGCTCGACGAAGCACCTCAGCTGGATTTTGGGCAAACATTTCGCTTATTTTCTTTGTCTTTAATCCGCCAGGATAACCACTGTAATGATAATACTTTTTCTGTTTTATTTTTTCGCCGGTAAATTTAAGTTTAGCCGCATTCTTAACCAGCACACTCGCTCCCCTGTCAAGATAAGGAACCCAGTCCGGCTTTCCTTTTCCGGAGAGCAGTAAAGCAATTTTAGAGGCTAAGCGTCCCAGGACTTTGCCTTCGGCATCAATGGTATAAATTTTGCGTTCAATTTTTGTCATATTCGTATATTCGTCTGGATTCGTTATTCGTATCCCTTAAACGAATTCTATCACTGCCATTTCAGCTGCGTCACCCTTTCTCAGACCAATCTTAATAATGCGTAAGTATCCGCCAGGCCGCTGGCTATATCGAGGACTGATTTCTTCCAAAATTTTTTTTGTAGCAAGACGATATCCGAGGAAGGCATGGATCCTCCGGCGAGAATTTAAATCATTTTTCTTACCTATAGTTATTAAACGCTCAACCAGAGGCCTTATGGCCTTAGCCTTTGCCAGAGTAGTTTTTATTTTCTCTTTCAAAATTAAATTAAGGGCTAAGCTGTGAAGCAGTGCTTTTCTCGGCCCAATTTTTCTATCTAAAATTTTTCCTTTCTTCATATGCCGCATATGCTAATAATCTTAAAATTTAGGCGGGACAA
>Ga0210017_1005004_pt1 | contig 10729 bp, 14 predicted proteins | sample CryGeyCG2014_020_FD_183966 | JGI IMG/M metagenome (GOLD analysis project Ga0210017, IMG submission 183966) | Groundwater microbial communities from aquifer - Crystal Geyser CG08_land_8/20/14_0.20 (SPAdes) (version 2) | ecosystem: Environmental > Aquatic > Deep subsurface > Groundwater | place... | reverse complement strand
AAAATGTAAAGAAAATTTTTCTGTTTTGTCCGCCGTCAGGCGGGCGGAAACGCTGGGCGGGATTCAATCCGCAAAATCCTCTGGATTTTGCTCAAAATGGGTTCGGATTTCGTCCAATAAGCACCACTCTTCGCTCCCTGATGTGGTAAATCACACTTCGTGATCAAATTTAAATCTTATTCGTAAATATATGAAGAGTGTCCGTAACGTAGTTCAAGCGAAGCGAAAACGAAGTAGGGTTTCTTTTTTGTTAAAATTAAATTGTGTTTCACGTCTATATTCTTCAATTAAAAGATAAAACTTATTATATTGGTTATTCTTCGAATTTAAGGTTGAGGATTGAGGAACATTAAAGAGGGAATGTGTTTCAACAAAAAACTTACGACCAATCAAATTAATATATTACTCAGCTTTTTATACTCAAAAAAAGTAACGAACTTTGAAAAATAACGTATTATTTTGAAGCAGTTAAATACTCCATTGTGCCAGAAACAGTAGCAATTGCCTGTTTTACAAAAAATTCATTCATATCTCCTTTTTGGTTTGATTGTTGTTTTTTTAATAAAACTCTCTGAGTTGTTACCGCTGCTTCATTAAGTAATTTTATTTTTTCACTTGGATCAAAATCACCCGCTGCAATCCACTCAGAAGCGGTTGACAAGACTCCTCTTTCTGCGGCCTTTCTTGCTTCATCAATTGGTTTCTGTCCTTCTTCTTTTACTAATTCCTGACAAACTAATCCAACATTGGTTCCGCCAGCTGTTTTATAAAAAATATTAAAAGCATCCACAGGACGAAGTTCTTTTAACGGTGTAAGTTGACTATCTGTACTAATCATATTTTAAATACTACTACTACTACTACTTTTCAAGCGGAAATAATAATATTACTGTCCTTGACATCGTCTTCAGCGTACGTTAATATGTACGCATATGGATCAGACAACGACAATTTCTATCACCGAAGCAAGAAAAAAACTTTTTCTAATTGCCAAAGAGGTTCAAACACCGGGAAGGTCATATACTTTGACCGAAAAGGGAAGGCCAAAGGTAACAATTATTTCTTTTGAAGAATATGATTCTCTAAAAGAAACGATTGAAATATTGACAGAATTTCCAAATTTAAAAAAAGATATGGAAGAAGCAGAAAAAGCCGTTAAAACAGGTGAATATAAAAGTTGGACTACTTTAGAAGATCTTTTAGGAAGGGAAGGATTCGTTTTTCATGATAAGTCCTCAAATAAATATGAAGTTTCAGGTAATGTTAAAACCAAGAGCAGAAAAACAGCTCGAAAAATTACCAAAGGCTGATTATTATCGAATTCTTTCAGCCTTTTCAATATTATCAAACAATCCTTTTATTGGTAAAAAAATGTTGGGTGAGTATTATGGATGTTATAACTACAGAGTTTGGCCATATAGAATAATTTGTAATATATATAAAAAACAGATGTTTGTTTTAATTCTTCAAGTTGGTCATCGTCAGGGAATTTATAAGTGATCCTTCGACTCGCTCACTTTAAGTTATCTATCGACTAAATAATGGCTTTGTGACCGACTAATATAGTGGTTTTGTAGGTTATAAGCGGTTGACAAGAGAGTTTATAAAGTCTATAAAGTCCATAAAGTTATATCGATGGATTATGGCAACACTTAACGATGTCCCAAATGCGGAACGACCGCGGGAGCGCTTAATTAAATATGGCGTTGAATCGCTATCTCTTCAGGAGCTATTATCTCTAATCTTTGGTCGAGGAGTCAAAGGGGAGTCGGTCGCGATTATTTCCCAAAAACTAATTGGTTTATTTGGTTCTTTAGATAAGCTGTCAGAAGCATCTGTTGAAGAGCTAAAAACAATCAAGGGTTTGGGTTTAGCAAAAGCTTGCCAACTCAAAGCCTGTTTTGAAATTTCTAAACGGTTAATTAAGGAAGAAAACTCAAATAAGCATAAAAGTGTCATTGTCAGATCTCCAAAGGATATCTTTCCGCTTTTGAAAGAAAAGATTGTCAATTTTCACAAAGAATATTATATGGCGGTTTCTTTAGACAATCGCAACAAGGTTATTAGCATTGATATTATTTCAATCGGGACATTAACTTCCAGTTTAATTCACCCAAGAGAGACTTTTGAAGTAGCGATAAAAAATCATGCCGGATCAATTATCATCTGTCATAATCATCCATCAGGTGAATTAATCCCATCGGAAGACGATGTTGCTGTCACAAACAGTTTGGTCAAAGCCGGTAAACTTCTTGGCATAGAAGTCGCCGACCACTTAATAATTACAAAAGATGGATATTTTAGCTTCAAAGAAAAGAAAATTATTTAGTTTTTTCAGGCCTAAGTTCTCTTACCTTTAGCTCCGGCCTTCCACATCTCCGACTCTCTCATTGTTTTTAGTTCTTCTCCAAGTTTTTCTCGATAATCAGTCTCGTTAAAAGCTTCTGATGGAGCGTGACCCTTTTTTCGGAGAATATTATATTGAGCTTCCATTATTCCGGCTATTGCTCCCATCAAAACTCCGCGTTCTCCGGTTAAATCCGAATAAACTTCTTTTTATAAAGTTGTCTCAAAAAGATAATCGGAACCAAATTATTTGGTTATTGTAATTTATAATTACTTAACAACTGCAATTGCATCAATTTCGATCAGACAATCTTTTGGTAAACGGGAAACTTCAACGGTGACCCGAGCCGGTTTATTACCGGTAAAATATTCTCCATAAATCTGATTGACTAAACCATAATTATTCATATCTGATAAATATATAGTTGTTTTAACAACATAATTAAAATTACTGCCCCCAGCGGAAATAACCTTTTTAAGATTTTCCATAACCTGCCGAGTTTGTTTTTCAATTCCGTCAACTAATTTATTTGTCTTTGGATCTATTCCAATTTGCCCCGAGCAAAAAATAAACCCATTAACTGCTAATGCTTGCGAATAAGGACCGACGGCAACGGGGGCATCGCCGGTTGAAATAATTTTGATCATAATAATTGATTAATAATTAATAACGTTATCCATTACCGCACCATAATTTGCACTCATAACGTGTTTTGAATATCTTCCCAACCAACCCCGGATAATTTTTAGAACAACCGGTTTTTTTTATTCTATTTTTAGATATAGTACATAATTTATGCTAATGATTACTTTTTTATTTCAAATCCATCAAAAATCTCCTTCGGTTCTTGAGTAAAGATTTGGACGTCCGAGATATGAGAGACAGGTGGGCCTTTCTTGATTATTTCAATTATTTGCTTTACTTTTTCTTCTTCTCCTTGGATTGAGGCTTCAACAAAACCTTCGTGATGATTTCGTACCCAACCGGTCACACCTATAATTTTAGCCTGAATTTTAGTCCAGGCTCGAAAACCGACTCCGATGACATCACCTTTAATGTAGAGATGGACTTGTTTAAGCATAATTAGATTATACAAAAAATTCGAAATTCGAATATCGAAACTCGAAACAAATTCTAATTTTCGAAATTTAAATTAGGGTCAACTTTCCTTGCTTGTCTTAAATAATTATTTGCCTTTGTTGTGTTTCCTTCCGCCAAATTTAGCTGATAAAGACTATAAAGAACATCTCTTGCCTTTGGGTTAATAGTTAATTGTTGTTTAAGATTATTAATCAGGTCTTTTTTTGTATTTTCTTGTCTAATAATCTCCGCCTTGACAGTTGACCCGTAAATATTATTATTCATTTCTAAAATTTTCTCATATTCCGGCAAAGTTTTAATTTTTTGCAAAAAAGCAATTGTTAACGGCTTGTCATTATTTACAAATTTAAAATATATAAACGAGATTGATTGTGAAGAAATAATGTTCAATATTAGTATTAAAAATACTAACACACATAAATAAATTTTCAAATATTGCTTGATTATTTTATGTTTCATGTTACGTGTTATATGTCATATTTTTAATGTTTTTATTATATACTTTTTTAATGGAGACAATTGACCTTCAAATTTATACAGATAGATTAATTACGATTGGTTTAGCGAGCTTAGCTGCCATTTTAGCGGCCGGATTAACCTTTATCCTAATATATTTGGTAGTTATTTATTTTCGTCTGAAAAAGAGAGAGCAAATTTCTCTTGAAATGGTCACTTTGGAAGTCAAATTAGCTAAAGAAAATGAAATTAAGATAGATGCAGCCGATCAGATGTTTTCTTCATTCTCATCACTCAAAAAGTCGGGCTTTTGGTCATTTCTTGAAGTCGACGACGTCGTCTCTTTTGAAATTATTGGAAAAAAAGCGGAAATCAGATTTTATATCTCGGCTCCAAATAGAATTATTGATCTAATCGAAAAAACAATTTATGGTTATTATCCAGCGGCTGATATTAGAAAAGTCGATGAACCGAATATTTTTTCTGAACAAGGCAAGGTAGTCTTTGGCGGTTTAGTGCAGAAAGAAGCACCATATATGCCAATCAGATTATATCGAGATCTTCCGACTGACTCCTTGTCTGCGATCACCTCGGCCTTGTCTAAATTTGATGATAACGAAGGGGGGATTATCCAGATTTTAATCCGCCCGGCAGGAGGCAAATGGAAAACTACCGGGAAAAGTTATGTCTCAAGCACTAAAAAAAATGAAGCCAATCCGGAAAAAGCTACTTTTAAAACCGATCCAAAAGTTCTTGAAAAAATTGAAGATAAATGTTCTCACTCTGGTTTTGAGACAGTGATTCGTTTTGTTGTGACGGCCAAGAATAAGGATATGGCCGATACTCACTTAAAAAATATGAAAAATGCCTTTACTCAATTTAATTCCGACTCAAATAATTTTAGTGGTACGAAAGATCTTTTTAAAGGCGTCTTTATGATTAATTTTATCTACAAATTTTTTCCGGTGATTGAGATACCATTTTGGCCTTTTGGAAAAACAATTTCAATTTTATCAACCGACGAGCTGGCCACTATTTTTCATTTTCCTAATAAAACCGTCGAAACACCTCATATTCAAAGGCTAAAAGCGAAGACGGCGCCGGTTCCCATAGAAGTTCCTCAGTCGGGGGGCACATCTGTTGGAGGCGGTTATTACCGTGGAGTTAAGCGCCCGGTTACAATCAGTGTAGAAGATCGCCGACGCCACGTTTATATCATTGGAAAGACAGGTGTAGGAAAATCAGTATTACTTCATGATATGGCGATACAAGATATTAAGGCGGGACACGGAGTTTGTGTTATTGATCCCCACGGTGACTTGATTGATGATATTGTCAAATATATTCCGCCTGAAAGAGCTGAGGATGTTATCTACTTCGATCCATCCGATGCTGAGCGACCGATGGGTCTGAATCTTCTTGAAGCTAAAACTGAGGATCAAAAACATTTTATCACCACTTCAATTATTAACTTAATGTATAAGCTTTACGATCCACAAAGAACCGGAATTATAGGTCCGCGGTTTGAGCATGCCGTCCGTAACGCGATGTTGACGGTGATGAGTGAGAAAGGGTCAACTTTTGTTGAGATTGTCCGCGTTTTAACCGATCCAAAATATGTCCAGGAATTATTACCAAAAGTTCAAGACCCGATTGTCAGACGTTACTGGACTGATCAAATCGCCCAAACGTCTGATTTTCATAAATCAGAAGTCCTCGACTATATCGTCTCGAAGTTCGGTCGTTTTATTACCAATAAATTAATGAGAAATATTATTGGTCAATCAGATTCGGCCTTTGATTTTAGACACGTGATGGATGAAGGAAAAATTCTTCTAATTAATCTTTCAAAAGGAAAATTAGGAGAAGAAAATTCCAGCTTTTTAGGATTAGTTTTAATCCCGAAAATTTTGATTGCGGCGATGAGCCGCCAGGAAATACCGGAAGATAAGCGTCGCGATTTTTTCCTCTACGTCGATGAGTTTCAGAATTTTGCCACTCCGGATTTTGCCACTATATTGTCAGAAGCTCGTAAATATCATTTAAATTTAACAGTGGCGAACCAATTTATCGGGCAGATGGATGATGAAGTAAAAAATGCTATTTTTGGAAACGTGGGGACTTTGATTTCTTTCCGCGTCGGCGTCACCGATGCTTCATATATGCAGAGAGAATACCAGCCGGTGTTTGGTGAAACTGATCTTATCAATATTGAAAGATTTCACGCTTATATGAAGACAATCGTTGATAATGAGCCGGTTCCGCCATTTTCAGTCGATATGACTAAGGATATTAAAATATTTAAAGCCGGAGCTAATGAGAAAATTGCTCAAGCGGTAATTCAGCTTTCCCGATTAAAATACGGTAGGCCAAAGGAATTAGTCGAGGCGGAGATTAATCAGAGAGCAAGATTGTAAGAGTTATGGGTTATGGGTTATGGGTTAGGAGGAAAAAACATATGTTGTCAATCTACAAAACCATTTTTTCCAAAAAATCTCAATTAAATTCCAACACCTATCTTTACCATTTTAATTTATTTGAACCGAAAGAAATCATTTTCAAGCCCGGTCAATATATTATCTTAAAAGTTCCATTGGAAAAGGGCTATATTTCTCGCCTGTATTCGATCTCATCTTCAAATACCGAGAAAAATAGTTTTGAACTGATTGTTGAGACAGTCTTAGGAGGGTTAGGATCAGGATATTTATCGTCGTTGAAAGAGGGCGTTGAAGTCAATTTCCAAGGACCAGCCGGGATGTTTGAGTTAAAGAAAAATGAACGGGATAAAATATTTATGGTGACAGGGACGGGAATTGCACCAATAAGATCAATGATAAATTCGAAATTCGAAATTCGAAATTCGAAATTTTCTTTATTTTGGGGGCTAAAGAACTATAAAGATGTTTATTTATTAAACGAGTTAAAAGGTTACAAGTTAAAAGTTGCAAGTTTTGATTTTAAAATTTGTCTTTCCCGTGAGCAAAACTTAGATATGATCCCAGAAGAGGATAAAAAATATTTTTTCCTCGGTCACATCGACTCCTGTTTTGAAAAACTATTCACTAATCACTATTCACTAATCACTGTTAACGAATTCTACCTCTGTGGCGGTCGCAATATTGTTGAATCATTAAAACAATTTCTTCTATCCAAAAACGTTCCAAAAGAAAATATTATTTTCGAGAAATTCTGATTACTAGTATGGCTTTTTTTAATGATATAAATATAGATAATTGGAAAAAGTCAGAAATTTGGACTGATAGCCTCTGGCTTATTTCCTCAAGAGATAATACAGGAAAACATAGTGGATTTTATCACGGAAATTTTATCCCTCAAATACCTCATCAATTGATTTTAAGGTATTCTAAAAAAAATGAAACAATCTTTGATCCATTTGTAGGTAGTGGAACTTCTGCTTTTGAATCTGAGACGTTAAAAAGAAATTTTATTGGCATTGACATTCAGGAAAATTTAATTAAATATATTCAAAAAAAAATATCAACAAAAAATAACTTTTCAGAGTTGATCGTAGGAGATAGTGTCTTAGAAAAAACATTTGAAGAAGTCGAAAAATCATTATTAAAAAATAATAAAAAGTATATTCAGCTTGCAATATTACATCCTCCTTATGCAGATATTATTAAATTCAGCAATTTAAAAGGTGACTTATCAAATTGCAAATCGCTAAAAGAATTTTTGAGTAATTTTTCAGTCGTTGCAAAAAATACAATCAAAATATTAGAAAAAAATAGATATTTATGTCTTGTTATGGGAGATAAATTTCTAAAAGGACAATGGATTCCTTTAGGATTTTATTGTATGAATGAAGTACAAAAGTTGGGTTTGACTTTGAAAAGTATTATAATTAAAAATATCGAAGGCAATCGTGCAAAACAAAACAAAGAAGCAATTTGGAGATATAGAGCTCTTTCGAGCGATTATTATATTTTTAAGCACGAATATATATTTATTTTTAAAAATGAAAAGTTATTTTAAAAAACAAAAAAAAGAAATAAAGAATCTTCATAAAAAATATGAAGAATATTTAAAGAATGAATATGGGAAAAGGAATTATTCTTTGAATTTAAGTAATCCTAATAATTTTGTTGACGGGATTTATTATCACCAGACAAATTCCGAAGAAGAAAAAGATAATATTGCCAAAAATGGTTTTGATGAAACAAGAGTGTTTAATTCAAATTGTGGAGTAGGGAGAGGATTATATTTAGGGAGAGATAAACAGGCATTAATAAATTTTTATTCAACTAATCTTAATAAACCAAAAGACTTTATCTTAAAGATTAAGGGTGATTTTAATTTTTTTAATTTGTTGGATAATCAAAGTTTTTTGCAAAAATATAGGGAAGGATTAAAAGAAAAGATCTTGTCTATGGGCTATGATGGAATAAGATATTACGATCCTGACGCAACTGGCGAAGAATTTGTTTTGTTTAATTATTCAAAAATTTTAATTGAAAAATAATATGTCTATTTTAAGTTCTCGCGATGTGAATTTTATAAAATTAAAGTCTTTAAAAAAGGATCATTTGGTGGATTTTTGCAAATTTTATTCAATTCAAATTCCAAGATCAAAAAGTATACAAGAAATGATAAAAATTATACTTATAACTTTTGATAATAAAGAACTCTCCACTATTCAAATAAATAAGTACATAAAAAATTTATATTTAGATATTCGAAAAGAGGAAATAGAAAAAACAGGAGCAAATCATGAAGCCATTGTAAAGGAATTAGATAAGGTTAATGAACATATTTGGGGAATGGTTCAGGGAAAGGCTGATGCTTATATACAAAGAAATTACGTAAGGAGATATTTTAAATTTAATGAACTTTTAAACGCAGTTAGAGGATCTCTTTTTAATGCAATGGAAGCGTATACTTTATGTACTTGGTATAATCACTGGAGCACAGTTTTTTTAGAGGATTTAATTTGTCAAAATGAAAAAGTTGTGCCAATCATAAAAAAAGTAAAAGGAGTGGATATAATATGGAATGAACAGGCGGTTGATATTAAAGCTACTAATCTACCTAAGGAGTGGTTTCGCGATAGCCATACGATTGATGATGCTATGAATAATCCGATAAAAGCTTGCGAATATTTATATACATATCAAGGAGCTGAACGTTTTGGGGCAGAAAATAGATTTTTTGTTATTGTATACGACCGCAACAATCCTAACAATAGTTGGAAAATAAAAAGAGAATACGCGTTAATTAAAAAATCGGTTGACAGTTTTTTTAATCAAGACCTAAAACTTGATCCTATAAATTTCAGTTTTGGGGAAAAGAAAACACCACACATGGCACATGCCAAGATGATGTTTATTGTTAAATAACCATGAATTATATTGGATCAAAATTATCCTTATTGGATTTTTTGGAAGAATCAATAAGTAAAGTTGTTGGTAAAAACTGTAATACTTTTTGTGATTTATTTGCCGGTACAGGAATTGTAGGAAGGTATTTTAAAAAAAAAGGCTACAAAATTATTGCTAATGACATTCAGTATTATAGTTATATTCTAAACAGACATTATATTGGAAATCATAAAGAATTAAAGTTCCTTAATTTATTAAAAGTCATACCAGGACTGATTAAAATTAAAGAAAAAGACAGAAAACTCTTTGTTTGCAATTATTTATCTTGTATTAATGGTATAAAAGGATTTATTTACAACAATTATTGTGTTGGCGGGACAAAAAATAATATTATAGAAAGACAATATTTTTCCGATGAAAACGGGATGAGGTGTGATGCCATTCGTCAAAAAATTGAAGAATGGAAAGATAAAAAGTTTATTTCTGGTGATGAATATTATTTTTTAATAACAAGCTTAATAGAATCAATTGATAAATATGCGAACACAGCTTCTGTTTATGGTGCTTTTTTAAAAAAATTAAAAAAAACCGCCCAAAAAAGATTATTGCTGAAACCAGCAGAATTGATAGTCAACGATCAAGAACATCAAGTTTTTAACGAAGATATAAATAGTGTAGTAGGAAAAATCGAAGGTGATATTTTATATTTAGATCCACCATATAATCAGAGGCAATATGCAACCAACTATCACATACTGGAGACAATTGCCAGATATGATAATCCAATAATTCACGGTAAGACTGGTTTAAGGGATTATCAGATTCAAAAATCACTTTATTGTTCAAGAACACAAGTTAAAAAGACTTTTAGAGACTTAATTTTAAAAGCAAAAGCGAAATATATCTTTTTGAGTTACAATAATGAAGGTTTGATGAGTTTTAATGATATTAAAGAAATAATGAGTCTTCGAGGTAAATATGGGAATTTTACAAAAGAATATAGTAGGTTCAAAGCAGATAAATCAAAAAATAGAAAATTTATCGCAAATAAAACAGTTGAGTATCTACATTATGTTATTTGTAATTAATTTTTTATTGACTTCTTTCAAAATACGCTTTTAATATATCTCGGGCGATTGGTCCGGCGACGTCCGACCCCTGTCCACCTTCTTCAACGAGGACAGTGACGGAAATTTCAGGATTATCATAAGGAGCAAAGGCAGTAATCCAAGCATGAGGCATTCCGGATGCAGCGTGTGATTCAGCAGTTCCGGTTTTACAGGCGACCTGTATTCGTTGAAATTCGTTAAAATTTGTTGGATTTGGTTGTAATTCGTTTTTACTATTTTTAACTGACTTTGACGAACTTTGACGAATCCCAAAATTAAATAGTGGCCAGCCGGTTCCGCCGGTCGAGCAGGCCTGTTTCATTCCCTCACGAATTAAATCGATCGTTTTTTGAGAAATGGGTAATTTCTTACATGTT
>Ga0210017_1005003_pt1 | contig 10730 bp, 9 predicted proteins | sample CryGeyCG2014_020_FD_183966 | JGI IMG/M metagenome (GOLD analysis project Ga0210017, IMG submission 183966) | Groundwater microbial communities from aquifer - Crystal Geyser CG08_land_8/20/14_0.20 (SPAdes) (version 2) | ecosystem: Environmental > Aquatic > Deep subsurface > Groundwater | place... | reverse complement strand
TCTCAATCCCCCCCTGTCATCTGTCATCTGTTATTTATTTTTGCGGCTACTCGCTTCTAAGCACTCTGAATATCTCCTCGGTTGAAGTTGTACCCTTCAGCGTCTTTTCCACGCCGTCCTTAAAAAGCGGTACAAGAGTGCCGTTTGCGACGGCGGCTTTTTGTATTTCTTCCGGGGTCACTCCCTTTTTAATTATCAGGCGGCGTATTTCTTCGTCCGGCATAAGAATCTCGTGAACCCCGCATCTGCCCTTGTAGCCGCTGTTATCGCACTTTTTACATCCGCCGGTTTTATAAAGAGTCGTTCCGGGCGCGATGCCGAGCGCTTCGGCTTCCGCTGTATCCACTTTATATTCCTGTTTGCATTCGCACAGGCGCCTGACAAGCCTTTGCGCGCAGATAATAAGTATGGAGGATGAAACTAAAAACGGTTCAACGCCCATATCAAAAAATCTCGTAACGGTCGTTGCCGCATCGTTTGTGTGGAGCGTTGAAAGCAGAAGATGCCCGGTGAGCGCCGCCTCCACCGCCACCGACGCTGTTTCAAGGTCTCTGATTTCTCCGACCATTATTATATTTGGGTCCTGACGGAGAAAGCACCTGAGGGCGTCGGCGAATGTTACGCCTATATCTTTGTGAATAGGCATCTGATTTATACCCTCAAGCATATATTCAACAGGATCTTCGGCCGTCTGAATGTTTACGCCGGGCTTGTTTATTTCGGTAATTGCGGAATAAAGAGTTGTTGTTTTTCCCGAACCCGTGGGACCTACATTCAAAATCATTCCGTAGGGCTTGTTTATGGCGGCTCTGTAAAATTCCATGTTTTTTTCCGAAAAACCGAGCGAGTTGAGACCCAGCAGAGTGCCGGTTTTATCAAGAATGCGCATGCATATTTTCTCTCCCCACACGAGAGGAGCGATGCTGACCCTCAGTTCAATATCAGGATTCTCCTTGCCGAAACTCTTGAATTTTATGCGGCCGTCCTGAGGCCTCCGCCTTTCCGCGATATTCAAAGACGACATAATCTTGTATCTTGTTAATATTGCGCCGTGAGCGCTTTTAGGAAGTTTGTGAACCTGCTTTAAGACGCCGTCCATTCTAAACCTTACGGATGTGAAATTCTCAAAGGCCTCAATATGAATGTCGCTGGCTTTTTTCTTGTATGCCTCTCTTATAAGTTGGTTGGCGAGTTTTATTATCGGAGCGGAATTTTCATTCTCAAATTCAGCGCTTATTTCAAGCGACTCCCCTTCTTCATCTTTCTTGCTTTCAAGTTCAGCCGTCACTTTTGCGGTTGCCTGATCATCGTCGGAGACAGGTTCGCCTATACTTTCAAGATAATTCTTAAATACATAATCTATCTCGCTTTTTGCGGCGACGACAGTTTCCTTAATCTTGTAACCGGTTACCACTTCAAAATTCTCAATTCCGGTGTAATCAAGAGGGTTGGCGCAGACAACTCTAATCTGTTTGCCTGGATACTTTTTTATGGGTATCATTTGAAATTTTCGGAGTTGTGCCGGCTCTATTTTCAATTCTTCCAGTAAATCCGTACTGATTCTAAAATCTTCCCCGAGTTCTATATACTGCTGTTTTGTAAGCCGCGCTATGTAATAAGCGAGTTCCTGAGGCGTCAGTTTGCTCGACGGGTCGGATGCCTTTTGTATTATTTTTGCCGAATACTGCGCCACTTCCTCAAAAAGATAGGCGTCCGCTTCCGAAAAGATGCCGGGAGGAATGGATTTATTCAGCACCTGTATGGCCCCGATGACCTTATCATCCACCTTGAGCGGCACAGTTATCATAGAGCGTGTCTGAAAACCGGTGTCGTTATCAATATTTTTCGCGTGGTCGGCGTCTTTGTCCGCATCGCTTACGATGCGGCTCGTCCCTTCGCTTATGACCTTCCCGACAATTCCCGTGTTAAGAGGAAGTTCCAGTTTGAGGAGTTTTTCGCGTTTTGATTCGTACGATTTTTTTCGTGTCTCGTCATTATTGTAGAGTTTAGGCGAAAAATAAACGTAACTGAATTTTATTTTATTATCTGTAACGAGGTATAGGGTTATTGATTCAGCGAAAAGAGAACTTACTATTTTTTCTATGGTGATTTTGAGTATTGTGTCAAGAACGTCCTTTGTTATCTCTTTCTTGAAGATAATTTCCCGAAGGAGCGGCGCTATGATTCTATTAAGCTGGTCTTCTATGTTTACCATAAGAGTTTCTTATCTTTGGTCAATTTGCGACAAACTCTTATTCGCTGTCCGGAATGATGTATTCGTCGAGACACCCGGGATTGTAAGATGCTTTGTATCCTGATTCCGGACTTCTTTTTATACGCAGCGGCATCGCCCCCGCTTCATTAGCACAACGCATATCCGAATCCGAATCTCCGTAAAATGCGTCAATACCGAGTTCTTTGATAAGCTCCGTTTTGCCGGACGGAGAAAACAAAATATTCTCCTCGGGTATGACTAAACGGCCTGCTAAAAATTTTTTGAGAGCTTCGCCGCCCGCGGGGTTGCGTGAAGTTATCAGGTATATTTTGTGGCCTTTTTTCTGATGGGCTTTCAGAATTTCAACCGTTTTCTTCTTGAAATGCGAAACTTTGCCGTCGCTTGCGTTAACGATTTTCCAGAAATCCTCGGTGTAAGGTTCGGCGCCGGCATACGCTTTGTCAAAGGCCGGCGAAGAAAAAAGAATTGTGTCGTCTATATCAAAACCGACTTCGTGCACAGACGGATTGGATAAAGCCGGCGAGAGTTCCTTTCGGGTAGCCGCCTTCGACGAATCCGAAGCTTTTGATAAAAGAGCCGCTTTCGGCACATCCGGCGCTTTCGCCGGCGCGCCGGCACAGCCGTAAAAAACGGTTGTTAACAATAAAAGAATTGCAAAAAGTTTTAATTTTTTCATAACAGCATCTCCCCAACCAAAATCCCTCTTACATCCCCCTTTGAAAAAGGGGGAAAGAGGGGGATTTGTTTTATTAAATACTTTTCCCATTTCTAAAACTTCTACGCAATCTACATAGAGGTTGTAACGTAAAACTCTATATTATGTCTTTTGCCGGGGACGGGACTTGAACCCGTACAGGTTTCCCCATACGCACCTCAAACGTACGTGTATGCCAATTTCACCACCCCGGCTTTTATTTCTTAATACCGATTTCGCCCAAAAAATTATTCACTAGGCGGAGGTTGCGGCTGCGCTACTGGCGATGCATCCGGAAAACTCACACCTCTGTTTTTTACCAGAGACGATATTGTAATGGAAGTAACGACAAAGACAATGCCTAAAACGACAACGACCTTTTTCAGAAAAACATCCCCCGCCGGTCCCAAGAGGAGAGAATCGGAACTTCCTCCGAGGAATGCGGAGCCCGTTGAGCCGCGGCTCACCTGTAAAAGTATTATAAAAATCAGAAGAACCGCTACAATAGCGTGCAAAATCACAAAAAAAGTATACATAATTCTACTCCTCCATCAACGCTTCTATGCCCGGCAGAGTTTTACCTTCCACAAATTCAAGAGACGCTCCTCCGCCGGTTGAAATGTGGCTGAACTTTCCGGAAACGCCCGCTTTTTTTACGGCGGCGACGGAATCGCCTCCTCCTGCTACGGAAATGGCTCCCGCGGTTGTTGCTTCCGCTATGGCTTCCGCAATTTTCTGCGTGCCTTTTGAAAAATCGTCCACTTCAAAAATACCCATCGGTCCGTTCCAGAAGATTGTTTTAGCCCGTTTAATGATGCTGGAATATTTTGAAACCGTTTCAGGCCCGATATCCACTCCGAAAAAACCGTCGGGAATGCTTTTTACTACTCTTTCGCCGTCCGGTTTTTCCGGCGATTTGCTGATTACGTGATCTTCGGGAAGAAAAAGATTTTTGCAGACGTCTGCGGTTTCTTTGGCATTACCGATGAAATCTTCTTCGTAAAGAGAAGAGCCGATATTCTGCCCGAGAGCTTTCAGAAAAGTGTAAGACATTGCTCCTCCGACAAGAAGGATGTCTGCTTTTTTGAGAAGTTTCGACATAACGGATATTTTTGTGGACACCTTTGCACCCCCAAGCACTGCGACAAAAGGCCTCACCGGATTCAAAAGAAGTTCTGAAAGATATTTTACTTCTTTCATAAGGAGAAAACCTGCAACTGATGGTAAGAATTTTGTTACTCCAACCGTTGATGCATGGGCTCTATGAGAAACAGCAAAAGCATCCTGCACAAAAAGATCAGCAAGTTCAGCGAGTTCTTTTGAAAAACTTTCATCATTTTTCTCTTCTTCCGGATGAAATCTCAAATTTTCAAGAAGACAGACAGAATTATCCTGAAGTTTTGAAATTCCGTTTTTCACCTCATCACCGACGCAATCATTGAAGAACGTTATGTCTCTCGCAAGAATTTTTTTCAGTTCCCCGCAGACAATTTTAAGAGAAAATTCCGGTTTTATTTTTCCTTTTGGCCTTCCGAGGTGTGAAATTAAAATTACTTTTTTTGCTCCTTTTTCAAGAATGTAATTTATTGTTTCTCCATGCGCAAGAATTCTTGTGTTATCGGAAATTTTTTTCTCTTTTATAGGAACATTGAAATCTACTCTGACAAGGACTCTTTTCCCTTTTATATCCGCTTTTAGAATACTTTTTACACTTTTCATTTTTATATTCCTTTTTCTGCAATATACTTCATCAATTCTATTATTCTGCAGGAATAACCCCATTCATTATCATACCAGGTAAGGACTTTAACCATATTTCCATCCATTACTCTTGTTGAAAGAGCATCCACAACTGCTGAATAAGTAGAACCTACAAAATCCCTGGAAACCAATGGCTCTTCTGTATATCCTAAAATACCCTTTAACTCATTTTCAGATGCCTTTTTTAAAGCGGCATTTATTTCTTCTTTGGTGGTTTTCTTTTTTACAATCATCGTAGCATCAGAAAGCGATACATCAGAAGTGGGAACCCTCATTGCCATCCCATCAAATTTCCCTTTAAGAGAAGGAATAATTTCCGCCACAGCTATGGCAGCGTTAGTAGTGGTGGGAATAATTGAGCAAGCGGCAGCGCGGGCTCGTCTTAAATCCTTATGCGGGAAATCCAAAATTCTTTGATCATTGGTGTATGAATGAATTGTGGTCATTAATGCTTTTTCCACTCCGAAATTTTCTTCAATTACTTTCATCATCGGCGTAAAACTATTGGTTGTGCAAGAAGCCATAGAAATAACATTGTGTTTTTTAGCATCATAATCTTTCTCGTTGATTCCGATATTGACCATTATTGAGTCCTCCGCACTTTTTTTGTAAGCCGCGGTCAAAACAACTTTTTTTGCTCCTGCTGTAAGATGTTTGCGACAATCTTCAACTTTTGTGAATATGCCTGTGGATTCAACAACAATTTCTACACCCAATGTTTTCCACGGAAGTTCGCTCGGTTCCTTAATTGCTAAAACCTTTAATTCTTTGCCATTTATCAAAATTGCATTATCTTTTGCTTTTACTTCTTCTTTTAAAGTTCCAAAAGTAGAATCATACTTCAAAAGATGAGCCAGAGTTTTCGCATCTGTTAAATCATTTACTGCCACAAAATCCAGTTCTGCTTTTTGAGATAAAGCTGCTCTCAAAACAAGTCGACCAATTCTTCCAAAACCGTTAATTCCTACCTTTGTCATAAAACCTCCCTAAATAACCAAACATTCAACACTAATCTTAATTATAACAACTTTTATAAAATTGCAAAAGACCTTTGAAAACAAGAACCTCGTCTTTTACGAACCGGAAAGAGAAATCCCGACGGCGGAAATGCCTTAAACCGATTCCTGTCATTAAAATCCGGGCACGGGGATGCAAGGCGATGAAGTCCTTCACCGTTTTTTCTATGCCGCCGGCGATAGAATTAAAGACCCCGCGCGAAATGCACTGAGCCGTATTTCTCCCTGCGGCGGATTCTATTCTGCGGAAACGCCTTCTCGGCCGCCCGAGGAGCGCCGTTTTTTCAGCGAGCGCGCTCATTGACATTTCAATGCCGGGGAAAATAACGCCGCCCAGATATTCTCTCCTGACGTTCACGATTTCGCAGGTGACGGCCGTCCCGATATCAATTACGATAAAAGGCGGACGGAATCTCCCCAGAGCGCCTTTCAAAGCGGCGAGCCTGTCGCCTCCCAAACGCGACGGTTTTTTATATTTGATTTTTATGTCCTTGATGTCTTTATAGGTCGGTTGGAACATTTTTATTTTTCTTTTTCGGCAGGCATCTCTTATAATTTTTGTGACCGACGGAACAACCGAACAAAAGACACAGACCTTAAAGACCTTTAAAAGAGAACCAACTTCTTCGGACGAAAAAAGTTCTGTCGGAACCGCTTTTATAATTCTAAGCGTCTTCCCGGATGGAACTGCGAACTTTACGGTCGTGTTTCCGGCGTCAATCAAAAGGAGCATCTTTTTTGAATTTTCCTTTCACCTTCAATTCCGCAAAACATCTGTAATATTCTTTTTTGAGGGGCAAAAATATTTTCATTTCTTCTTTATTGAGTTTTTTTGAAGGCGGCATCCGCATGGCGAGAAAATTCACAAAACTGCCTTTTTTCTTGAACCTGAAATCAAGATGTGGACCTGTGGCAAGACCTGTGGAGCCGACATAACCGATTATCTGTCCCTTCTTTACATATGAGTTCGCCCGGATTGCGCTGCCGTATTTGGAAAGATGAGCGTACCACGATTCGTAAGAGGAATTGTGCCTAATTTTCACCTGTTTCCCGTACTCCCTGTTTCGCCCGACAAAGACCACTTTGCCGTCGCCTATTGTTGAAACAGGCGTTCCCGTCGGCGCGGCGTAATCAATTCCGTGATGCGGTCGGAAATACCTTAAAATGGGGTGGTATCTCCTGTTTGAAAAATAAGAAGATATTCTCCTGAAATGAAGAGGGGCTTTAAGAAACTGTGTTTGCAGAGATTCTCCCGAAGGTTCATAATAATCGTATGAATTATCGCGCGGGAAAGCGAATGCGATAAACGTTTGGCTCGTATTTTTTATCCTGTTTAGCGTTAGCACGTATTTGCCTGCCAAAATTCGCTCCCGCGCGACCTCCTGTCCCTGTTCGGTAAAATACTGCTCAAAGACGACATAAAACCTGTCCCCTTCGCGCGGGTCGGTCAGAAAATCTATTCTGGATTCAAAAATATCAGCGAAATTCATAATCGTAGACGGATTAAGGCCCGATGCGACCATTGAATTGTAAAGATTGTCTTTGATGACGCCTGAATAACCGAATATTTTTCTCGTCATTTTGTATTTTATCTCACAGGCGTTGTATCCGGACGTTGACAACTTCACAACATATTTTTTTTCAACCACCGGGCTATATGAGAAATTAATAATAATGTTGTTCGTGGAAACAGTTATCTCATAGTAATCGCCGGCTTTTATTTTTTTGACATTCGGGCAGATGCTTTTAAGTTTTTCGATAACACTGAAATAGTTATTCGGAGGAATATTGCACCTGGAAAAAATTTGTGTGAGCGTCTCGCCGGTAGAAAAGGTGTCGCAGTAGGTGATTGTTTTCTCTGCGGGCGTTTCTTTTTTTCCGCCGCAACCGGTTAGAATCAAAGCAGAAAGAAAAAATAAAGTAAAAGAAGCGGAAAGCGGTTTTATGTATTTACTGGAAGACACCGGTTTTATTGTATATCGTTACCTCACTCACGCTCCGAACTTTTTGAGCTTCAGCGAATTCGCCATAAGAATGGGCATTATATCGCTTGACCATATTCTTCCGAGAGAACCCTTTGAACACTCTTTTTCCGTAAAGGTCTGGATGTTGTCGGGGGGCTCGTATTTGGACCTCACCGCAATCGGCACGGGGTGCCAGGAGTGGCATCCCATTTTTGCGGGAGTTGAGTGGTCAGCCGTCAGGCACACGACGTCAAAATTCTCCTCTAAAATTTCCGGGAGATATTTGTCAAAGTCCTCAATCGCTTTAACCTTGCCGTTGAAGTCCTTGTCTTCTCCGCGCGAATCCGTATATTTGTAATGGTAATATACAAAATCAAACTTTCCGTTTTCTTTCTTAAATGTTTTAAGCTGGCTTTCCGGCGTTGCGCCGCAGTCAACGATTTCCATTCCCACGAGAGAGGCAAGACCCTTATACATAGGGTAAGTTGCGAATGCTCCTGCTGTGAGTTTGTATAATTGCGACATCTTGGGTATCTCAGGAAGGCGCGCAAACCCCCGCATAAGAATGGTGTTGGCGACTTTCTCATCAGAGAGCACTTCGTTCGCTTTCCTGATAAAAGCGTTTACGATTCGTTGAGATCTTGCGGAAGATGGAGATAACGCCGCGCACTCCAGGGGGGGCAGCCCTTCTTTCTGCGGATCGGCGTCAAGAAGTCCGTCGGCGAGATCCTCTCCTGTAAAAATAACGACGAATCTGTGTTCCTTTCCGGAAAATATTTCGACTTTAACGCCGTCTATTTCAGAAATAACGTTGGAGAGTTTTTTTACGAGGCGGGCGTTTTCTTTGTTTGGGATTCTGCCGGCGCGCCGGTCGGAAATTATGCCTTTTTTCATTGTGGCGAAATTAGCGCGCGAAGCGAGATCAAACTCTGAAAGCGTCCGGCCAATACCGAGTGCTTCAAGCACGCCCCGCCCGATAAGGTAGGTCATCGGATTATAGCCGAATAAAGCGAGGTGCCCCGGACCTGAGCCCGGCGTTATTCCGAGCGCCACCGGCACGCTACTGCCGCATGAGGACTCTTTTGCGAGTGCGTCAAGATTCGGGTGTAAAGCTTTCTCAAGCGCGGTTTTGTCGTCAAAAGGTATCCCGCTAAGGCCATCCATTACAATCATGCAAATTCTTGATGAAGTTTTCTCCGACAACTGCATCATCATATTTTCAGGAAACATAAAACCTCCTTAATCCTTTGAAATGGGATGTCATTTTATCTTTTTCTTATTCTCCTTTAATCCTCTATACCTCGTAAATCTTCGCGCCGATACTCTCGTAATATATTACGCTTCTGGACAACCGGAAATGTCTCCTCTATAAATCTTTTATCAACGTTCATAAATCGTCCCTTTTTGCCAATTTTCTTAATCGTGCAATAATCGTGCAAATTTAGATGATTTATTTTTGGCGGGAGCATCCTCAAACAGAAAAACTTCAAAATATTCAGATAAAAGAGCATCACCGTAAATAAAATCTTTTATAGCCCGACGCTCCACTTTTAGTTCTTTCTGAATTCCGCTAACAAATATTTTGTATTTTTTCACTTTTCTTTAATAAGGAACGGCTATTCCGTATCGCGCCGGCCTACATTTCCGTGATTCCGTTTTTATCCACTTTTGCGTAAAAGAATTTTGGAGGAGCGATGCGCTCTGCGCCGATTTTATAAGCGTCTATGAAACGCTGTGATGCGTTTTCAAACTTCGCTTTGTCGCTTGACGAGAAAACCGCGAGAGGTTCACCTTTCTTAACTTCATCGCCGACCTTCTTTTTAAGATATATGCCCACGCCCAGGTCAACAACGTCCTCTTTCTTCTCTCTGCCGGCTCCGAGCGCCTTTGCCGCAAGGCCCACAAGAAGAGCGTTGATTTTCTGGACATAACCCGAAGCGGGACTCAGGACGGGAATTTCCTCTGCGGCTTTCGGGAGGAGGTCGGTATTGTCAATGGCTTCCGGATTTCCGTTCTGCGCCTCAACCATCTCTTTGAGTTTTTTTAAGCCCGCGCCGTTTGCGATTGAGTTTCTCATTTTTTTGAAACCATCCTCAAGAGATTCAGCCACGCCCGAAATCAGGAGCATGTTGGCGCCTAAATTGACGCAGAGTTCCTCAAGGTCTTTCGGTCCCTGTCCTTTGAGAGTCGCAATCGCCTCTTTCACTTCAATGGCGTTTCCTATGGCAAAACCGAGCGGCTCCTCCATAGAAGTTATGAGCGCGACCATTTTTCGTCCGGCAAGTTCCCCGACGTCAACCATCGCCTTTGCGAGGCGTGCCGCGTCTTCATACTTTTCCATAAAAGCGCCGGAGCCTGTTTTTACATCAAGCACTATCCCGTTTGCGCCTGCGGCAAGTTTCTTGCTCATGATGCTTCCCACGATAAGGGGTATGGAATCAACGGTCGCCGTGGCGTCTCTGAGTGCATATATTTTTTTGTCGGCCGGCGCCAGGTTCGCCGTTTGTGAAATCAGAGCGAGATGTATTTTATTCACATTTTCCACAAATTTATCCATAGGCAACTCCACCTGAAAACCGGGTATTGATTCAAGTTTGTCAACGGTTCCACCCGTGTGGCCAAGGCCTCTGCCCGTCATCTTAGCGACGATTCCGCCCGATGCGGCAACAAGAGGATTGAGAACCAGAGATGTCGTGTCGCCCACGCCGCCGGTAGAGTGCTTGTCAACCTTAAAACCTTTTATTGTGCTCAAATCAATCATCTCGCCCGAAGATGCCATACTCTGCGTTAAAACGGTCGTTTCTTCCGCCGTCATACCTTTAAAAAAAACAGCCATAAGAAAAGCCGCCATCTGATAATCAGGAATGTTCCCTTTTACAAATCCTGAAATCAAGAATTCAATTTCTTCCTTTAAAAGTTCCTTTCCATCTCTTTTTTTCTTAATCAACTCATAAACACTCAACATAATACCTCCCGCGTCTCAAAACTAGGAAAATAGATTATAACTAATTGCGAAAAAATGCAATACCTCTGCGCTGACTTTTATAACTACGGTTATT
>Ga0210017_1005000_pt1 | contig 10732 bp, 10 predicted proteins | sample CryGeyCG2014_020_FD_183966 | JGI IMG/M metagenome (GOLD analysis project Ga0210017, IMG submission 183966) | Groundwater microbial communities from aquifer - Crystal Geyser CG08_land_8/20/14_0.20 (SPAdes) (version 2) | ecosystem: Environmental > Aquatic > Deep subsurface > Groundwater | place... | reverse complement strand
ATAAGTTTATATAAAACAGAGACCCGCTGTTTTCTTTTAAAACCGAAGAGTTTTCACGGACATTCTTATTTGAGCTAATAAGGGCGCGTTCACGGACATTTTATATGAGCTAATGCGGGATGTTGCCAAAATATCGGACAATATGCTAATATAACAATGTGTTGAAAACCTTGAGTTTAAGGAACGCCTAATTTCAGTGGTTTCTTGAGCAGGTTAAAATAAAAAAAAGTCGCCAGTAAAGAGGGACGCTCCTCCGCCGGTCTTCCGGCGGACGGTAGTCAAAGAACCGGAGGTTACAAAACGATGTTCAACGTATCTATGAAAACGATGCTGGAAGCCGGAGTCCATTTCGGCCACCAGACCTACAAATGGAACCCCAAGATGGCCCGTTTTATATTCGGAGAAAGAAATGGCATACACATTTTGGATCTTCAAAAAACGCTTAAAGAATTGAAAAAAGCCTACGCTTTCGTTTCGCTGGCCGCCAAGGAAGGCAAACATTTCATCTTCGTCGGCACCAAAAAGCAGGCGAAAGACATCCTCAGGGAAGAGGCTTTGCGCGCCAATGTTCCCTGCGTTTACGAGAAATGGCTCGGCGGAACTCTGACCAATTTTGAAACCATCAGAAAATCCATAAAGAGGCTGGAAGAGCTCGAGGATATGGAGACCAAGGGTTATTTCAGGGTCATGTCCAAAAAAGAAGTTTCAAGGCTCAGCAAGGAAAAGGATAGAATGCTTAAAGTCCTTTCCGGTATAAGGGAAATGAAGATCCTCCCCGACATCATGTTCGTGGTGGATCCCATCGAGGAGATGCTTGCCGTAAGGGAAGCCCGGAAGCTCGGGATAATCACCGTGGCCGTCTGCGACACCAATTCGGACCCCGACATCGTGAACTGGGTCATCCCCGGCAACGACGACGCCGCCAGGTCCATAAGACTTTTTTGCTCGGTCATGGCCGACGCGGTCCTCGAAGGTAAAACCGCCGCCGCCGCCGAACAGGGCGCCAACATGGAACAGCAGATGGAAGCTGCCGTCGAGCCCGCGGCCGAAGGCGAAGAGGTTTCCGAACCCGAAACCGTCGAAGCGCCGGAAACCAGGGCCGGCGGCGAAAAAGACGGGAATGGCCAGGAAGAGCCGGTAAATACGGAAAAGAAATAAGGAGAAAGCATGCCGACTATTACTACCGAACAGGTGATGACCCTCAGGAACCAGACCGGAGCCGGCATAATGGATTGCAAGGCCGCTCTTAAGGAATCGGAGGGAGATATAGCGAAAGCTGTGGAATTTTTAAGGAAGAAGGGTCTTGCCGGATTGGCCAAAAGGGCCGGCCGGAGTATGAAAGAAGGCGTGGTGGCCGTCAGGAACGAGGGTTCCAAATACGCCATGATAGAGATAAACTGCGAAACCGATTTCGTGGCGAAAAACCCGGAGGTCGGGAGTTTCTCCGAAGAAATTTTGAAGGTTATGCTTACCGATCCCGCTTACGCCGCCCCGGCTGAAAACGCCGAGGCGAAAGAAAAATTGCAGGCCCTGGCCATAAAAACCGGCGAGAATATGCAGATAAGAAGAGGAACGGTTTACTCTCTCTCTTCCGGAGCCGCCGGGGTTTACGTTCATTCGGACAACAAAAAGGCCGCTATAGTGGAGCTCGCGTTTTCCGGAGATTTGAATTCAAAAAAAGCCCGGATAGAAGAGCTCGCCAGGAGCATAGCCATGCAGTGCGTGGCCATGAACCCCAAGTGGCTTAACAAGGCCGACGTTCCGGCCGACGTCGTGGGAAAGGAAAAGGAAATATATAAGGCCGGCCCCCAGGCCCAGGGGAAATCCGAAATGGCTCTCTCCAAGATGCTTGAGGGAAGAGTAAAGAAGTTTTACGAAGAAATGTGCCTTATGGAACAGGCCTATATAAGGGACCAGAAACTGACTATCGCCGCTCTTCTTAAGGCCAAGTCCGGCGAATTCGGCGGGAACCTGGAAATAAAGAGGTTCGACTGCTACATAGTGGGCATAGAATAATGATTGCGGAATAAAATAGAAGCCCGCCATTCTTGCGATGGCGGGCTTTTTTTTGAGGAGAAGGCATGAAAAAGAGAATTCTTCTTAAGCTTTCGGGCGAAGCCCTTTCGATGTTTTCCCCGGAAAAGAAATCCATAACTCCCGAGGCCCTGAATTTTATAGCCGCCGAGGTAAAGTCGGCCTGCGGCAGGGATATGGAGATAGCGATAGTCATAGGCGGAGGAAATATCTGGAGAGGCGCCAAAGACGGGCATGGCCGCATAGACCGGGTCACCTCCGACAATATGGGCATGCTGGCAACGGTTATAAACGCCATGGCGCTGCAGTCGGCGCTGGAAAACCTGGGGCTTCCCACCAGGGTCCAGACCGCTATAGAGATCTCCAGGATAGCCGAGCCTTTTATAAGAAGAAAGGCCGTCAGGCATCTGGAAAAGGGAAGGATCGTGATCTTCGCCGGCGGCACAGGCAATCCCTATTTCACTACCGACACCACCGCCGCTTTGCGGGCCGCGGAGATAAACGCCTCGCTTATACTTAAAGCCACCCAGGTCGACGGGGTTTACACCGCCGACCCGAAAATAGACGGAAAGGCTGAGCTTATAGGCGAAATCTCCTACATGGAGGCCATAAAAAGGGGGCTCAGGTTCATGGACGCCAGCGCTTTGACTCTTTCCATGGAAAACCATATCCCGATACGCCTTTTCAATATGCATAAGAAAGGCAATATCGCGAAGGCCCTCAAAGGCGCGAAAATAGGGACTCTGATAAGATGAAAACCGAAATTTTGAAAGCGGTCGAAGGTCTTTCCCGGGCTTTGCCGGCATTCGCCTCTCAGGCGGAGACCGTGGAAAAGATAGCGCTCGAGCTGCTGAACGCTTTGAAAAACGGCCATAAGATACTCGTTTGCGGGAACGGAGGCAGCGCGGCCGAGAGCCAGCATATGGCGGCGGAGATAGTGGGACGCTTTCGCAGGAACAGGAGAGCTTTGCCGGCCCTCGCCCTGACCACCGACACTTCCGTTATAACTTCTGTGGCCAACGATTATTCCTTCGAGGAAATTTTTTCCAGGCAGGTCGAGGCTTTGGGAGAGGAAGGCGACGTGCTGGTGGCTTTTTCCACTTCCGGCGGGAGCCGGAATGTTCTAAAGGCCGCCGAAGCGGCCGCCCGGAAAAAAATGAAGGTAGTCGGCGTTACCGGACCCGGCGGAGAATTGGCCGACAAATGCTCTCTCGCGCTGAAAGTGGCGGATCCGGCCACCCCCAGGATCCAGGAAATCCATCTCCTTTTCGTCCATATAGTCTGCGAGCTTCTCGAGAAAGAGCTGGCCTGACAGCGGGATATCATAACCCCCCGGATAATTTAATATAATAGTAGACGGGAGAAGCCGGATACTAGAGTCTGGAAGCCGTTAACGGTGCGCCTGAGAATTTTTCGTTTTAAAGCTTGCCTCCGTTTTTCGCGCCCTGTCCCTGACCGTTATCCTCTATCCCCTGGTTTTATACGGAGGTATTTATGGAAGATATAAACGAACTGGTTTCAATGTGCGAAATGGAGATGGGCGATAAAATAGAAAAATTCAAGAGAGAACTCACTTCTTTGAGGACCGGCAGGGCCAATCCCCAGCTGCTGGACAATATTTACGTGGAGTATTACGGAGCCAAGGTCCCGCTTAAACAGATAGCGGCCGTTTCCATACCGGAGCCGAGGACCCTCGAGGTCAGGCCGTGGGACAAGGGCGCCGTGGACGCCATAGAAACGGAATTAAAAAAAGCGGATCTCGGCACCAATCCGACCAAGCATGGGGACGTGATAAGGATAAACCTCCCTCCCATGAACGAGGACCAGAGGAAAAAGATGGTGAAGATGGTCGCCAAGATGGCCGAGGATTCCAGGGTCGCCATAAGGAACGAGCGCCGCGATACTCTGGAAAAAATAAAAAAAGCCCAGAAAACCGGGGAAATTTCCGAGGACGACTATAAAAGGCAGGAAAACAACGTCCAGAAAATAACCGATAATTTCGTGAAGAACGTGGACGCCATAGCCCAGGAAAAAGAGAAAGAGCTTTTGACCGTATAATGCTGGAAATCATAAAGAAGATAAACCCCGAAAAACTTCCGCGTCACGTGGCCATAATTATGGACGGAAACCGGCGCTGGGCGAAGAGGCGCGGTTTCCCGGCCACTTACGGGCACAAGAAAGGCGTCGACACCGTAAAAAAAATAGTGGAGGCCACCAGGAACCTGGGCATAAAACAGCTTACCCTTTACGCTTTTTCCACCGAAAACTGGAACAGGTCCAAGCTGGAAATAAAGACCCTGATGTTCCTGCTGAAAAAGGTCATAAAGGATTATCGCGGCGAGCTTTACGAAAACGGGATAGAGCTTAAGATAAGCGGCCGGCTTTCCGAACTCCCGGAAAACGTGGTGAAGGAAATAAATTCCGCCGTGGACTATCTCAGGAACGGGAAAAAGATGGTCCTGAACATCGCCCTGAATTACGGCGGCCGGCAGGAAATACTCGACGCCGTAAACGCCCTGATCTCCGAAAAGGCCGGAAAGATTACCGAGGAAGACGTGTCCCGCAGGCTTTACACTTATCCCCTCCCCGACCCGGACCTGGTGATAAGGACTTCGGGCGAAATGCGCCTTTCTAATTTTCTTCTCTGGCAGTCCGCCTACAGCGAGCTGTATGTGAGCGAGGTTTTGTGGCCGGATTTCTCGGAGAAAAATTTTTTCGAGGCGATACTCGAATACTCCAAAAGGGAAAGAAGAGCGGGGGCGTAAAATAGTAAAGAGTAAGCGGTAAAGCGTAAAGGGTGTTGAAGGTGATTCCCTTATATACGCTTTCCCCTTCATTCTTCACGCTTTACGAATTAACAGGAGAATTGAAAATGCTGCTTCCAAGAATAATAACCGCCGTTCTGGGGATTCCCGTAGTCGTTTCTTTCGTCTATTTCGGCGGTCTGCCTTATTTCTTTTTCGTCTTTCTCATTGTAATGCTTTCCCTTTATGAGTATTCCACTCTGCTCAAAATAGGACTGAAACCGGTGGAAAGGTTCTCTCTCTTTTTCTTTGGGGCTCTTATCCCCGCGGCCCTTTATCTGAATGGCGACAATACGGAAGCCAACCTTTCTAATTTCATTCCGCTCATAATTTCCCTTTCGGTGATCTCTTCGCTGGTTTACGAGCTTTTCGCGTCGGAGAAATACCTGGAAAGGGTGGCCTATACGATCTTCGGGATCTTTATGATCTCGTGGAACCTTTCCCACCTGATACTGATAAGGGATCTGCGTCCGGACGGCAGGCTTCTGACTTTCGCCATAATAATAACGGTCTGGACGATGGATACCGCCGCGTATTTTATCGGGAGACGATTCGGCAGAAGAAAACTGTCTCCAGTGAGTCCCAAAAAGACGGTGGAAGGTTTTCTGGCCGGGCTGTTTTCTTCGGTTCTGTGCCTCTGGATCTTTCATTTTTTCATGGACGGGATTTCCACCTTTAACATGGTGCTGATAGGCCTCATAATAGGAATCGCCGGCCAGCTTTCGGATTTGGCGGAATCTCTTATAAAAAGAGCGGTAGGGGCGAAGGATTCCTCCAACCTTCTTCCCGGCCACGGCGGCATACTGGACCGCTTCGATTCTTACATTTTTATAGCCCCGCTGGTTTATTACTTCGTAATTCTCGCGAGATAACGGATAAAAGGTTATAAGGGTTTGAGGGGTTGAGTGGATAAGTCAAAAAGGCTGGATAAGATGAAGAAAATAGCGATCTTAGGCTCTACCGGTTCCATAGGGGTAAATGCTTTGGACGTGGTTAAGGACCTGAAGGGCTGCCGGGTCCTGGGACTTAGCGCCGGTTCCAATATAAAGCTCCTGAGGGACCAGGTTTACCGTTTTTCCCCCCAATATGTTTCCATTTTCGAGGAGGGCCTCTACAGGGAACTGAAACGCATCCTGCCTAGATCGGTCAAGATCCTTAAACCTGGAATAGCCGGGCTCTGCGAGATGGCCGCCCTTAAGAGCGCGGATATGGTCCTTAACGCTCTCAGCGGTTCCGTAGGCTTCATGCCGCTTATCTCCTCGATAAAAGCCTCCAAAAGGATAGCGTTGGCCAATAAGGAGCCTATGGTAATGGCTGGAGAGAGGCTGATGCGCGAGGCTGAAAGATGGCAGGCCGAGATAATCCCCGTAGATTCCGAACCTTCGGCTATTTTCCAGTGTCTTGCCGGGATACCGAGGCGGGACCTCGACGCGAGAATAAAAAGGATCTTTCTCACCGCTTCAGGCGGAGCGTTTTACAAATATTCCGGGGATCTTTCCAAAATAAAACCGGCCCAGGCTCTTAAGCATCCCAACTGGAAGATGGGCAAAAAGATTACCGTGGATTCCGCCACGCTGATGAACAAGGGCCTGGAAGCCATAGAAATAAAAAATCTTTTTTCGCTGGAACTGAAAAAAATAAACATACTGGTGCATCCCCAGTCCATCGTGCATTCCGCTGTCGAATTCAAGGATAATTCCGTGCTCGCCCAGCTCTCGAACCCGGATATGAGGCTTCCCATACAGTACGCTCTTACCTGGCCGGAAAGACAGACTTCCCCGGTCAGAGCGATGGATTTTTTCGCCCTTTCAAGACTGGATTTTTTCAGGCCGGACTTTAAGAAATTCCCCTGCCTCAAACTGGCTTTCGAATGCGCGGAGAAGGGCGGTTTTTTTCCGGCTATACTGAACGCCGCCAACGAGGAGGCCGTCGCAGCTTTTTTAAAAGGAAAACTGCCTTTTACCGGCATCCCCGATGTCATAAAAGAAACGCTTTCCGCCAATATCGGTTCGGGAGGATTTTCCCCCTCTTTCGCGGAAATAGTCGAAATGGACGGTTGGGCGCGGGAGAAAGCCGGAGAGGTGATAACGAGGGGCGTCACAGTAAGGAGGAATAGAAGATTGGAAGATTAGAGGATTAGCTCGATAAGGAAGTCCCTTGATACATCCAATCCTCCAGTCCTCTGATCCTCTTTGCATTTGACGATTTTAAGGAGCTTAACATGATAATATCCATAATAGCTGTTTTATTCACTTTCGGCCTGGTCATTTTTCTGCACGAATTCGGGCATTTTATAGTCTGTAAACTGTCGGGAATAAGGGTAGAGGCTTTTTCTTTCGGTTTCGGCAAAGAGCTTTGGGGAAAGACCGGCGGATATACGAGATATTCAGTAAGGCTGATCCCCCTCGGCGGCTACGTGAAGCCCCAGGGCGAGGACATAAACGAGTACAAGGGCGAGCCTCAGGAATATTTTTCCAAGCCCTGGTATATCAGGCTCGCGGTGGTGCTGGCCGGACCGTTCATGAATTATCTGCTGGCGTTTTCGCTTTTTTTCGCCGTAATCTTTTTTGTCGGCCAGCCCGTGCCTTCCGATCAGCCGGTAATAGGCGATATGGCTCTCAATTATCCGGCCCACAACGCCGGACTTAAGGAAAAGGACAGGATAATTTCCATCAACGGCAAAGAAGTTTCGACCTGGCTGTCCATGGCCGGCGTCATACACAAAAGCCTGAACAAAGAAATGAAGATAGCCTACGAAAGGGAGGGCGTCAGGAAAGAGGTCGCCATTACTCCCGTAAAGGACCCGGCAGGGCGGCAGGGAATAATAGGCATTTCTCCCGACGTGGCCTATAAAAACGTATCTTTATTCAGGGCTTCGGGGATGGCTTTACACCAGTGCTGGTTCTGGACCTCGTTCACCATCACCACGCTGGCCGGCAATATTTACCGTATGGAAAAACCCGACGTGGCGGGCCCTATAGGAATAGTCGGGATAGTTTCCAAAGCCGCCCATAGCGGTTTTTCCGATTTTATTTTCCTCCTCGGGCTTATCTCCGTGGCCGTCGGATTTTTCAACCTGCTTCCTATCCCTCTTCTGGACGGCGGTCACGTGATCCTGTATCTTTTCGAAGGGATCTTCAGAAGAAAGATCACGACCAACATCATGAGGTACGTGAACTCCGCCGGAATAGTGATACTTCTGTCCATAATGGTTTTCGCCACTTACAGCGACATAATGCGCATCTGGAAATCCAAATCCGCCAAGAATGCATCGCCGGTCGAGACTGTCGCGGAAACGGGCCGGGGCGAAAAAAAATGATCCCCAAAAGAAGAAAAACGAGGGCGGTAAGAATAGGCGGACTTAAAATCGGCGGAGGCGCCGGGATATCCGTGCAGTCCATGACCAATACGGATACCAGGGATTTCAGAAAGACCATAGCCCAGATAAGAGAGCTCGAGGAAGTGGGCTGCGAGATAATAAGAGTCGCCGTTCCGGATATGGAAGCGGCGCTTGTACTGGGAAAAATAAAAAAGGCGATAAGCGCGCCGCTCGTGGCGGACATACATTTCGACTGGCGTCTGGCCCTGGAAGCCGTCAGGCAGGGCGTGGACAAAATAAGAATAAATCCCGGCAATATCGGAGAGAAAGAGAAAGTCCGCGAAGTGGTTTGGGCCTGTAAGGCCGCCGGTGTGCCGATAAGGATCGGGGTTAACAGCGGTTCGCTTAAAGTCCTGAAAAACAATCCCCGTCCCAGATGGACCGCCCAGGTCTGGGCGCAGACGATGGTCAAGGAAGCTCTGGAGGAAGTCGAGATACTCGAAGGACTGGGTTTCAGGGATATTCTGGTTTCGCTTAAAGCGGACGATATAGAGAGGACCCTTCTGGCGAACCGTCTTTTCGCCAAAAAAACCGACATTCCGCTACACCTCGGGGTGACCGAAGCCGGAACTTTTATTTCGGGGATAGCGAAATCCGCCATAGGCATAGGTTCCCTCCTTTCCGGAGGAATAGGCGACACGATAAGGGTTTCGCTCACGGAAGAGCCAAAGACGCAGGTCAGGGTGGCCTACGAGATACTTAAGTCGCTTAAGCTCAGGGAATACGGCCCGGACCTTATTTCCTGCCCCACCTGCGGAAGGTGCCAGGCGGACGTGGTCGGCGCCGTGCACGAAATAGAGGAAAGGATCTATTCGGACAGGGAGCTTATAAAAAAGGCCCAGGGTTTCAAGATAGCCGTAATGGGCTGCGTAGTGAACGGGCCCGGCGAGGCCAGGGAAGCGGATTTCGGAATATGCGGCGGCAAAGGGAAAGGCGTGTGGATAGAAAAAGGCCGCCAGACCAGGGTTTTGAAGCAGAACGAGTGGTCCAACGAAGTTATAAGGAAAATAAGGAATCGGTAGAGAGAATAGAAAATAGAGATTAAGTGATTAAGCAAGAATAAAAAAACCCGGCTTTAGCGTGTGACTTGTGACTTGAAACTTGTGACTTGATTTTCCGGAGGAAAATCTATGAAACTTACCAACTATTTTTTACCTACGCTCAGGCAGGCGCCTTCGGACGCCGACAACGTTTCGGCCAAGCTGATGTTCAGGGCCGGGATGATAAGGAAGCTGGCCAGCGGCATTTACGAATGGCTGCCGCTGGGACTGAGAGTCCTGAAAAAAGTCGAGAATATAGTCAGGGAGGAGCTCGACAGGATAGGCGGTCAGGAAGTCTGGCTGCCGGTGATACAGCCGAAAGAGCTGTGGATGGAAACCGGCCGCTGGAATCTTTACGGGAAGGAGCTTCTCAGGCTGAAGGACAGGAAGGATTCCGAATTCTGTTTCGCCCCCACCGCCGAAGAGGTCATAACCAACGTGGTAAGAAGGGATATAAATTCATACAGGCAGCTCCCGATACTTTTATACCAGTTCGGGCTCAAGTTCAGGGACGAGATAAGGCCCAGGTTCGGCGTCATGCGCGCCAGGGAATTTTATATGAAGGACGCGTATTCCTTCCATACCACCGAAGCCGACTGCCTCGCCTGGTATAAGAAGGTTTATGAAGCCTACGAAAAGATCTTTACCCGCTGCGGCCTTAAATTCAAACCCGTCGAAGCGGCGACCGGCGCCATAGGCGGGAATTATTCCCACGAGTTCATGGTTTTCGCCCAGACCGGAGAGGCCGATATAGCTCTCTGCGAAAAATGCGGATATTCCGCGAACGTGGAAAAAGCCGAGATAAAGAAGTTCGAGGGCGCGGCTGACCCTTCCGGCTTCGAGCCGCTTAAGGACGTAGACACTCCCGGCAAGTACACCGTGGACGATGTCGCGGAGTTTTTGAAAATTTCGCAGGAGAGGTTCATAAAAACCCTGTTCTTCGTGGCCGACGGCGAGCCGGTAATGGCTCTCGTCAGGGGCGACCACGAACTGAACGAGAACAAGCTGGTCAAGGTTCTCGGAGCCAAGACCTTCGAAAAGGCGAGCGAAGACGTTTATTCGGCTATTTCCGCCTGCAAGGCCGGTTTCGCCGGACCTGTAAAGATAAAAGACAAGTTCATCCAGTCACCCGCTTCGCCGAAAGGCGAATCAGGGAATTCGCAAGCGGGTGGCGGGATTCCGGGTAAACCCGGGTTCAAACCGCTGAAGACCGTTATAGCCGACTGGCATCTGAAAGGCGTCTTGAACGGCGTTTCCGGAGCCAATAAGGACGACGTTCATACCGTGAACATAAATTTCGGCCGGGATTACGAGCCGGACCTTTTCGCCGACCTGAAAAACGCCTCCGCCGGAGATCTCTGCCCGCATTGCGGGACGGCGTTCTCCTTCGTGAAAGGCATAGAGGTGGGCCAGACCTTCAAGCTCGGCACCAAGTATTCCACGTCCCTTAAATGCGATTTTCTGGACGAGCATCA
>Ga0210017_1004996_pt1 | contig 10737 bp, 9 predicted proteins | sample CryGeyCG2014_020_FD_183966 | JGI IMG/M metagenome (GOLD analysis project Ga0210017, IMG submission 183966) | Groundwater microbial communities from aquifer - Crystal Geyser CG08_land_8/20/14_0.20 (SPAdes) (version 2) | ecosystem: Environmental > Aquatic > Deep subsurface > Groundwater | place... | reverse complement strand
CCCGTCAGAAAGGCCGCATCGTAAATTTTGCAGAACAAAACCTACATTTACAGATTTGAGAAGCAACTTTCTAACGGAGCGAGCTTTCTAACGGGGTTAACGGGGTATGACAAAATATTTGAGCCCGGAGGGGCTGGAAAAATTTAAAAAGGAATTAGACTATTTAAAAAATGTGAAACGAAAAGAAATCGCCGAAAGACTCGAAAGGTGTGCTTCTTTTGGGGACCTGACCGAAAACTCGGAATACCAAGAAGCAAAAGAAACTCAAGCTTTTTTAGAGGGTCGAATTTTAGAATTGGAGGATTTAATCAACGATGCGGTTATTATTTCTAAAAAGAAACAAACAGATTTTGTTCAAATTGGCTCAACCATTCTGGTAAAGGCCGGTTTTAGAAAAGAAAATTTTAAAATAGTAAGCGCCGAAGAAGCAAACCCTTTAGAGGGGAAAGTTTCTGTCGAATCTCCTTTTGGAAAGCTTTATTAAATAAGCCAAGAGGCAGCATAATTGAGGTAGACGCCCCCCAGGGAAAAATCTGTTACAAAATCTTAAAAATTGAGTAAAAAGTAAGGCTAGGCGGTAAATATTATTATGATTACTCCCAAAGAGGGTTCTTTTTATCTGACAAATTTTAAAAACTAAGTAAAATAACACTATTCTCGTAGAAACTGTAATATAGCTCCTTTTAGAGTCCACCTTCGTCCCTTAGGTTTCGGTGGGCTCTTTTCATCTGGGGCCAAATGAATTAAAATAAAATAAGTTGAGACCGTTGAATAATTCCGTGTAAATCCGCGTTGTAATCTGCGTAAATCTGCTTCTATGGGTTAGTTAGAAGCGGAAAGACGCGGATAGCTACGCGGAAAAACGCTGAGAAAATAATTGTTCAACACTCTAAAGTTATGCCAATCTTAAATATTCGAAAAACCCGACTTAAAAAGCTTGAGGCGATTAAAAAAGCCGGTGTTAATCCTTATCCCATAAAGACAAAAAGGACTCATTCTATTGAGGGGGCCTTGGTTAATTTTGAGAAGTTTTCCCGGGCTAAAACAAAATTGGTTCTGGTTGGTCGGATTAGATTAATTCGGGAACATGGAGGTTCAACTTTCCTTCATTTCGAAGATGGAACAGGTCGGCTTCAGGCCTATTTTAAACGGGATAAATTAGGTGAAAAAAATTATAAATTTTTCTTAGATAACTTTGATGTCGGTGATTTTATTGAAGTGGGAGGAATTTTGTTTAAAACTAGAAAAGGGGAAAGGACAGTCGAAGTTAGTGATTTTAAAATGTTGACAAAATCACTTTTACCCTTACCTGAAAAATGGCATGGTCTAAAAGATATTGAAGAGAGATTTAGAAAAAGATATTTGGATTTGATTTTCAATCCGGAAGTGAAAAAGAAATTTGAAATTCGTTCTCGAATTATAAAAGAAATCAGAGAATTTTTAGAAAAAGAAGGATTTTGGGAAGTTGAAACCCCGACCTTACAACCAATTTATGGAGGGGCAAGAGCAAGGCCTTTTAAAACTTACTTAAATGCTTTAAATATGGATTTATATTTAAGGATTGCTACCGAACTATATCTTAAGCGTCTTTTAGTAGGAGGTTTCGAGAAGGTTTATGAAATTGGGAAATGCTTCCGAAATGAAGGTATGGATAAATCTCATAATCCAGAATACACCCTTTTTGAATTTTACTGGGCCTATGCCAACCATGAAGATTTAATGAAATTAATCGAAAGAATGTTTGAATATATTTTAAGGAAGATTTTTGGCAAGTTTAAAATAGAATATGAGGGTAAAATGATAGATTTTAAAATACCCTGGAAAAGGATAGAGCTTTCTGAGCTGCTCAAAACTTATACAAAAATAAATCTAGATAAAATTAACCGGGAGGCTTTAGCTAAGAAAGCAAAGAGATTAGGGATTTTGGTAGAGAAAGAAAGATCAAAGGTAGAGATCGCAGACGAGATCTACAAAAAATTCTGCCGGCCAAAAATTTGGCAGCCAACATTTGTAATTCATCATCCTATCGGTTTTCAACCATTGGCAAAAGCTCTGGAGGAAAGTCCAAAGAAACTGGCTAATTTCCAATTAGTAATTGGTGGTTTAGAACTTGCAAATGCTTTTTCCGAGTTAAATGACTCAATTGAACAACGCAGAAGATTTGAGGAAGAGGAGAGATTTTTTAAAGCCGGGCTTAAAGAAGCTCAGAGAATGGATGAAGATTTCTTGGAAGCTCTAGAGTACGGTATGCCCCCGGCCGCCGGCTTCGGAATGGGAATTGATAGATTAGTAGCCCTGTTAACCAACTCTTATAGCTTAAGAGAGATAATCTTATTTCCGACTATGAGGCCCAAGTAAAAATCAAAAATCAAAAATCAAAATGCAAAATGACAAGCAACCTTGCGGGAGTCCGCTTCGCGTCCAGCAAAACTCAAAATTATTGCTGGCAACGACCAATCCTGGGAAGATTTTAGAATATAAAGAGATCTTCAAAGAATTGAACTTAAAGATAGAACTGCTTTCTTTAAAGGAGGCGGGAATAAGCCAAAAAATAGAAGAAACTGGCCAGACTTTTGAGGAAAACGCGAGAAAAAAAGCCCTATTTTATTTCAAGCTAACTGGACTCCCCACTCTGGCCGAGGACAGCGGTTTGGAAATAGATTATTTAAATGGTGAACCGGGGGTTAAATCAAGGCGTTGGCCGGGACATAAGGCTTCCGATGCCGAACTGATCAGTATGACTCTTGAGAAGTTAAGAGGAGTGCCGTTGAAAAAAAGAGGTGCCCAGCTCAGGGTAATTATTGCCCTGCTCATAGACAAAACAGTCAAAACATTTGAAGGAATTCTCCGGGGAGTTATAATAAAAGAACCAATTGAAAAAATTATTCCCGGGTATCCTTTTAGGTCTCTATTTTATGTACCGGAAGTTGATAAAGTTCTGGGAGAATTAACCATGGAAGAAGAAGCAAGGATAGCCCATAGAAAAAAAGCTTTAGAAAAAGCAATACCCATATTAAAATCAAAATTCAAAATGCAAAAATCAAAATGATAGATTAAAATTTCAAAATTAACACTTTATCATTTTGCATTTTGATATTTGATTTTTGATTTACTTATGTGTTAGACATAAAATTAATTCGTCAAAATCCTCAAAGAGTTCAAGAAGGCTGTGAGAAAAAACAGGTTGAGGTTGATATTGGTAGTCTTTTGAGGGTAGATAAAAAGAAAAGAGAAACGCTGCGGGCCCTGGAAGGAATGCTTGCTCAAAAAAATAAGACTACAGAGCAGATTCCAAAAATAAAAGATGAAAAAGAAAAACAAAAAATAATCTTAAAAATGAGGGAACTAGACAAAAATACCGACAGATTGAATAAAACCCTAAAACAGCTTCAGGAAGAATTTAATGATTTAATGTATCAAATTCCCAATTTACCCCTGAAAGATGTTCCGGTGGGGAAAAGCGAAAAAGAAAACATAGTTTTAAGAAAAGCAGGAGAGCTTCCAAAATTCGATTTTAAACCAAAAAATTATTTAGAAATTGCTGAAAAATTAGACTTGATTGATGTTAAAAGAGCGGCTAAAGTTTCGGGGACCCGTTTTGGTTATTTAAAAAGAGAAGCGGCCCAGCTTGAGTTTGCTTTAATAAATTTAGCTTTAGATGCGTTAACCGAAAAAGGATTTATGCCCGTGGTTCCTCCGGTGATGATAAAACCCGAAATGATGGGAGGAATGGGATATATTAAAAAAAATGTCAAATGTCAAATGTCAAATGTCAAATGCGAAAAGTGGGAAGGAGAAGAGGTTTATTTCTTAAGAAATGATGATTTGGTTTTAGTTGGAACTTCAGAGCAGTCAATTGGTGCAATGCATGCCGATGAGATTTTAGATAAAAAAGAGTTGCCGAAAAGATACGCTGGCTTTTCTACCTGTTTCCGGCGGGAAGCTGGGGCTTACGGAAAAGACACCCGGGGCATTTTAAGGGTTCACCAATTTGATAAAATTGAAATGTTTAGTTTCTGTCATCCGGAAAAGTCAAAAGAGGAACATCAATTTTTATTGTCTATGGAAGAAAAATTGATGAAAGCCTTAAAAATTCCTTATCAGGTAGTTCAAATGTGCACCGGAGACCTGGGGGATCCAGCCGCTGCCAAATATGACGTTGAAGCCTGGATGCCAGGTCAAAATTGCTATCGAGAAACCCACTCCACCTCAAACTGTACCGATTTTCAGGCAAGGCGATTAAATATTCGTTATCGCGATTCTGAAGCCCAAAAATTAGAATTTGTCCACACCTTAAATGGTACGGCTATCGCTATCGGAAGAACTCTAATTGCTATTATTGAAAACTATCAACAAAAAGATGGAAGCATAAAAGTGCCAGAGGCATTACAGAAATATCTAAAGTTTAAAGTAATCAGATGATAACCGAGCAAAAAATCTTAATTAATGGTTTAAATGTTAATTACAAAGTTGCTGGCGAGGGCCAGCCCATTTTAATTTTGCACGGCTGGGGAAGTTCTTCGGATTCCTGGTCAAAAATTCAGGAAACTTTAGCCAAAAAAGGATATTTTGTGGTTTGTCCCGATCTTCCCGGGTTTGGAAAAAGCGAAACTCCTCCTGAACCCTGGACATTAAATGACTATGCAAAATTGGTAATCGATTTTTCTAATTCTCAAAATTTAAGAGATTTTTATCTAATAGCTCACTCTTTCGGAGGAAGAATTGCCGTAAAATTAACAACGGTTTATGCAGAAAGAATAAGGAAGCTAATTTTATGCGATCCGGCCGGGATTAAAATAAAACCGGAAATTAAAACTAAAATAATTCTTCTTATGTCGGAAGCTGGCAATGCAGTTTTTTCTTTAAAGCCCTTTGTGATATTTAAAGATTTTGCCAGAAATTTTTTTTATTGTTTTCTCCGTTATAAAGATTACGTAAAAGCTAATTCAATCATGCGAGAAACTATGAAAAAAGTTTTAGTCGAAGATTTATTGCCAGAGATTCCTAAAATTAAGAATAAAACTTTAATTGTTTGGGGAGATAAAGATAAAATGGTCCCGGTGAAATACGCTTATCTTTTTAAAGAAAAAATTAGCGATTCAAGGCTCGAAATTTTTCCAAAAGTTGGTCACAGTCCTCATCTGGAGGTTCCCGGATTGCTTTCAGAAAAAATATTAAATTTTTTAAAAAATGAATTTTAAAATTTTTTTCCTCGTTTTTTTCTTTTTTTGGCTGATAGCTTTTAATAAAAAGTTTCTGTTTTGGGTTTATCTCTGGCAATTAAAAGAATATCATTCAGGTAGATTTTTAGCTCATTTTCAAACGGAGAAAGGGAAAAAAATAATTTTAAATCGGTTAAATCTTTTTAAACTTTCTTTAATTATTTTTCCATTTTTTCTGCCTCTTTTATTTCTGCTCCTTCCCATCAACTTTGATATATTTATTTTTTATCTTTCGGCCGTTTTTTTAATTTTTATTTTAGAAGGAGCTAAAGCTTTGTGGAATTTCAAAAGAAAAACTCTTAAAACTCCAATCTTTACTAAAAAAACAGTTTTAATTATCTTCACCGGAATTCTCTTTGAAATTTTAATTATTTTTACTTTATCTACTGCAATTTTTCAAAAAACATATGACTTTCCTTTTTCGTTTTTTCATCTGTTCTATTTTTATCTTTTAATTTTTTATCTTTTAATCTTAGATTTTCTTACTCCTATATTCTCCACAATTTCAGTTTTTTCCTGGCATCCCCTGGCAATTTTTTGGAGATGGCACATTATAAAAAAAGCCAAAGAAAAACGGACCAGATTTAAAGACCTTTCAGTGATTGGCATTACCGGAAGCTATGGTAAAACCTCAACCAAAGAATTTTTAACTACAATTTTATCAGAAAAATACAAAGTTTTAAAAACTAAGGAGCATCAGAATTCAGAGGTTGGAATATCTCGGTGCATCTTAAACGATTTAAAACCCGAACATCAAGTTTTTGTTTGTGAAATGGGAGCTTATAACAGGGGAGGGATTAAACTTTTGTGCGACATTGCCAAACCTAAAATTGGAATTTTAACCGGCATAAACGAACAGCATATGGCAACTTTCGGTTCGCAGGAGAACATTACCAAAACTAAATACGAACTCATTGAATCTTTGCCAGAAGATAGTTTAGCTGTTTTTAACGGAGACAATGAGTATTGCCGAAAACTTTACTCAAAAACTCAAAATCAAAAAACTCAAAAACCTAAAAAAATTATCCATACCACATTTCTGACGGCCGTCAGAAATGTGGTATGGGTGGATTTTTGGGTGGAAGATATAACCGTAGGAAGAGAAATGGTGGTTTTTAAGGTTTTTTCGAAAGATGGAGATTCGGCGGAATTTAAAATAAATTTAATGGGAGCTCACAATATTACTAATATTTTAGGAGCAGTGTCGGTTGCTAAAGAGCTGGGAATGACTCTTGAAGAAATTTCTAAAGCCTGCCGAAAAATTAAACCCCGGCAGGGCGGAATGCAGCTCAAGAAGGGCATTGACGGTTTAAATGTAATTGACGCCACTTATTCCGCCAATCCCAACGGAGTAATTTCTCACTTAGAATACTTAAAAATTTGGCCCGGGAAGAAAATTATTGTTATGCCTTGCTTGATTGAATTAGGTTCCGCTTCTATCGGGATTCATCAAAGGATAGGAGATAAAATCGGTCAAGTTTGCGATTTGGCAATAATTACAACAAAAGAGCGATTTAAAGAAGTAAAAGAGGGAGCGGTAGCAAAGGGGATGAAGACGGAAAACATCTTATTCGTGGAAAATCCCAAAGAAATTTTAGAAAAAATTAGAGGTTTTGCTCAACCCGGCGACGTAGTACTTTTGGAAAGCCGGGTATCCAAAGAACTAATTAAGTTATTAAGCGATTAATTAACTATGAAAATTTTCCAAGCGCCTAAACCTATTTCTATCTCTCTGTCGCCAAATACCGAAAAGGATGATGTTCGGCTGGCCTTGAAAATGATTCTTCGAATCATTTCACCCGGAACTGAGGCGGGATTTACTTCCCACCAAAATTTGGTGGGGGGCAAGCGCGGAACTGATGCGGAAAAATTGGAAGAGGAGTTTAAAAAATATCTGGGTGTAAAATATGCTTTTGCTTTTAATAGCGGGAGAAGCGCTTTAATGGCCATTTTACAAGCTTCTGATATTCAAAAAGGAGATGAGGTTTTACTTCAAGCATTTACCTGTAATGTGGCTATAAATCCTATTTTAGAAAGAGGAGCAAGACCTGTTTTTGTAGATGTGGACGATACCATAAATATGGATCCGGAAGACCTGAAGAAAAAAATTACCCATTCGACAGGCTCAGGGCAAACTCCAAAAGCAGTGATAATTCAGCATACTTTTGGTTGGCCTGCAAGAATTGACAAGATTCTGGAAATCACCAGGGAGAACAATTTATTTCTGATTGAGGACTGCGCTCACAGTTTAGGAGCTAAATATGAAGAGCAATTTTGCGGAACTTTTGGCACAGTTAGTTTTTTTAGTTTTGGCCGAGATAAAATAATTTCCTCTGTTTTTGGAGGAATGGCTGTAACCAATGATGAAAAAATAGGGAAGAGGTTGGAGAAATTTCAAAGGCAACTGGATTTTCCATCAAATCTTTGGATTTTCCAGCAATTATTGCATCCAATTCTAACGAATTATTTAATTTTACCGGCTTACGGGTTAAATCAATACCTGGGAAGAATTATTTTGGGTTTTTTTCATAAAATTTCACTCTTATCTAAAGCAGTTTACAAAAAGGAAAAAGAAGGAGAGATTCCGAAATATTTCCCTAAAAAATTACCCAATGCTTTGGCTATTTTAGCTTTAAATCAGTTCAGAAAATTAGAAAGATTCAATAATCACAGGAGAGTAATGGCAGAATTTTATGAAAAAGAATTTAAAAACACCCAATTTATTTTACCTTTATCAAAAGAACAGAGGGATAGGTTGCCGATTTTTATGCGTTATCCGGTTTTAATCCCGGCGCCAAAATTCGGCGGTAAGATAGAAACGGACAGAATTTTAAAAGAAGCCAGAAAAAGAAAAATTTATCTGGATGACGGATGGAGAAAAAGTCCGGTAGTTCCCCCCGATACTAATTTAGAGAAAATGAATTATAATTTAGGCAGCTGTCCGCGGGCGGAACGAATAGCAAAATCAATTATAAATTTACCAACCCATATTAATATCTCAAAGAACGAAGCCAAAAAAATCACAGGTTTTTTAAAAAAACAATCAGTATACCACATTTCTGACAGCCGTCAGAAATGTGGTATAATGGAATAGGTTCAAAATAAAAGTTAACAAATAAAAGGTTTTAAACAAATAAAAGGTTTTAAAAGTAAAAAGTTAAAAAATAAAAAAATAAAACTACCTATTACCGATAAATTCCTTTTGGATCTATATGATTTCTTAGAAAAATTAGGCGATGCTCACAATATATTTGCTTTGCGCTCCTGGGATGAGATTTGGTGTCCCCAGCTTTATGAATTTAGATGTAAATATAGAAAAAAACAGGAAAGAAAAAATTTTAGTCGGCTTATCTACTATTTAAAAAAGAAAGGATATATAAAAATTAAAAATTTAGAGCAAAAACAGGCAGTTCTTATTACTAAAAAAGGGGCAAATAAAGTTTTAAAAACAAAATTTAAAATGGAAGAAAGAAGGAAAAGAGCTAACGGAAAGTGGCAAATGATAATTTTTGACATACCGGAGCGAAAACGAGATTTAAGGAATTTGTTAAGAGAAAATATTTACCTTTTGGGTTATAAGATGCTTCAACAAAGCGTTTGGGTTTGTCCCTATGATACTTTAAAGGAAACAGAGATTATTTTGCAGAAATACTCCATAGATCCATATGTTAAATTATTCTTAATTGAAGAAATAACCCTATAACACGATTCCGACGGCCGTCGGAATCGTGTTATAGAAGTTTGGAAAATATTTATTATTAATGAAATTTTTATATGGAATTTTATGGAAGTTAAAATCCAAGAAATTAGAAATAAAGGTATTTGGGAAGATTTTCTGCTTAATTGTCAAGAAAAAACTTTTTTACAATCCTGGAATTGGGGGGAATTCAATAAGGCGATGGGGGATAAGATTTGGCGTCTTGGAATGTATGAGAAGAATGATTTAATTTCGGTTGGCTTGGCAGTTTTGACCAAAGCCAAACGGGGAGCTTTTTTGTTGGTTCCTCACGGGCCAGTTACGAGACCGGGTCTCGTTGATGAGTTAGGAGGTCGTAACGAACAGAGGCAAGAATCTCAAAACCACAACTTAAAACTCAAAACTTTAGAAATTTTATTAGAAAAATTAAGGGAAATCGCTAAACAGGAGAAGGCAAGCTTTATTAGGATAAGTCCAATTTGGGAGAAGAATGAAGAAAATAACCAAATTTTTAAAAACTTAAGATTTAAATTGGCCCCAATTCATGTTCACCCCGAAGCAAGCTGGAAATTAGATATCACTCCTTCCGAAGATGAACTTTTGATGAAAATGCGTAAAACTACTCGTTATTTAATCCGTCAAGCTCAAAAAAATCAGAACATTAAAATTTTTTCAATTCAAAATTTAGAAAAGGTTGATGATTTCAATAAACTCTATCAGAAAGTAGTAAATAGACACCATTTTGTTCCCTTTTCTTTAAATTATTTAAAAAATGAATTTTTAGCTTTTTTACCCGATAATCAGATTTCTTTATTTTTTGGAGAATACAAAGGAGAAATTGTAGCTTCGGCTTTTATTCTTTTTTGGTCTGGTATCGGATTTTATCATCATGCCGCTCTTTCTCCAAAATATCATAAAATTCCGATAGCCTATCTTTTACAGTGGGAAGCAATAAAAGAAGCTAAAAGACGGGGTTGTGTTCTATATGATTTTTGGGGCTTTGTTGATCCTCAAAAACAACCCAAACACCCCTGGGCCGGCCCCACTTTATTTAAGATGGGATTTGGTGGGAAACCGTATTTTTATATAAAAACCCAGGATTTGCCTCTTTCAAAAAGATACTGGCTAACTTATGCCTTCGAAAAATTAAGGAGAAAAAAACGTGGTTTATAAATATAAAAAGCCCCACAGATATAAAGGAAAAAAGTCGATTTTTCATTATCGATTTTTTTGGCTGGGAGTTTTAATTCCAATTATCATTGGAGTTATTTTTTATTTTTTATTTCTTTCAGAGACCTTTCAGATTAAAAAAATTATCGTAACCGGTGAGGAAAAAGTTTCTACGGAAGATATTATGTTGTTTGTAGGAGAAAGGTTAGAAAATAAAATACTATTTTTTTTTCAAACAAGAAGCATCTTTTCCGTTAATTTAGATGAAATAAAAAAGGACATTTTAAATGATCTCCTTCATTTGGCCGAGGTTAAAATTGATAGAAAGTTCCCTGATACTTTGAATGTTATGGTGGTTGAGAGATTTGCTGCAGCTATCTGGTGTCAAACCCGCCAAAATTCTCTGGAGGAAAACTTAGGCGGGCAAGAGGAGCAATGTTTTTTGATTGATAACGAGGGAATAATTTTTGAGAGAATCGAGGAGGACAAAACAGAATTATTAAAAATTAAAAATTTGACTCCGAACGAGGAATTAAAATTAGGGGAAAGGGCAGTAGGGAAAGAAAAAATGGATCAAATTATGAAAATAAATTCCAGCTTAACAAATCTTAATTTAAAAATTGTAGAAGCTGCCTTGGTAACAGAAAA
>Ga0210017_1004993_pt1 | contig 10740 bp, 8 predicted proteins | sample CryGeyCG2014_020_FD_183966 | JGI IMG/M metagenome (GOLD analysis project Ga0210017, IMG submission 183966) | Groundwater microbial communities from aquifer - Crystal Geyser CG08_land_8/20/14_0.20 (SPAdes) (version 2) | ecosystem: Environmental > Aquatic > Deep subsurface > Groundwater | place... | reverse complement strand
AAATCTTTGTTATAAATTATAGGCTGGTAATCAACTTTATTAATAACCTCAAGCGCCTTGTTGAAATCTCCTGGCTTAAATAGTTTTATTTTTAAACTTGATCCAAAAGGATTTTCTTCCAATTCTTCAAGAGATTTTTTAATAATAGGATTGTCTTGATATTTTTCCTTAAATTGTTTTAAGGTTTCTTCTGGAGAGACATATTGAATATTTTTTACTTCTTTCATATTTTCAAGTTCAGATCTAAAAAGGTTGATTTGGTCAGAGGAGGCATTTTGATTTAGATAGATTTCAATATCCATTTTTTGATTTAAAGAATCAATCAGTTTGTCGGCAATAATATTAAGGGTTAAAAATGACCCTAAAGAGAGAACCATTAGAAAAATAACCACAATTGAAGTGACGGAAAGCCATAAATTTCGAGAAAAATTTTGTAAAGCTGATTTCAAAATTGTCATTTTTTTATAATTAAATTACCTTAGCGTTAAATTTAGATAATAAATTTAATTTCAAGGTTCTGCGAGCGAAGCGAGCAGGTTCTTATTATAGCATAATTTTTTATTTTGTCAGGTTAATTTTAAAGCTGACATCTCGCCCACAATCCTTTATTCTCTTCTTTTGCTTTTTGTTCTGCCTGGTTTAATAAATCAACATATTTTAAATCTGGCGGCCAAGGAAAGGAGACGGCGAAGCCTTCCTTAACCAAAAAGAGATTAACAAAAAGATCATCTTGATAAACATAGCGGAGGAGGCGACCATATGAATCTTTTTCAGAGACATCTTTTTTAAATTTGACTATTTTTCCCTTGACTAATTCTTCATTTTTTCTCTTTGCCTCAGAGGCGAAACATTCTTCTTCTTTAATTTCTGGCGTATCAATGCCGATATATCTGACTTTTTCTCCATTTTCTAATTTTATTGTATCACCATCAATCACTTCAATCACCCGTCCCTCTTCTTCAAAGCTCGATTCTTGGCCAGGAAAGTAAACAAAAAAATAAACTAACAACAGTAAGACAGCTAAAACAAGAATCAAACGAATAAAATAAAAATTACCTTTTGGGCGACTGATGGCCTTCATATTTTATTTTTGAGGTTTTATGGTATAATTCTAACTGGAAGAAGTTTTAAGTCAATCCTAATTATTTATAAAATGAATTTTTCTCCTTATACAACAAAAAATACAGAGGAAACTTTTCTAGATTTTAGCGCCTCTTTTAGTGGTTTATCAGACCAAGAAGTTTATAAACGACAGAAAAAATATGGGTCGAATGAAATTATTGGCGAGAGAGTTTACTGGTGGCATATTCTTGTTCGTCAATTTAAATCTTCTTTTGTTTATTTACTTCTTATCGCTAGTGGTATTAGTTTTATTTTAGGCGAAGAGATAGAAGCCCTGATGATTTTGGTTTTCGTTGCCATTAATGCTTTTTTGGGTTTTTATCAGGAATTTCGTTCAGAAGAAACGTTGAAGCTCTTAAAAAAACATTTTTCTCCTCAAGCAAAAGTGCGCCGGAATGGAAAAGAGATTATTATTAAAGCTAAAGAATTGATTCCGGGCGACATTGTGATCATAGAAGCCGGCGATATAATTCCGGCTGATCTTCGTTTTATTTCAGAAACCAACTTGGTTGTTGATGAAAATGTCCTGACTGGCGAATCAGTCCCGATAAAAAAGACCTCTGAGCCACTTGTTAGAGAGACAACTGAAGTTTATCAGGCTAAAAATATGGGTTTTTCATCAACCACGGTTATCAGTGGCGTGGCCGAAGGCGTTGTCTTAAATATTGGCAAAGAGATGGTCATAGGCAGTATCGCTCATTTAACGAGCGAGACTTTAAGAGAGAGCAGTTTTGAAAAAGGGATTGCCAGATTCAGCCGTTTTATTTTGCGTTTAATTTTAATATCCATTGTTTTTGTTTTTTTAGCTAATCTTTTTATTCATAAGGGGACGATGAATATCGGCAACTTTTTGATTTTTTCCATTGCCTTAGTGGTCAGCGTTATTCCAGAAGCTCTGCCGGTGGTAACCACAGTTTCTCTGTCGCGAGGGGCATTACGAATGGCGAAAAACAAAGTGGTGGTTAAAAGGCTCTCAGCCATTGAAGACTTAGGAGAGATTCAGTTTTTGTGTTCTGATAAAACAGGAACCTTAACTGAAAATAAATTAAAAGTAGCGGAAATTATTTCTAATGACAAAGAAGGTTGTCTTTTAAAGGCTGCTTTGGCTTCTTCGTCATTAAAAAAAGAGCACCAAAAAGACCCTTTTGATTTAGCTATTTTTGAGGCGCTATCTGCCGAGAAAAAAGAAGAATTAAACAAATATAAAAAAATAAAGGAGCTCCCGTTTGATCCGGAAAGACGACGGAATAGCGTTTTAGTTAAGAAAGATTACTACCCCGAATTAATTGTTAAAGGAGCGCCAGAATATTTATTTGATCTTTGCCATAATTTAAAAGAAGAGGACAAAAAATTATTAAGAGAATGGATGGTTAAAGAAGGAGAAAAGGGGAGAAGAGTCATCGCTGTTGCTAAAAAAGAAATTACAAAAAATTATTACGATTCTCAGGAAGAAAAAGACTTATTATTTTTAGGAATGATTTCTTTTTTTGATCCACTTAAAAAAGACGCCAAAAAAACCATTGAACAAGCCGAGATTTTAGGAGTAAAAATAAAAATTTTGACTGGTGACGCCAAAGAGGTGGCTGGCACGGTTGCTTATCAAATAGGTTTGATTAAAGACCCCAAAGAAGTTCTACTCGGAGAAGAATTGAATGAGATGTCAGAGGAGAAGCAAAAAAAAGCAGTGGAAAAATATTCTGTTTTCGCTAGAGTTTCACCTCTTCAAAAATACAAGATTGTTGAGTTACTGCAAAAAAAATACGAAGTCGGATTTTTGGGAGAGGGGATTAATGACGCCCCAGCTTTAAAAATTGCTAATGTTGCTTTAGTGGTAGAAAGAGGCGTTGATATTGCCAAAGAAGCAGCGGATGTTATTTTGCTTAAGAAAAATTTAGCTGTAGTTATTAACGGCATTAAACAAGGAAGAGAAGTTTTTGCCAATACAGTTAAATATATTAAAGCAACTTTAATTTCTAATTTCGGCAATTTTTATGCAATGGTTGTTGCTTCATTGATAATTAATTTTTTGCCAATGCTACCTTTACAAATTTTATTACTTAATTTATTTTCTGATTTTCCGATGATTTCTATCTCGATTGATAATGTTGATAAAAAAGAATTAAAAAGGCCCCAAAGTTACGACCTTAAAGAAATTCTTTTTGTGGCCTTTGTCTTGGGCGTAGTCAGTAGTATTTTTGATTTTATTATTTTTGCGCTTTTTGTTAGGTTTAGTCCAGCCACTCTTCAAACTAACTGGTTTATCGGCAGCGTTTTAACTGAGCTCGTTTTAATTTTTTCTATTCGGACGAGATTCTTATTTTTTAAAGCTAAAAGAGCTTCCAATCTTTTAATTTGGTTGTCAATTTTTGTGGCGACCATCACTATACTTTTGCCTTTTAGTCATTTTGGTCAAGAATTTTTTAAATTTGTTAAACCGCAGTCAATTCATTTATTTTGGATTTTCGGCATTGTCGGTTGTTATTTCGTGATGACGGAAATTATTAAATTATTTTATTACCGCAATAGTAGTAGTTCCTCTTAATTTTTTTTAATAATATGGCTATAATTTGGCATAATTTATCCGCAGAAAAAATTTTTGAAATTCTTGAAACTAACGAGCAAGGACTTAACGAGCAAGAAATAAAAAAGAGGCAAAAAAAGTATGGTTTGAATAAATTGCCCGAAAAAAAACCTGTCTCTTCTTTCAAGATATTTCTTTCTCAATTTAAAAGCCCTTTAATTTATATCCTACTGATTGCCGCTGGCATCAGTTTTTTATTAAAAGAGAATATTGATGCTTTAATTATTCTGGCCGCGGTGATTATTAATACTCTGATTGGTTTTTTCCAAGAAAATAAAGCTGAAGAATCTTTAAGGAAACTCAAGCAAATGGTTGAACATCATAGCCGAGTAATCCGTCAAAATAAAGAACATTTTATTAAGAGTAGCGAATTAGTGCCTGGTGATATTATTATCCTTGAAGCCGGAGATATAGTGTCGGCTGATGCCAGAATTATCAAAACTCATCAATTTCAAGTTAATGAAGCCATTCTAACAGGTGAATCCCTCCCATCTTTTAAAAAAGAAGGGGGTCTTAGAGAAGACACGTCTTTAGCCGAGAGAGAAAATATGGTTTATTTTGGCACAACCGTAGCCGGAGGAAAAGCCGAAGCTGTTGTTATCGTCACTGGCAGCAAAACAGAAATTGGAAAAATTGGTGTTTTGCTCAAAGAAACTGAAGAAGGTCAAACTCCTTTACAAAAAAAAATTGCTGCTTTGGCAAAAATTTTAGCCATAGTTATCACTTTTGCCTGTTTACTTCTTTTAGCCATTGGCCTTTTAACTGGTAGAGAATTTTTAGAAACTCTCTTAATTTCTGTGGCCGTGGCTGTGGCTGGCATTCCCGAGGGGCTGGTAATTGCCGTGACCGTTTGTCTGTCTTTAGGCATGCACAGAATTCTCGGCAAGAAGGCTTTAGTTAGAAAACTTATCGCGGCCGAGACTTTGGGAAGTACCACGACAATTTGTTTAGATAAAACAGGCACTTTGACTGAGGGAAAGATGAGCGTTTCTCATCTTATTCCTTATGCGAGCGCAAGAAAAGAGGAAGTATCGATTGCCTCTTTAATTTGCAACAATGCCATTGTTGAAAATCCTTTTGATGAATTAAAAAATTGGATTATTAATGGCGATTCAACAGAAATCGCCCTTATTTTTGGCGCGGCTGGAGCTGGGATAGAAAGAGAAGAAATATTAAAAAATTTTCCTCGGCTTGACGAGATTCCGTTTGATTCAGAAAAAATGTGGATGGCGACTTTAAATGAAAATAAAAAAAATCCGCAGCAGAATATTATTTTTTTAAAAGGAGCGCCAGAAAAAGTTATTTCTCTCTGCGAATTAAGCGACAAAGAAAGAGAAAAAATTAAAGAAGAAATAAATTTGTTAACCAGTAAAGGTTTAAGAGTTCTTTCTTTTGCTAAAAAAGAAGTTGACCAACAAATTAAGGAGATAGAAGACATCTCAATAAAAAAAATGAAATTTCTTGGAATAATCGCTCTTAAAGATCCGCTGAGAGGAGAAGCAAAAGAAACTGTCAGGGAATGCAAACAGGCTGGCCTGAGGCCTATCATTATTACTGGCGATTATAAGCTAACCGCTCAAGCGATTGCCGAGGAATTAGGTCTCTTAAAAGACGAGAAAAAAATTATTGATGCTCAAGATTTAGAAAAATTATCTGAGCAAGATCTTCAGAAATTGGTTAAAAAAATAGAAGTTTATGCGCGGGTTGAACCAAAACATAAAATAAGAATTATCAAGGCCCTCCAGGCCAATAAAGAAATAGTGGCTATGACCGGCGATGGTGTCAATGATGCGCCAGCTCTTAAAGCAGCTGATATTGGTATTGCCCTTAATTCTGGTTCTGAAGTCACTAAAGAAATAGCTGATATAGTTTTGCTGGATGACAATTTCAAGACCATTGTTGAGGCGATCAAAGAAGGTAGAGTTATTTTTAATAATATAAAGAGAGTTGTTCTTTACCTTCTGGTTGGCTCTTTTGCTGAATTGGTTCTTATTGGTGGGGCAATAATTTTTGGTTGGCCATTGCCTCTCTTGGTCGCTCAAATTCTTTGGATTAATATCATAGAAGATGCTTTGCCAGCCATGGCTTTAGCCCATGAGAGAACAGGCGCTGACGAAGTAATGAGGGAAAAGCCTCAAAGTCTTGGCACTCCAATTATTGACCGAGAAATGAAATTTTTTATTTTTATCATTGGTTTTTTCGCTAATTTTCTTCTCCTTACTCTTTATTGGTATCTATTAAATTATAGCCAATTTAAATTTGATCATATTCGATCTTTTATTTTTGTCGGCCTAGGAATTGATAGTGTTTTTATTATTTTTTCTTGCAAAGACCTTAAAAAGAATGTTTGGCGATATAATCCATTTAACAATCGGTTTCTCAATTTTTCAGTTCTTTTTAGTTTTATGATGTTTTTTGTCGCTCTTTATATTCCTTTTTTCCAAAATATTCTTCGAGTCGTTCCTTTAAGAATTGAGGACTGGTTATTTTTGCTCTCTTTTGGCCTTCTTCATCTTTTCTTAATTGAATTAGCAAAAATGTTTTTTATCAGAAAACGAAAATTTGTCCAAATATGACCAAAACAATAAAAACAATTTTAAAGAAAAGCATTGGTGTCGTCCTGATTATTTTAGGATTATTGATCTTGTTGACTCCTTTGACGCCCGGCTCTTGGTTAGCTCTTGTTGGACTTGAACTTTTGGGTTTAAGGATTTTGTTTCAAAAGAAATTATCAATACTCTGGCATTGGTTGAAGAAACGTTGAGTTTGACAATTTAAAAAAATCTTTTAAAATTAACATATTCCGGGGTAGCTCAATGGTAGAGCAATGCGCTGTGAAAATAAGTTTTACGCAGCTTCCAAAGGAAACTTTGGAATGAAAACTTGGGGATAACGGTGAAGCCCTAAAAAGGGGTAATACCGTGGGAACCCCGCATTTGCGGGGGCGCCGTAGAGACTAGATACCCAAGTGCCTAAATTCGTTTTGGAGAGACGGACAAGGCAAAGATATAGTCCACCCCTAGAAGAAATTCTAGGATAAGTGTAACGCGGAGGTTACAGGTTCGAGTCCTGTCCCCGGAGCCAATAAAAAACTTGTCAAGAAAGTGATTTTTTGGTAAAATGAAAATGAAAGGTCGCATATCTTTAATCAACTAATATACAAAAAACTATACAAAAAATTAAAAATAACTCATTGTTTATAGTTTCTTTAGTATTGGCATTAACGTTTTGTTTTTCAATTGTCTTTGCCAAGGCACAAAATGAGAAACAAGTTAATGGTGCAGAACACCGAAGCACTGTGGCGACATTTGTTCGAAGCCTTTTGAATATAGCTGATAAAGAACAGGGAGGAATAGGCGAACAGGTGAGGGTGGTTGCCCAGGAACAGAATGAAACCAAAGACAAGGTGGCTGATGGAATAGATAAAATCCAGAATAGAAGCAAGATAAAGACATTTTTAATCGGAACGGATTATAAAAACGTTGGTCAGTTGCGTAGCGAGATGGTGAAAACCGGAAATCAGATTGACTGGTTGAAAAAATTATTGGATAAAACAACGAGCGAAGAAAGCAAAACAGCTCTTCAGGGACAAATCCAAACATTAGAACAGGGACAGCAAAAGATTGATGACTTTCTTAAAGCCAACGAGAGTAAATTCAGCTTATTTGGTTGGTTTGTAAAATTATTCAATAAATAATTACTGATACTACTTATTCCAAAACCGTCTCTCTAATTAGGCGGTTTTTGGTTGTAATAGTAAAAATATATTAGTTTTTTCCAATTCTTCTTTAATTTTCCTCCAATCAAAAGCTCGGAAAGCGTCCAATAGGGGAAGCCAACAAAAATTGCTGAGAAGGTAATTTTTTGATAGAATAAAAATAAGAACCTGCTCGCTTCGCTCGCAGAATCTTGAAATTAAATTTCTTATCTAAACTTAACGCTAAGGTAATTTAATTATATGAGAACGGTGAACAATATTATAGAAGATGTGAAGCAAAATGGCGACAAAGCTGTAAAAAGGTACACGGAGATTTTTGATAAAACAAAGATTAAAAATCTTGAGGTGAATAAAATAGAGATAAAAGAAGCTTATAAAAAAATAGATAAAAAAACTTTAAGAATAATAAAATCAGCCGCTGCAAATATAAAAAAATTTGCCAAAGAACAATTCAACCAATTTAAAAATTTTGAATATACAAAAGACGGTATAACAATTGGCCAAAGAATAATACCAATTGAGAAAGTGGGTGTTTATATTCCAGGAGGACGATATCCCTTACCTTCAACCGCTTTAATGTGTATAATTCCGGCGAAAATAGTTGGAGTAAAGAATATTATTATCTGCTCACCTAAAATTAAACCTGAAACAATCGTAGCTTCACATTTTGCTGGAGCTGATTTAATTTTTAGAGTTGGCGGTGTCCAAGCAATAGCCGCTATGGCTTATGGAACCGAGACCATACCAAGGGTGGATAAAATATTCGGTCCTGGCAATACTTATGTAACTCAAGCAAAAAAAGAAATATATGGAGATTGTGGTATTGATTTTTTAGCGGGGCCAAGTGAAATACTAATTATTGCCGACAAATGGGCTAACCCTGTCTTTATAGCGGCAGATTTATTAGCGCAAGCAGAACACGACGTTAATGCGAAACTTATTTTCATTACAGATACATCAAAATTGATTAAGAAAGTTAAAAAAGAATTAAAAATTCAATTAAATAAAATAGCAACAAAAAAAATAGCAGAGGAATCTCTTAAGAAAAAAAAGATAATTAAAGTTAAGAATTTAGAAGAGGCAATAAAGAAGGCTAATAAACTTGCCCCCGAACATTTAATGTTGCAAATTAAAAACCCTAAAAGATTTTTTAAAAAACTTAAAAATTATGGCTCTTTATTTCTAGGAGATTATTCAGCCGTAGTGTTCGGTGACTACTGTAGCGGGACTAATCATGTTCTTCCCGCCGATAAAGCGTCTAGATATACAGGAGGATTATCAGTCAGAGATTTTATTAAAATACAAACATACCAATATATAACTAAAGTAGGAGCGAAAAAATTAGGGAAAACTGCTATTGACTTTGCTTCTATCGAAGGATTGGACGCCCATCGGAAATCCGCCAGAGTAAGATTAAAATAGTTTTCGGCGTCTCAAGGCGTAATCCTGCCGGTATTGAAGTTAGAATGTAAGGGTTTGACAAAGTCGAGCTGGTTTACGGGACAAGGTAGCTGAGTTTTTAAAGGAAATAGTTAGAAGTTCACTACGGGGCAAGCGCGAGGATGAATAAAATACCAAGCGTATTGAGACAAAAAGAAATGACAAAAAATATTTTTTGATTGATGTTTGTCAAGCCGCTGAGAAGTGAAACTCCAATTTCGTCTGGCAGAGGCGAAGCAATGAGCAAACCAGCCACTACCCAAAGAAAATACTTTTTTACGCGGTTGCCAAAATGATGGTCAAACAGGCGGCTGACATTTCGAAACATAAACGATAATTTTAATTCTTTAAATTCATCAATAAAATAAAAACGGATGAAACGAAAAATAAAGTAGTCAGCGAAAGCGGCTCCGATTCCGGCTAAGGGCGCGGCGAGGAAAATATTTACTTGGGGAGCAAGTGAGATAAAAAAACCAACGGCAAAAGGGGCGGTAAAACCATAGGTAAAAAGAAAGCCAGCTATAAAAATTAAAATATAACCTTCTCCCTTAAATACGCCCATGAACTCTTTAACAAAATTTGTCTGGAAAAAGAAATAAGCAGCCAGAATAGAAAGCAAAAGAAAAAGAAGTTTCGGATATTTAATTTTTGTCCGCCATCCGCCAACTGGCGGAGCAGATTGATTGAAAACCATTAAATTATTATACAATATTTTATCAAAAAGACAAACAGCCCAGGCATTGTTTTTTTTGTTAAAAGAATTAATCTTAAAAAAGATAAGATAGTTTTTATGGGTGATAATAAATATAGATGATAATAAAAAAGGAAAAAAAATTAATAATAGCAGATTATATCCCTCTTGATAAATCCTGGCTCATTAGAATGGGGATCCTTGATTTGATCCACGGTTACAATGACACGGTTATCTTTCTAGAGAGGCAAAAAGATCTTGGCGACGATTTGCAAGCACTTTATCGTGTTTTACTAGACTGGAAAACAGATAAACCGATCGATGTTGGAGAATCAGGAACACTTTATAGGCTGCTTAAATTTACTTCGTGGAAATTAGGGCTTAAAAAACAATTTATTCTACGTGGGACACTGAAAGAGAGAAAAATTTGTGATAATCCAGAGATTGTAAATTTATCACTGACTGAACTCTTGAAGATAGACAACGGAACTTCTCAATGGGCGACTGCCTCCCTGCTTCTGGGGAATAAAGAAGCCATTAAGAATCCTCCATACAAATTGAAATTAACTTACGAAGCAATTAAACATTGGAATAAACAAAGAAGAAAAAAATTGTCTTGGAAACCTAGATACGATGAAACAATTCTAAATCAAGCAAAAATTTTCTTAAAATTACTTAAAAAAGAAAAGGCTGGATTTATTCCTCAACAAGCTGAGGATTATTGTTTTGCTCGAGCTTTTAATTACCTGACAAAAGAGAAGGGAGAAAAGCTTTGGCTAAGTCTTCATGGGCACGAAACCGATCGAATAGAGGAGATGGAAAAAGCCCTTGATGACGCTGATAATGGTCGTGAAATTAGCTCTCGTGATCATCGAGTGGTTCAGGCGGTTGCGATGAGGGCAAAAATAAAAGGACAAAATATTAAATTAAAATATCCAACCGTGGTCAATAAAAGTTGGCCTCAATTTTGGAAATTTTTTGAGAATGCGCTTGAATAAACCATGAATAAGCCCTAAAAATATTTAAAGAACATTGCTTAAATTAAAGAGCCTGCTATAATAGAAAGTATTATTAAAACAAAGGTCGAAGATTATATAAAATTTTAATTTATGTTTATGCAAACTTGGAATGAAATCATTATCACCTCCTTCCAAAATGTCTGGCTTCAGGTGGCTAGTTTTTTGCCAA
>Ga0210017_1004987_pt1 | contig 10745 bp, 10 predicted proteins | sample CryGeyCG2014_020_FD_183966 | JGI IMG/M metagenome (GOLD analysis project Ga0210017, IMG submission 183966) | Groundwater microbial communities from aquifer - Crystal Geyser CG08_land_8/20/14_0.20 (SPAdes) (version 2) | ecosystem: Environmental > Aquatic > Deep subsurface > Groundwater | place... | reverse complement strand
CTTTGGCTCCACCTCGGCCACCTTTTACCTTGGTTACCTTTGTGGTTTTTGGTTCGGCTTTTTGATCGCCCTCGGTCTTTTTCGCGGATTTCCTCGTCGGCTTTTCGGCTGGCGGAGCAACTGCAACTGCTGGAGCTACTGGCGTTTCAACGGCTGCTGGATTTTCAGCTTTCTTGGCAGCTCTGAAGGCCTTGTAGGATTCCTCGGCTTTCCTGGTCAATTCGCCAAGATGTCTTGCGAGAGCAACCTGGTTTCTGCCGTGCCAGTCAGTTGGCAGGAAGTGACGCATTTTGCGTTCCTCTCTCGTCTCCGGTCTGAAGTCGAAGATATGGATGCCTGCTTCCAAGGTCTTGAAATTGATTCCAACCTCTCCACCTTCCTTATCGGTACGTCTCCACATCTTCTTCTCTTTGCCAAGGTAGGTCCACTCGGTCATGACGCCCATCTCCAGCCCCTCATCGCAGATGAAGAGAATCCGGGTATTCCTCGGCTCGCCTTTTTCTGCTACTTCCTTTTTTATCCTCTCAAGGAAGAGACGTGCTCTTTCCTCGCGGAAGAGATAGTCAATGTAGCCTTTTATCGTTGGATAATTTTCCTTTATCTGGTTAAGATATTGGATGGTTTTTTTTTGGACTTTGACTACCTCGGCTGGGAGATATTGACCCCTTGATTTTGCTTCCGCCTCACACAGGAAGGAAATGGCTCCCGGGAGTACTTCTCGAGCTTTTTCTTTTGGTAGCCCATCCTGCTCCAGTTGTTTCAGGACCTCACCCCATTTCTTCACGATAATTTCTTCTGCCATTTTATATTATTCCTCCTTTTTCCTTATTTTTTGGCAGCTAAGGACTGGAGTTTTCCAAACCAGTCCCCGGTTTTGATTTCGACCGCTTCTGATTTCGGTTTTGCCACTCTTTGCTGTTTTGGCAACTCCAGCCGTGGCTTAGCCGGGGTTGTCGCCGTCACGGATCTCCTGGGTTCTCTAGTAATTTTTGAGACAGTCCGGGGCAGTTTGCCGCCATTCTCGTCCCAAATATCCCTAAGAGACAGAAAAACTTCGGATCCGCCACGAGCTATTGAGACCATGTCGCATTTGCTCATAAATTACCTCCTTGTTTTTTTATTTTTTCCCTTGCCTCTGGGTATTTTAAGGTTCACTGTGGGATTCCACTCCACACCTCTATTATACACCCAAACAAAAAATTTGTCAAGTCCCCCTGACAAATTTTAGCCCTCGCGAATCAAACGCGAATTTGGTCACGAATGCTCGCGAATTTCTGTCAGTCTTTGATTGAAGATGTTTCTAAAGTATTTTCTTCTGTCGTTTTCGTGGAATTTGAGAATTTTGTCAGAAATAATTACATCTTTTTCCTTTTGAAATGGTTTTTTCTTTCCCATTATTTTAAGCTGGAAGTTTTTCAAAATTTTTTCTAAGAAATTGCCAAGCCAACCATTTAAAATTTTTTCAAAAACTATCTGAATAAGCTTCTGCTTAATTTTAATTTTTTGGACCGGGAAGTTCGGAAAAAAATTCGGAAACTCATCCATTACCCAGAAATTTTCTTTAAGAAATTTTTGGTAAGCCTGCCCCGTACCGTGCTTGCTCTGACGCGGGGTATCATTCCTATCAAACAATGGCAGGATTTGCAAAATCCAAAATTTCAAATAGATGTCGTTTTCATAGGCAATTTCTTTTAAATTTAGGTTATCGTCGGCAATAAAAAAGCTTAAGCAAATTCTGTCTTTTATTTTTTTTCTATGCCTCCAGAGGCCAAGAACAAAAATAATAAAAGTCGCAAGAAATCGCGCCGTCCACATTCTGCCGGACTTCACCACTACGAAAAAATCAATGTCGCTGTCTTCTGGCGCGTTAAAATAAGCCAGGTCGTTGCAAACAGCAACCATCCTGACAAAAGGAACAAAACTTAAAATTTCAGCCGCAAATTTTGCAATTTTTATTTTTTGAATGGCTATTTTTTGGCGGAGAATCCTTTTTTTGACAATTTCTTTCCGCCCTTTTAAAAAATAAAAACCATTGAGATTTTCAATGGCATCAGAGGTATTTTCCGGGGGCTTGGAGAGATTTTTGTTTGGGGTGTATTTTTTAATTTCCAGAGCGGTAAGCGGCCAGTCAAAAACATCAAACCAGACCAAAGTTTTAATTTTGGCTGATTGGTCATTAGTCATTGGTTGTTGTTAGTTGTTGGTTGTTAGTTGCTGGTGAACTATCCGTCAGGCCAAGAGCTATTTTGTGTTTTTCCGGGTCAATCATTAAAATTTTAAATTGGTATTCTTTGTTAAGCTCCATTGATTCTTTCATCTTTTTTTCCGAGCCGAATTCGGAGATATGAAGGAGCCCTTGAATGTTTTCGGGCAATTCAATAAAAGCGCCGAACGGATTGAATTTAAGCACTCTGCCCGAAACAATATCGCCCTTTTTGTACTTTTCTTTTATTGTTTTCCAGGGGTCTTCTTTCAGCGCTTTCAGGGAGAGAGAAATTTTTCCAGTGTCAATATCAACAATCTCGGCTTTTAAAATTTCGCCAATTTTTACAATGTCATTCGGGTTTTTTACCAGTCGATAATCCAATTCCGAAATGTGGATAAGACCTTCCAGCTTTTCTTCTTCTGGAGAGTCGTGGGGAAATTTTATAAAAACGCCGAAATTCACAATGCCGCCGACTTCTCCCTCCACAACGTCGCCGACTTTGTATTTTTGCAGAATTCCCTTTAGTTTTTCCTGGGCCTCGGCCCTCTCGGAAATTATCAGTTTGTTTTCGGATGGATTAATGTCAATAATCTGGACTTTCAGTTTTGTTCCGACAAATTTTTTCAGTTCTTCCAGAATTTTTTCTCTGTCGCCGTCTTTTACCCTTGGGTAGTGTTTTAAAGACAGTTGAGACGCGGGCATAAATGCGGGGATGTCGTAAATTTTGGCGACTAATCCGCCGCGATTCGCTTCGGAAATTTCAACTTCAATTACTTCTTTGCTTTTCATTTTTTCCTGGAGTTTGGCCCAATTCAATTCTTTGCCCGCTTCTTTCAACGAAAGTTCGATATATCCATTGTCGTTTTTCAAATCAATAATTTTTGCGAAAATGGCGTCTCCAGTTTTTAATTCTTTGAGACTCTGTCCCGATTCTTTGAATTCCTCGTCGGGAATTGCTCCAATTCCGATATCTCCCAGATCAACAAAGAGGGATCTGGCGCTTTTTTCAATTATTTTTCCTTCAATTATATCGCCAGTTTTGGGAAATGAAACAATGTGGGATTTTGTGAATATTCCCCTTATTTGTATTTCATTTTCTTTTTTGGTTTCTTCTGCCATGTTTGTATTATGTGACTGTTGAATAATTCGTGTAGATTCGTGTTCTTATTCGTGTAGTTTCGTGTGATAACCTCATTTTTACACGAAATAAACACGAAACAGAACACGAAACCACACGAAAGATAATTATTCAGTAGTCTAATTATAAGATTATAATAATCTTTTGATTTTGGCAATACTTTGTGATAAAGTAAATACAATAGAAGCCATTTTGCGCCAGAACGTTACGCCAATTTACGCCTCTGTTAAAATATTATGGCGTTTTAATGGCGTTATTAAAGGCGCGCTTGGGCTTCTACAGTTATATGATTATCACTTGGTACGGCCATTCTTGTTTTAAAATTCAAACTCGCGATTCTGGGGAAGAAGTCGTGATTTACATTGACCCTTTTGATAAATCAATCGGGCTTCGTCCTCCTTCCGGCCAGGGGCATATAGTTTTGTCAACCCATGAGCACTATGACCATAATAACATAAAAACCATCAAGGGGGAGCCTTTTGTGATTGAGGGGCCTGGCGAATATGAGGTAAAGGGCATTAGAATCCAGGGAATTCTTGCCTATCACGATTCAAAATTAGGGCAGGAGAGGGGTTTAAATACGATTTACGTAATAGAATCCGAAGAAATGCGGATTTGCCACCTTGGAGATTTGGGCCAGAGTTTGCTTTCGGAAGAACAGCTTGAGGCACTTGACGGGGTTGACATTTTGATGATACCGGTGGGGGGAATATTTACAATTTCCGCGGAGCAGGCCCCAAAGATTATAAATCAAATTGAGCCGGCGATTGTGATTCCGATGCACTATAAAGTTCCGAAACTTAACATTAAAAAACTTGACGGCATTGACAGATTTTTAAAAGTAATGGGAGAAGGGAAAATAACTCCCCAGGACAAACTGGTTATTAAGAAAAAAGAATTGCCTTCGGAAGAGGCAAAAGTTATTATATTAAAATTGACCGGCTCTTCAGAATAAACATTCAGGCAATGAGTTTCTACAAGTTTCGCGACCAACGGGAGCGGATTTCTATAAGTTTCTTTTTTCAAAATAGAAATTCAATAGAAATTCATAGAAACTGATAGAAATTTGTTGTTAATTAATGACGGGATAGCATGAGCTTTTTGGAAAAATTACAAAAGAAACCGGAAAGAATCAGAAGCATAATTTTTTGGACAGCCCTGATTGTTTCGGTAGGCATTATCGGATTTTTTTGGATAAAAAGTCTGGGAGGTTCGTTGGAAAAACTAAAATTTGAAGGCGGAAAAATTGAAAAGTCGTCCAAGGATTTGATGGATGAAGCAAAAAGCGGATCTCCGGTCTCTGATTTAATGGAAGGGGTCAGAAGATTTGAAAAATTTTTAAAAGGCGAAGAATTTAAAAAAATTTTTGAAGAAAATTCCCAACAATAATTATGAATTCTAATAATGTTCAAAAAAGGGAAATCGTGGAGGAAATGAAAGATTCTTATATTGATTACGCAATGTCTGTTATTGTTTCCCGGGCCCTGCCTGATGTCAGGGACGGTTTGAAGCCGGTTCACCGCCGAATTCTATACACAATGGAAGAAATAGGTTTAAAGCACTTCGCTAAATTCAGAAAATCCGCGGCGGTTGTCGGCGACTGCATCGCCAAATACCATCCCCATGGCGATATAGCTGTTTACGATTCGTTGGTAAGAATGGCGCAGGATTTTTCTTTAAGGTATCCCTTGATTGACGGGCAGGGAAATTTCGGATCAATTGACGGGGATAGCGCTGCTGCTTATCGTTACACCGAGTGTCGTCTGACAAAAATTGCCGAGGAAATGCTGGCCGACATTGATAAAAATACCGTTGATTTTATGGATAATTACGACGGCACAAGAAAAGAACCGCTGGTTTTGCCGTCAAAAATCCCCCAGCTTTTGCTTAATGGAACTCTTGGGATTGCGGTTGGCATGGCAACGAACATCCCTCCCCATAATCTTTCCGAACTTTGCGACGCTTTGATACATTTGATTCAAAAACCAAAATCAGAAACAGAAGACCTCCTTCAGTTTATAAAAGGCCCGGATTTTCCAACAGGAGGATTTATTTATAACAGAAAGGGAATTATTGAGGCCTATTCTCAGGGAAAGGGGCCGATAATCGTCAGGGGCAAAGCCGAAATTTTTGAGGATAAAAAACTTCAAATTATAATTTCAGAAATTCCATTTCAGGTTCAGAAATCCGCCCTGATTGAGAACATCGCCAATCTGGTTAAGGACAAAAGAATAGACGGAATTCGGGCCATTCGCGATGAATCCGACAGGGAGGGAATAAGAATAGTTTTGGAACTGCAAGCCTCCGCATTTCCGCAGAAAATCCTGAACCAGCTTTACAAGTTTACCGACCTCCAAAAAACTTTCCATTTAAATGTCTTGGCGTTAGTTGACGGAATCCAGCCCCAGGTTTTGTCTCTAAAAGACACTTTAAATTATTTTCTTGAGCATCGAAAATCGGTAATTAAAAGAAGGGTGGAATACGAATTGCTTAAATCAAAAGAAAGGGCCCATATTTTGGAGGGCCTGAAAAAAGCTTTGTTGAAGATAGATTTGGTGATAAAAATCATCAAGAAATCAAGGACAAAAGAAGATGCTCATATAAATTTGATAAAACGATTCAAATTTTCTCAAGTTCAGGTTCAAGCCATTCTGCAGTTGCCTCTATCCACTTTAGCCGGACTTGAGCGAAAGAGGATTGAAGAGGAATACGCCCAGAAAATAAAAGAAATAAAAGAATTTAGCGCGCTTTTAAAAGACCCGAAGAAAATCTTGAGCAAAATCGTGGAAGAGCTCAGAGACCTGAAGGAAAAATACGGAGACGAAAGAAAGACAAAAATGATTATTCAGGGAGTAGGGGAAATATCCGAAGAGGATCTTATCCCGCAGGAAGAAATGATAATTACCCTTACAGGGGGCGGTTATATCAAAAGAGTTAATCCCGCGTCATATAAAACTCAAAAACGCGGGGGGAGGGGAATCATGGGTCTTTCTCAAGAGAGGGAGGATTTTGTTACCATTTTTCTTTCAGCCATGACTCATGATACGTTGCTGTTTTTCAGCAATAGAGGAAATATTTTTGAAACTAAGGTCTATGAGATTTCTGAAGCCAGCCGCGTTTCTCGGGGAAAATCCCTGTTTAATTTTTTGGGATTAAGGCAGGATGAAAAAATCACAGCCATGGTTCCTTTGAGGGCAAAAGAAATGCCGAGGTATTTAGTGATGGTTAGTTCTTGTGGTATAATAAAAAAAACGCCCTGCGATTCTTTCAAAAACATACGCAAGAATGGAATTTGCGCCATGAAACTTCAGAAGGGCGATGCTCTTGCTTTCGCCGGCACCTGCGACGAAAAAGACGAAATTATTTTATTCAGCAAATTGGGGCAATCAATCAGATTCTCCCAGGGTCTTGTGAGGCCTATGAGCCGCGGGGCGGCCGGAATAAGAGGAATGAAGCTGAAAGACAATGACAGATTGGTGGGAATGGATATAATCAAAAATCAAAAATTAAAAATCAAAAATCAAAATTTTAAGGAATTGGAGGTTTTGACAATATCGGAAAACGGTTTTGGGAAGAGAACAAAATTAAATAATTACCGGATTCAAAATAGGGGCGGTTCCGGGATTAAAACAGCCAAGATTACTAAAAAGACCGGAAATCTTGTGTGGGCCAAGGTGCCGACGGGAGAGGAAGAAAGTTTGATAATTATTTCCCAAATCGGGCAGGTAATAAGAGTCGCGCTGAAGCAGATTTCTCTGATGGGGCGGGCAACTCAAGGGGTAAGGATAATGAAATTGGAGGAGGACAAAATAGTTTCCGCCGCCTGCATATAAATGATTTTGTTGACGAAGACAAGCCTTGAAGGCGAAGTCTGAGTCTTACAAAATCTTTACCCCGCCCTTTCTAGAATAGCTAATTTAGAAAGGGCGGGGTGTAAGAAATTGTAACGCTCGCTTTGTCTCGCTAACAATTTTCTAACATGGAAACGAAGTTTCCAGCTGGTACGGGGGGATTTATAAATCCGAAAAAAATAACGGAGCACTTCGGGATTTATTTGGGAATGAAAATCGCCCATTTTGGCTGCGGGCATGGTTATTTTACAATTCCTATGGCAAAAATAGTCGGGGACGACGGCAAAGTTTGCGCGGTTGATGTCAGAGAAACGGCTTTGGGCGCAGTAAGGTCAAGGGGGGCGAGCGAGGGTCTTTTTAATATTGAATATATCAAAGGAGATTTGGAAAAAGAAAACGGTTCAAAACTTCCGAATGCTTCTCAAGAAATGGTTTTACTCGCCAATATTTTATATCAGTCTCCCGGAAAATCCGAAATTTTAGGCGAAGCCGCCAGGGTTTTAAAAAAAGAGGGAACTTTAATAATCATTGACTGGTTGGAGGACGCTTTTCTCGGTCCGCCGCGAGAAGCAAGGATTTCCCGGGAGAGCGCAAAGACACTTGCCGAAGGACAGGGCTTCAGGTTAATCAGGGAATTTTCCGCAGGCGAGTACCATTATGGACTCGTTATGGCGAAAATGATGTAAAGGAATTTGTTAGCGACCCCCTCTTTTTGAGTAAAAAAAGAGGGGGGGCGTTACAAAGTCCTTTACCCCGCCCTTTCTAGAATTTTCATAAAGGTTAGTAACTTAAATAATTAGTAAATACAAATAAAAATTTAGGAACTTTGGAAATTATAGAAAGGGCGGGGTGCTCAATTTTGCAGCCAATCGAGCTTCGCCTCTCGCGACGCTCGCGGCTCGCTCTCTTGGGCAAAATTGGCATGTTAGAAAAACTTCATATTATTATAATAGCCAGCATTTCGGCAATAATAATTTTTGTCCTGCTTTTGATTACGGGCGTAATTCCCGGTTTAAAAACGCCGGTTGGTCCAAGCTATAAACTTACTATTTGGGGCATTTTTGACGACCATAAGGCCTTTGACGAGATAATAAGCGCTTACGAAAAAAAACATAAAAATTGCGAGATTAAATATTTCAGCAGAGATTATCTGGAGTATGAGAAGGATTTGGTTAACGCGCTGGCAAGCGGCGAGGGTCCGGATATGTTCTATATCCAGAATACCTCGCTTCCAAAACACAAAGACAAAATTTATCCCATGCCTCAAATTATTCCGGGGAAAGAAAAAGAATTTAAATACATCACTCCCTACGATTTTAAAAATAGTTTTGTTGACGTTGTCTCGCAGGATTTTATTGACGATAATAAAATTTACGCCCTGCCTCTTTACGTTGACACCCTGGCTATTTACTGGAATAAAGATATTTTTAACAAAAAAATGGTTCCCCAGCCACCGTCAACCTGGGAGGATTTTATTGAAGTTGTCCCAAAATTAACAGAGATTAATGACAAAGGAGATATTGTCCAGGCGGGAGTCGCGCTGGGCACGGCAAAGAACATTAACCGCTCAACGGATGTTTTGTCCGCTTTGATGCTGCAAAGCGGAACGGATATTATTGACGGAAAAAATCAAAAGATAACCTTCAAGAAGGAAATAAAAATTGGGGGAGAAAATATTTCCCCGGGGGCTCGGGCTCTTGAATTTTATACCGACTTTGCCAATCCTTTAAAAAAAGTTTATACATGGAATAAAAATATGCACTATTCCATTGACTCTTTTTATGCGGGGAAGGTGGCAATGATGATAAATTATTCGCATCATATTCCCACATTAGAGCAGAAAGCGTCAAGGCTCAACTTCGCTGTTGCTCCTTTGCCCCAACCCAAAGGAATAAGCGTGGCGGTAAATTATCCAAACTATTGGGGAGTTACCGTCGCTTCAACCTCAAAATATCCGAAAGAGGCCTGGGAATTTTTAACTTTTCTTTCCGAGTCCGAAAATATAAAAAGTTATTTAAAAGCCACAGGTCATCCAACAGCTAGGCGCGATTTGCTTTTGTGGCAGAAAACCGAAAATCCGGAGCTCTCGGTTTTTCTTGACCAGGCCTTGACAGCCCGGAGTTGGTATCAGCCAGATAACTTGGCAGTTGACCGGATATTCGGAGATATGATAGAATCAGTGGTAGAGGGGCAAGACATTAAAAAAGAAATTGGCAAGGCGGCCGAACAATTGACTTTATTTTTAAAATAGTGTACAATTATAGAAGCCTAAACGCGCCCTTAATAACGCCTTTAAAACGCCATAATATTTTATAGGGGCGTAAACTGGCGTAGCCTTCTGGCGTAAAATGGCTTCTATTGTGTTTATTTTATTACAAACTATTGCCAAAATCAAAAGATTATAATCTTCTGCTATAATCTTATACTATGAAGAGACTTTATAAAATTATATTGACAGTGATAATGGGAATGATGTTTTTTGCTTTTTTCGGTTGGTTTGCGATGGCCGCAAACGGGGGCTTGACCTTTGGCAATCCCTTGGCAGATGATGACATAATCAGCATTTTAAATAAAATTTGGAAGTTCATATATATATTGGGTCTTTCCCTCGTTCCTTTGATGGCCATTATCGCCGGGTTTATGTTTTTAACTGCCGGAGGGCAACCTGAAAAAATCAAAAAAGCCAGAGATCTTCTTTTGTGGATGGGGATAGGCATAGCGGTGATTTTACTGGCTGGCGGAATCGTGAAGGTGATAAAAATGATATTGGGAGTGGGGGATTAACAATTAACAATTAACAATTAACAAATAGTAAATTATAAATAGATGATTTTTGCGGTCGAAACTGGAAGATTCAGTTTCCGGCCAAAAGGTCGTAATCCTGCTAATTACAAATCGCTTACAAATATACAAATATTTGTATATTCGTATTAAAATTTGTAATTTGTAGTAGTATGAAAAAATATATAGTTACAACTATATTGACGGTAACTCTTTTCGCCCCGATGATTCTTGTTGCCGTTACTGGTCAAGAGGGGCCGCCCGATGTTGATGTTGATGTAATAGCGGTAATGAACAGGGTTGTCAATTGGGTATTCGCCTTCTTTTTGGTAATAGCCGTTCTTTTCATAATTATCGCGGCCTTCCAATTTTTGACCGCTGGCGGCGATTCAACCAAGGTTAGCGGGGCAAGGGATAAGTTGCTTTACGCGGCGATTGGCATAATGGTTGCCATGCTTTCCAGAGCCATAATTCCAATGGTGAGAATGATACTTGGAATTGATTAAGCATCTTGCAACCATTTTTAGAACTTAAGAGTAGTTAAGGAAGTCTGACTTCCTTAAGGAAGTCAGACTTCCTTAACGCATTTTACTCTTGATTTTTGAATATCAGAAGAGAAGCGCTGACCATCGGGCCAGCGCTTTTATTGCTCTCGTGGCGGAATTGGCATACGCGCATGGCTTAGGACCATGTCCCGTAAGGGGTGCAGGTTCAAATCCTGCCGAGAGCACCAGCGAGGAATTGTCAATGTCGCCTCGCCAGCTTCGGC
>Ga0210017_1004986_pt1 | contig 10746 bp, 5 predicted proteins | sample CryGeyCG2014_020_FD_183966 | JGI IMG/M metagenome (GOLD analysis project Ga0210017, IMG submission 183966) | Groundwater microbial communities from aquifer - Crystal Geyser CG08_land_8/20/14_0.20 (SPAdes) (version 2) | ecosystem: Environmental > Aquatic > Deep subsurface > Groundwater | place... | reverse complement strand
TTTTTAATTTTCCCTCTAATAATTTATCTTTTGCGGTATTTAAGATAAAATACCGTTTAGTATTTTGAGTAAAGCGAGCATTATAATGCTCATCGTAAAAGTGTTGTATTCCCTGTTGCGCAGCCAATGTGAAAAAGACCATTTTGGATTAAAAAAATATTTAAGAGCCGCAGGGAACGGGCGCATTCCGTATTTTGCACCGAATTTACCTTTAAGAAATTTCTCTTCGCTTTTTATTATCGGAATGTATATCGCCGCAACGATAAAAGCGACGGCAAAAAAATTTCTTATATCTCCTATAACCGCACAGAAACCAACCGCAATCAGAAAGGAACCCGTGTAAAGCGGATGCCTCAGCAAAGCGTAAGGACCTGTATCTGCGGGCTCTTTATTTTTCTTTATCACCCCCGCCGACCAGCTCCTTAGAAAAGCGCCCGCAAGAACAAGAACGCCTCCCGCCGGGCCCCAGATGTTTCCAAAATCAAAAATGTCATACGGCACTCTTTTTTCAATAACATCTGCGATGATAAATAACGCAAAAAAAAGAAAGGAAAACCGTATGCGGTTCCGCGTAAGAAACTCCGTCATCTTCTTCATTCTCATAATAAATATCAGTTTTTCAAGCCCAATGTCAAATGCAGTTATTTCAGTTCCCGATTTTTTTCTGTGGTTGCCTTCAAATGCCGCTTTATGGTTTTGAAAAAAGAATTAGAACCGTCCCCTTTCTTTTGAATGCCTTTTTTGATAGAATTTTTTTGTGAAAATTTCTCCTCCGCCGGTTAAAAAACTTTTCGGGTCGGCGGTTATTCTCGCTCTGCTCCTTTATCACTTCTTTTCGTTCTACGGCGGAGCAATCGGAGTAAATCGCTCCGAGAGCGGCAAAACGGAATATTCGGACGCAGAAACCGTCATCAAATTAGACGGTCTTGTATTCAGGAAATCAAACGGATATAATTTCACGCTAAAATCAATTTCTCCCGACTCAACGATAGACATTACCGCGCTAAACGCAAGCGACACCGAAAAATACACTTTCAAAATCATCAACGTCAATCCCGAAAGAGTTGAAATTAAAGGCGCTAATGAAGAAAATATAAAAAGAACACGCTCGTCGGTCATCGTTTCGGTCGCCCGCGAAAATGCGAAAAAAATAGAGACCCCCGCGGCAACGACAATACCTATTGCGACATCCGCACGCCACGGCGCATCTTCGACCGCAGGCGGCCTAAGGCGGATAGAAATCAGTCAAAAGCAGAAAGATTTTTTCTTTTATGTCTGGTCGGACAGCAAAAGCGAATCCCCCTTCTCCAACATACGCGGCGGATATTTTGTCACAAAAAAAATTGTTGACGCCGCCAAAAAAGAGAGACCTCTTTTTATGATGGCGATGGGCGACTTGATGCCGTCGCCGAAATACCATCACTACCGCAGATTAAACGCCTTTATAAAAAAAATGTCTCCCATTCCTTTTTATTCTGCCCCCGGAAATCACGACAGCGCGCCTAAAACAAAAAAAATGTGGGAAAAAGCCGTTTCCCCGCCGTATTATTCTTTTATAAAAAACGGATTTCTATTTATTATCCTGGATAATTCCGACGGTTCTTTCGGCTCAGAGCAGCTCGCATGGCTTGAAAATAAACTAAAAAACAATAAAAATCAGAAAGCGCTTCTCTTCTTTCACAAACCTCTTTATGACCCGCGGCCTGATCGTAACTATGTTATGGAAAATGAAAAAGAAAGAGACGCTCTGGCGCAACTCCTTGATAAATACGCTCCCGCGGCGGTTTTCGCCTCTCACATACACGGTTTCTGGCACTATAAAAAAGGCGAAACGGACTTTTTTATAACGGGCGGTGCCGGAGCAAAACTTTATCAGATAAACGGTTTTTATCATTTTCTGAAATTTTTTCCGGGCGATAACGGCTGCTTAAAATGGGAAATAATAAAAGTGACGAGCTCAATAACGCCGGGTTTTATCTTTGAGTTCTTCTGCAATCTTATTTTTGTCTTTTTCGTTATGAAATTTCTTATTTTAAGGAAGACGAAAAATGAATTATAACCTCGCGGAAGAAAAAAACTCCTTCCCGTTTTTCCATCCGAATATAAAAATTATACTGAAAATTATCATAATGAACCTCTGCATTCTGACGATGGCAAGATTCATTTTCCTTTTGATGTATTTCCCCATTTTCCGCGGTGCGGGTTTTTTTGACATCTGCAGGGCGCTCCTCACCGGAATAAGATTTGACCTATCCACGACGTTCCTGATTTATACGGTATTTTTTATCGCTCTGATTCTTCCCGGAAATTGGAGCGTTTCCAAAATTTACCGCCTCATAATAAAATTTCTTGTTTTTATCATTACCTTTGCCGCGATTCTCGCGCTCGGTATGGACATTAACTATTACGGCTACGCCAACAGACACATTTCCGGCGAAGGGATAAACATTCTTAACGACGCGGGATTCGTGCTGAAACTTATGTTCACGACGTATTTATTTCATTTCCTTATCGTTTTAGCCATAGCGGCAGTCATTTACGCGGTGCTCGGAAAAATATTCGGCACAAAACCCTTCGGTGAACCGCGACACTTTTTTAAAACCACACTCATATCAATTCTCGCACATGGAGCGAGATTCATTTTGAACTTCATCATTCTCGCTGCCGTTGCGGTCGTCTCAATCAGAGGCGGCCTCCAGCCCAAGCCCCTCAGAACTTCATACGCTTTCATAAACGATAAAATAGTCCTCGGTCATCTTGCCCTGAACGGCATTTACACAACTCTTCAGGCGATGTATAAATCAAAAAACATTTTGAAAATTCCATACGATTACGGCGCCGCCGCGGAAAATATCAAAAAAATGCTGGCAGACGAAAAAAGCATCTTTCTTGACAAAAAATATCCTCTTTTTAGACAGAATTCAGGACTTCACCCACGAGGAGCCGGCGCTCCGCCAAATGTCGTAATTTTCATTATGGAAAGCTGGTCTGCCGACGAGATTGGAGTTCTCGGAGGCGCTCATGACGTTACGCCCTGTTTTGATAAACTTTCAAAGGAAGGTCTTCTTTTTAGTAATTGTTTTTCCGTCGGACAAAGGTCAATTGACGCCGTGATGAGCATTCTTATGTCTTTTCCCTCCAATAGCGCATCTTCCGTCATCGGAAAAGTTTACGAGCAGAACCAGATGATAGGTCTGGGAAATATCCTCAAAGCAAAAGGTTATTCCACAATGTTTATCTGCGGAGCCAACCGCGGTTCTATGGGCTTTGACGCTTTCGCGGCGAAAGCCGGCTTTGCAAGATACATAGCCAAAGACGATTTCAAACTTCCGGAAAAATGTTTTGACGGAACGTGGGGCATTTTTGACGAATACGCGTTTGAAAGGGCGGATGAAGAATTTTCAAAAATGAAAAAACCTTTTTTCGCGGTGCTCTACACTCTGAACCCTCACGCCCCATATAAAGTACCGGAGGGAAAATTCAAAAAATACACGAGCGGCGAGCACGCGCCTTTCCTCAACGCTCTTTATTACGCCGACTGGTCATTGGGCAGATTTTTCGCGCTCGCAAAAAAATCGGCTTATTTCAAAAACACTTTATTTATAATCGTCGCCGACCATCCGGAAGGACATCACGAAAAAGGCATTTACGCTTATTTCCGCGTTCCCTGCCTCTTCTATTATCCCGGGAAAATCCAGCCCGCAATAATTGACAAAGCCGCAAGCCATCTTTCTATAATGCCTTCAATAATAGATTTACTGGATTTAGACGTCAAACATTCGTCTTTCGGGAAATCGCTTTTCCGCGAAAATTCGGACTTCGCTCTCATCGGCTATGGAAATATCTTCGGCTGGTTCAGGGGCGATTATGTTTTCTTGCGCACTCCCGAAAAACCCATCGGTTTTTATAATTTTAGAAAAGACCCCCTCTTCCAAAACGACCTCCTCGGCAAAAATCCGTCAAATGAAAAAATCTATAACGTGGAACTCTTGTCAACGCTGAAATTATCCACACAACTTCTCTACGACAACAAAATAGCCCCTCTCAAATATTGATTTTGACGCTATTATAAATTTGTTCCACCGAAAATTTTGTGATTAAAGAAATAATTTGTATAATTAATGTTATGAAAATCAATTTAGAGGTTAAATGAACGCAGACGAAAAAACGGTTGAACTTTTGAAAAATCTTTCGCAGAGATACTCTCTCGCCAAGCTCGGCGAAATCCTTGAAAATGAAAATTCGCTTTTATTCAAGACGGATATTTTTATCTGTCTGCGCGACACACTTAAAGCATCCGAGGGCGAAGACGAAACCCTTGAACTTCTGAAAGAGGCGAAAAATATATATAACTCGCCTGTTTACGCAGTCAACGCGCAGAAAGGAATTTTCAATATAAAATCCGCCCCTGATTTCGGTAAAGCGCTTGAAGATATGGAAAAATACTCTTTCTGCTTCAAACTGAGCCCCTATCACATAATAAACACATTCCTTGCTATTGTTGAATCTTGTGTGACGGGCATAAACCTTGATGAATTGTATTCAAAAGCAAAAAAACACATTGAGGACTCAATAAAATTTTCTCTCGCAAAAAATCCGAACTGGAATTCGGAAAAGCTCACCGTAAAAAAACCGCTTCTCATAATGCCCATCGGCGGCGCAGGAAGTGGCAAAACCACTTTATACAAGGAACTCAGTAATACCATAAACTTTTCCTGCGACAATGTAAGATACCTTCTCTTTAAGAATTTCGGACCCTGTTTCAGCCCATGGGAAAGCGCCCTCTCATGGTGGACGGTAAACCGCCTTGCCGACGAGTATCTCGGAAAGGGTTACAACATCTTTTACAACGGCGTCAACACCGATATGGAATACCGCTCTCCCATAACGATGGAAAACCCCGACCCGCTTTTTGCGGGGATGCCCTACACTGTTAAACTCGTTTATTTTGAACCGCCCGTAAAATTAAGTGGACAGGAACTCAAGGAACTCAAAGGCATAAATCTATGGACACAGAAATTAGAAGAACTTGACTCTTCATCGCTTTCCCCGAATGTGGCGAAAATCATTGAACTCATAAGAAACAATTACAACCGAACACTCAGCAGAACAAAAGATATTTCTGAGGGAAAAGCCGTTCAGGACCCGTTTGACATTCTATACGCGGTGCCCGCGGCGATTGTAAAACTTTTCATTGAGCAGTCGTTTGAGGTGCCCAAAAGAAATAATGTTATTTTTATTCCGCGAAAAGAAATACCCGACCTCAAAGAAAGAGCCGCCTTTTACAGAAAAATAGGGAGAAAAATAGGGACGGAGCTAATTAATTTTCTAATTATTCCAAAATTTCGTTGAGTAAACATTCTTAATAAACCAATCGGGACTGGAAAGACCCTCCTACCCACACACATCTCTGCTGGGACAAAAAACGCACGACTCGTTTCTGCGGCATTCAAATTTCATTTTCTTTATCCCTGCCGTTATTTTATGGAGTTTCATATACATCTTTTCTTTCCGGACAATTTCAACTTCTTTCTCCTCGCCGGTCGTGATAAAAAAAAGCGTCAGAGCTTTTACGGGCGAAAGTTTCAGGACTTCGGCAGCCCCAAGAGCGTAAATATTCATTTGAAGAATATAATTTTCCGAGAATTTGCCCGTCTTGTAATCGCACAGAGCGTATCCGCCGTTAACTTTGTCAATCCTGTCAATCGCCCCTTTGATAAACACCCCGCCGACATTAAGGACAAACGGCTCTTCCGCAAGATAAGGCGGTTTTGTAAAACGCGATTTGAGAAAATTGGAGAGCAGACGCTCCGTTTTGCCGGCGCCGCCATTTTCGCTTTTCAGGGCTCCCCTGATGCGCCTGCAGAACTCTTCCTCGCCGAGTGAGTTAAAATATTCAATTGACTGATGAAAGATATTGCCTATCTTTATCGCGGAAGTGCTTCTACTCGTTGGAACATTCAAAATTCTTTCTGCCTCAAAACGCCGCGGGCAGGACTCATAAAGAGCAACTTCGGTTACCGTGAGGCCTTCTTCCAATTTCTCTTTCACAAGACGCTCTTCGGAAAAAAAATTCACGGGCTCACTATATTTTACTTCCGGAATAAGAGAACCCGGAACAAATCGTCCAGCGTCGGATTCTGCGGCCGCACTTTCAAATTCCGCAATATCCGCAAATTCTTTCTTCAGCGAATATGCGCCTTCATTATCTTCTATGAAATATTCAAGCATCTTGCTTATTTTTCCCCGAGAAGGCGAGCCCAAAAGAAAAAGCTTTTCCTTCGCTCTTGTCAGAGCCACATAAAAAAGCCGCCACTCCTCGTCGGGAATTTCTTTTTTGCCTTTACTTTCCTCGCATCGCATAAGTTTGCATCCTGAAACAAACCAGGGTGTAGAGGGCTTGTTCTTCCCGGGGAACTGCCCCGGCCTTATATTGGCGACAAAGACAACTTTTTTTTCAAGACCTTTTATGGCGTGCACCGTCATAATCTCAGTGCAATCGGAATGTTCAACCGTCCCTTCGCTTTCAACGGCGCCCTGCTCTTTAATGTCGCTCACGTATTCCGCAAATCCGTCAAGAGTCGGCATATCGGAGAAATTTTCATACTTCAAAACAACTTCAAGAAACTTTTTTATATTTGCGATTGCCCTGTCTAAATAAACACCGCTAAAATTGCCCTGCACCCAGTTTATCACGCCGCTTACAATAATCAGATTATGCATAAAACGGTAAAGAGAAGAATGGCTCATCGAAAACACGCGCTCAAATAAAGTTATAACATTCTTCATTTTTTTCGTTTTTTTTCTCGTCTTCAAAAACGCCTCGTAAAGAGATTCGCTCCTGCCCCTCTCTTTGGCAAAATCATATATTTCACCGGGCGAAAAAGAAAAGAGCGGGCTCATAAGAAAGCCGAGAAAGGCCCCATCATCCGCAGGACGGGCGACGGCGCGCACGAGGGCAAAGATTTGCCTTATCTCGGGCCGGGCGTAAAATCCGCTGCCGGAAGATGTAAGGAACGGAATTTCCGCGCTCCTAAAAACGCTCTCGTAATCGGACACCGCACTTTTAAAACTCCTGAGAATCACCGCGAAATCGCTGTATTTGAGATTTTCCGCGCTTTTAATCTGACAAATTTTCTCCGCAATATACGCCGCTTCCGATACCCTATCGCGTGCAAGAACTATCTTGACCTTTTCGCCGACACCCGCCCCCTGGTGCGGCCGCAGATTTTCATATCCTACAAGTTTCGGTGAAAGAGTGTTGACGAAAGAAAGAATTCTTGATGAACTTCTGTAATTTTCCGCGAGAATTTTTAGGTTCTGCGCCTCATCCGCAACCTTTGATATATTTCCCGGCTCTGCGCCGCGGAAAGAATAAATGGACTGGTTGTAATCCCCGACCACACAGAGAAACTTCGGTTTTATTTTTTTGAATATCTCAAGCTGTATTTTGCTTGTGTCCTGAAACTCGTCTATAAAAACGAACGCGTATTCGTCTCTCAGCTTCCCGCAGACAATTTCATTTTCAAGCAGTTTATAGGTCTCAAACAGAAGCTGTGGAAAATCCATCATCGCTTTTTTTCTAAGTTCACGAGAATACATTTCGTAAACCGTCAAGACGTATGATAAAAATCCGGAGACCTCCTCCATCTTTAATTTTTTCAAATCTTCCGGCGCAATCAAGTCATATCTCAAATTCGTTATAAAATTATAGAGCTGCTTTTCTTTACCCATATCCCTCGGCGAGATCGTTTTGAGCGGGAGATTTTCTTTTAAGGTTTTGATGAGATTTCCGAAAATTATTTTCTCGTTTCCCTCCGATAAAATTTCAAAACTTGAGTCAATACCGGAATACTGCGGAAAACTTCTCAAAACCCGCGCACAGAACGCATCAATGGTGTATATCTGTAAATACGGCGCAATTTCGCCGACTCCAATCCTCTCTTTTACTCTTTCAATCATCTCCCCCGTGGCTTTTTTAGAAAATGTGACGGCGAGAACGGTTTTAATCGCTTCTTTAGGACTCAAACCGCGTTTTTGCAGGTATTCTATTTTTTCAATGTACTGGTTGATAAGATAGGTGGTTTTGCCTGTGCCTGCTCCCGCACAGGCAACCGTCAAGCCATTATACAACACATCTTCCCTCATGCGCTCTCATCCTCCGCCTGAAAACCGCAAATACCGCTGTACCGGCAGCCGTATTTACTCTTGCATTGGGACGACGGGGAAAACACCCCCCTCTTTATTCCCTCAACCGCTTTTGAAATAACGCTGTCCATTTTTTTTACGGCGGCAATAAATTTGATATCGTTGATGTCCGCCGATATTTTTTCAGGATATTTCTCAGGTTTTTCGTAATCCGCCACAAACATTATGCTTATCCTCAAGCAGTCCTTCACCGACCGGGCATAGACGGGAAGAGCGATGTGTCTGCCGTCTGAAATTCTGTTTATTAAAGCCCTTTCTGCAAATTTTGAAGACACGGACGTTTTGTAATCTACAATCTCAAAACCTGCCGGAATTTTATCAATGCGATCTATTCTGCCGGTGAGTTTGAGGCCCTTCGCTTCGACTTCCACGCTTTTTTCTCTTTCTGCGACCTCGAATTTTCCGGTTTCTTCCGCATATTTTGCAAGAAACTTCGCAAAAAACTCCTTCCAGCATTTTCTCGTGTAAGAATCATCAAAGTCGGCATCTATGTTGGATGCAGAAAATAATTCTTCCGTTAGTTCCGCCATTTTCTTTTTCATTTTTTCTAAAGACGAAGGCAACGGAAACTCGCCATGAAACCTCTCAAGAATGCGGTGGACGATCCACCCGCAGACAAGCGTCGCCGACGAAGGAGATTTTACGCCTATTAGGTCATCGGCAAAGTATTTGAAAGGACATTCAATGTAATTTTCCAGAGCCGAAACCGATATTTTATCCGGGGGCGGTATTTTTATATTCCGCGCCGAAACTTTTACGCGCTTCATTTTCGCCGGAAGAGAGAATATGGTTACTTTCGTATCAGCGGGCTTCCGCCCTTCTTTGACAAAGTCGGCCAGGTAAGGAGATATAATGTTTGAGCCCACAGCGGGATTTCTGAAACTTAAATAAACTTTCACAAGAGCGCTTCGCACAGCCGCATTAAATATTTTCTCTTCGACGGCGTAATGCTTTTCCTCGGTTCTCCCCAAATCAATATAAACGTCGGGATTAAACTGCCGCGGGAAATTGCCCCAGAGGAGACCCGGCACAAACGAATATTTGAAACGAAGGCCGATTGCCTCATGGACGGTCAGAAGTTTAACAACGCCAGTCGCATCGCCCAAATAAGGCGCCCGGGAGAATGACCTCATCGTTTCAGAGAGAAGCGAAACGAACCCTTTGAAATCTTTCGTTTCCGTGAGACCTTCAAGTTTCTGCACATATTCAAAAAAATAGCCGAAAAGGCGGCTCAATATCACATTCCCGGAGACGGTTTTTCTCAAACCGCTCAATTCAAACAGTTTGAATATTTTATCCGCGCAGCCGGTTTTAGTGTCGGCTACCGACGATGTCGCCTGCGAAATAACTTTGTTCATTTTTGAGTATAGGGGCTCTCTTTCACGGGCAGAAGCGTTTCGCAACCTGAAAATATCGGCGGTTGCGAGACCAAATGCTGGGAGTTTCAGCATCTCGTCGCGCGAGGATTCCTCCACTATGCCGACGGTCGCAAAAATAAAAGAAAGAAAGGAAACAAAAGACGGATGTTTGAAAAACGGCGCTCCCGCGGAACTCGCCGCCGGGACGGATTCCATCGCTGCCATATCCTCCAAAATTTTCATCTCGTCGGAAATATCTCTGAATATAACCGCTATATCGTCCGCAGCGACTCCTGACGATAAGAGCGACCTTATTTCCGACAGAATCCATTCCGCTTCGTCAAAAAGCGTCAGAAAACTCTTCAATTCTGTTTCTGGAAAAGTTTTTTTCTTAAAAGTTGTTATGTCATCCGCGAATTTTTCCCTGAATATCGCGCCGTTTTCGGCGGGGTCGGCTCCGAGAAATTCAAAAATTCCGGACGATTCGTCCCCTGCGCAAAAAACGCCTTTGAGTTTCACGGATTTTTCAAGCAGTTTGAAAAATATCTCAACCTCTTTTTTATTCAGGTCTTCCCAGCCGTCTAAAAATATGTAGTCAAAACTGTCGTCAAAAAGACCTTCTGAAACGGTCTTAAGACACAAATTTTCTATATCCCTCAAATCAAGAAGATTTTTTTCTTTGAGAGACCTGTTGTATTCGTCCACCACCGCGAAAAGTTCTCCGGGCGGAGGACAATCGGCGGGCGATATTTTGAATTTGTCTATAAAATCAATGAGTTCCTTTCTGAAGCCGCTGAAACCCACTGAACTCTTAAAATGTTTCAAACCCGATTTTATGAAGGGCTTTGCGAGAACGTCCCTGATGATTATTTCCTCTTCCCTGCCCGAGATTACGGTAAAATCCGGGGGAATCGCGAAAAGATAATGACTTTTTCTGACGGCGCGTTTGGCGAATGCGGAGAACGTGTCAATGAAAATTTCCCTGTAACCGGAAGGCGAATTTTTTTTCACCTTCTCCAAAAAATATTTTTTAATGGGGATACGGCAGAATACGCATATTCTTGAGGGCGTCGCGCCGGCTTTGAGACAGGTCTCAAATTTTTCAAGAAGAAATTCCGTTTTGCCGCAGGCGCCTGCGCCGCAGATTAATTTTTTCACGATACACTTTTGTAGTGCGACC
>Ga0210017_1004980_pt1 | contig 10760 bp, 14 predicted proteins | sample CryGeyCG2014_020_FD_183966 | JGI IMG/M metagenome (GOLD analysis project Ga0210017, IMG submission 183966) | Groundwater microbial communities from aquifer - Crystal Geyser CG08_land_8/20/14_0.20 (SPAdes) (version 2) | ecosystem: Environmental > Aquatic > Deep subsurface > Groundwater | place... | reverse complement strand
CCGCAGAGACAGTCCCCAACCTTTATATTCTTATGCAGAGCCAGAAATTCATCCGTGTGCCCGAGATGAGAGGCAAGCTTCATCCTGTCTCCTTCAATGATAAATATTCCGGCTTTGTGTTGAACGGCAAACACGCTAATTCCGGTAACAGCGCTTAATACGATAGGCAGGAGTTCATTCAAGTCTATTGTGCGGCTGATTGCTGAAGAGACGCTGTGCAGCACTGATAATTCATAGTTTATCTCTTTTAACTCAGCGCCCTGCCTGATAATCTGCCTCTCTGTATGCTTGCGTTCGGTAATATCCATGCAGGCAGTAGTAATGCCGATAGGTTCCCCTCTATCGTTCAGAATAACATCGGATGCCAGATATACAGGGAAAAGGCTGCCATCCTTTCGGATGTTAACGCTTTCCCGCTCCCAATGTTTAAAGGCCTTCATCTCATCAAAGCGTATTGGTTGCCAGTTATCAGGCGGAGCAAAGATGCGCGCATCTTTGCCGAGCAGTTCTTCCACAGCATACCCGTGCATGGCAGCCTCAGCAGGATTCATATTAATAATCCTGCCTTCCGTGTCGGTAATGGTAATACCGATGTGCATGGTCTCAACTGCCTTCTGCATCTGACGAAGCTCTGTCTCCATCCGCTCGCGTTCTGCAAGGGCTTTGCCTGCGGTACACGAAAGCATAATAACTACCGCCAGAAGGCCCAACGCCATGCCGAATAAGCTAAGATGAGAGGAAAGCATTAGATTCTTTAGTTTCACTTGTGTAGCCGTGACATCAAGATATATCTCAAAAACCCCGGCAATCCTGCTGCCGCGGATTATCGGCACATACGTCTCCGCTACGTGAAGCTGGAATGTTTGCCTTTCAAGGGATTGTGCGCCTTTCTGCACAACCTTTGAATAGGGTTTTCCTTTCATTACAATTTCATGAAAATATTTTTCTTTATTTACATATCCCAGGTCTTTTGGGTCGGTAGAATATAAAACCTCTCCGGACGGCGAAAAGACCTTTACCTTTATAAAGCCGAAGTCTCTTTGCAAGTCTTTAAGATGCCTATTGAAATCAGCCGGTATATCATTTTTACTTGCTAAAGCATCCTCTGTAATAAGGATGGACTGCATATGTGTTGCTATACGGATTGCCTCTTTTTCAGTGTTTTCAGTGATAAGCGCGGTAAACGAAGGATGCACCCAAAAGAAATCATATAATCCCAGCATTATTATTGCCGTGACAAATAAAAGCAAAATCCCCTTTAATAAATACGTGGATTTAAGCATAAATGTTTTGTGATTTCCATTCATTAACTGACTCCGGCCCGGAAAAACTTACGATAGGGCTTGATATACTTCACGGTATTTTTCGGGTACATCGGATGTTTTTCAGTAATTCCTCCCTCATCTTGAAGCCGCCTCGCACTGAAAAAATTCAGGATGTATGATAAAGGTGAAAACAGACAGACAGACAGACAGACAGACAGACAGACAGACAGGACTTGCTTATAGGCAGATTTTGAAAAAATCTTGTTTCTTCAAATACCATACCCAATACCATACCCTCATTGCCTAATTATAGCAAGACAGGTTTTTTTGTAAGTAAAATTTTAAAGCCCCTGACATAATTTTAAAAACGGGCACAAATATGAGATAAATCATACTGTGAAAGAGAGGAAGCGGACTGCCGGGCTCAAGGCTTCAGGATTTTTGAGGCTCAAAAAACTCTCCAGCCCTAAAGCAACTGGTCTTTGTCCTCTCTTGTCCTCTTGACCTTCTTAGGCTTTATGAGGCGTGCAAGTTTCTTTTCTTTATGAATAAGATTTGCCAGTTCATGAGTTTTTTCCTTCTCTTCATCTGAAAGAAGCTCGTACAGTTCAGCCGCATCATAATCGTCCTTTAGCCCCCCAGCCTTTAATTTCATGGCTATGAGATAGGGTTTGGGAAGAACAGGGAATGATAGGTCCTGTAACGGCTTTGCTGATTTTATGCCTTCTAATTCCCACTTGTATTTTGCGACAATTATATCAATCTTAGGATACTCTCCTGATTTATCATGGATAAAAATGACATCGTGCTTAAAAGGGTCCTCCATGATTTTGCTTCCTTCTATAAATTTGATTTCAAAATTATCGGGCAGCGCATTTCTAAAAAGTCCTGTAAAGACACTCGTATCTTTTTCGTGAATAATGGCTGTATAAACACAAAAATCCACATCCGCTGTCGTTCTTTCCACGCCGTGAGCAATTGCGCCGTATCCTCCAACAAGCGCAATATTAATCTCATCGTTTTTAGAAAGTGAATCAACTATGCTACTTATAAGTTTTAATGTATCTTCTATAGACCTCATATTCTTTCACACCTTTCGTCCTTGCCTTTAGCGAGATAATATCATTAAAGACAGCGCTCATAGTCCTTATCCGCTGAAGCGGCGTCAACGCCAGGAACTCTTTCTTCATTTCTTTTCTTTTCTGCTCCATTATTCCCATTGCTATAACCCCACTTCTCTTTAAAAGTATAACATAAGCCTGTCTGTCTCGTTGCCATCTTCATATTCACCCTCCCGGCGGGGCTACGGCGTTAATTGCCGTTATCGGAGGAGAGAAAATACATAATCTTGGATTCCTTTATGTCATACTCCCTGTCGGGGCAGGGACAATCGTGCTTTTGATTGTTGCGCTTATTGTAAATAACCTTTCAAACAACAGAAAGTATCCTGAATACTGGTTCTAAGCCACGATGCATAATTCATGATTTACGATGCATACCCCCCTTAAATTCCCCCCTTGTCAAGGGGGGACTGAGGGGGGTGTCCTGCATCCTGCATCTTGTATCTTGTATTACTCTACTGGCGTAACAATAGCCATAACAACAAGTTTCTCGCCTTTGTCTGCCTCAAAGCCGTGAGACACCATCGGCTCGCAGAGTATGCATGTTTTTTCATCTGCCTCAATGCGTTCATCTCCGACGATGAAGGTCCCCTTGCCCTGAACACAGTACATGAGAAGCCTTAATGGCGCCTTATGCGGTTCAAGTTTCTGCCCTTCGTTTAAACACATCAGGGCAATGCGCATCTCGGGCTTGTCGGACAGCATCTCTCTTGAAATCTTGTCAGGAGAGAATTTAATTAACTTCTTCAGGTCTAATGTTTCCATAGTTTCTCCTTTCTGATTTTTGTCATTCCTGCGAAGGCAGGAATCCATCAGTGATTCTTCTGTAAACTGTGATGTTCATGCTTTATTAATAACATTTAATAAAAATACAGGCTATGACGCATATCATAAAACCATATGCGAGGAAGCTGACTATTATCCCGAAACCACTTTTAGTCCTGAAGAGTCGTCAGACGCCATAGAGAAGGCGGGAAAATTTATAGAGAAGATTAAAGAGGTTTTTTAGCCTCAAAAAATCCTAAAAAGCCTTGAGCCGGGCAGTCCGCCCCTCTTTTACGCCTCTGCGGACTCCGCATGGGAATCAGATTTAAATCTCTCACAGAAGCCATAGGGATTGACTCGGTGTATTTCAATGTAGTATGCTCCTTAAAAGGAGGGGATAATATGAAGAAAGCAACATCTTTAAGGCTTCATGAAGATTTAGTTAAAAGGATAACGGCAAAAGCAAGGGCGCACAGACGAACCCTTACAAATCAGGTAGAAGAATATGTTTTGATAGCAATGGAAGTTGAAGACAATCCCGACCTTCCATATGCCTTTATCAGGGAGACGATTGAAGCAAGAGAAGAAATTAAATCCGGACTTGGCAAGCCGTATAAGTTCGGTGTGGTTAGGTGAGTTTTTCGCCTGTAGCATCCCCTGCCTTTTTAAAAAAGAAAAAGAAACAATTTCCTGATTTTCAACGTGAGTTGGATAATCACGTTAAAATACTTTTAGAAAATCCATTGCTCGGCGAACCTAAGAAAGGAGTATTACAAGGGGTTAGAGTGTTGAAATTCAAATATAATAAACAATTATTCCTTCTTTCTTATGAACCTGATTTTAAAAACAAGATACTTTTTCTCTATACCTTTGGCAGTCATGAAGGGTTTTACGAAGAGCTTGAAAGGTATATAAAGTCAAAGTGAATTACCAAATACTTCTCAAAAGAGGCAAGCAGATATACGAGCTATCTTAACCCCATCGCCACAGCGCTATCACAAAGACAATAAGAAATACGAGCACAAGATTTAAGTAGGCAAAGAAGTAAAAAAGCTTTTCATAAAATGGCGTTGCAGGTTTTTCAGGAGTTGGAATGAGTTTCCCTGTCTGAGGCATTGACATTATTTTTTCCTCTCCGTGAGGCGCGGTCTTTAATGCATCCGTCATATCGTGCCCTGCAAGATGTTTTGCGGCATGAGAGCCGCTTTTCCAGAGCTTGCTTGCTGTCACATCATATATTAATCCTTTGTATGCAACATATGCAGGCCGGCCTTCTTTGCCGTCAAAACTATGGAGTTCTTCGTCTGTCATATCTTTTTTGCTTTCCGGTATATGCTTTTCTTTTATTCTCCATTTTTTACGCATCCTGGGACCGATATACAATGTAACTATAACTGCTGTAGAGACCATTATCAGGAAGAGAATAATCTTGATGCTCAGGAGTATCCCGAATCTTGTTGTGTAGAAGACCTTCCATGCAGGGATTCGTGCAATAGTCAGCAGGGCGCCTGTTATTGCAAGTATTATGATAGAGAACCATCCTAAAAGAAGTTCGCCTTTTGGAAGACCCTTTGAGGCATAAGCAGGCTTTAAAAGAATATGGACATAGAGTATTGTGCCGAACCATGCTATTGCAAAGAACAGATGGATATAGCCGATAATGAATCGCACTATTTTCTGTGTCTTTGACAGGGGTCTGTAAAGCCCTTTTATTTTTAAATCATCCCTGAATTCCTCCCCTTCTTTTGTCAACTTGCCGCCGCCGGTAGTTTCAGCATGACACTCATTACATTTGAAGCCTGTCTGGCGTGCATATTCCGTTGTTGCGGAAGATAAAGAAGGAATAAGGGATACAATAAGGGCAAGTAAACATATAAATAACAGAAGAAATTTTCTCATGCTAAAGATATTATAACTGTAACGGGAAGATTTCACGAATAAAAATTGTCTTATTATACAGAAGGGTTTATGGATTTTAAAGAACTGATAGAAAAACACCTTGATTCGTTGTGGTTTACAGCGCTCAGACTCACAAAGAATAAGGAGGATGCAGAAGACCTTGTGCAGGAGACAAGCATTAGGGCATATGAAAATATCGGCTCGCTGCGCTCTGAAAACAAGGCAAAGTCATGGCTTTTTAAGATTCTCACCAATACATTTATCAATAAATACAGGAAAAGCAAATCACTGCCTGAGGAAGTTGATGTTGAGCCTGACTTTCTTGAGCCGATTTTCTATAAAAATGGGCATTATTTTGACATGGAGAAGGATATGTTCTCTTGCGTAATGGACGAAGATGTAAAGAACGCAATTGACAGCCTTCCCATTGAGTTTAGAACAGTTGTATTGCTTGTTGATATTGAAGAACTCTCATATAAGGATGTTGAAGACATCCTGAAGATTTCTTCAGGGACGCTTGCATCAAGGCTGTATAGGGGCAGAAGGCTTTTAAGAGACGCCCTGTATGAGTATGCGAAGAGAGAGGGTTTTTTAAAGGAGAAGAAAAATGAAGTGTAAAAATTCAAGAAAGATAAACTATTTATCTGAATATCCTCAGATAGTGACTGGAGACATGCTTGAGGCAAAGAGACATGTGAACGAGTGCCGCGAGTGTAAGGAATTCCTTGAGCAGGAGAGGGCGTTTGCCTCTTTGCTCAGGCAGACAGGTATAAAGGATAAGGCGCCTGCTGGATTGAGACAGCGGATATTGATGGCAACTCCTGCAAGAAATACACGCTCAAAATTGGTGTACAGGATACTTTCTGCTGCCGCAATCCTTATTCTGTTTGCGGGCGGGTATATTTTTAAGCTTCATAGCGATACAAAGTCCCTTATTGAAAACATTGTCAATGACCACATCAGCTTTCTCTCTTATTCAGGGATACAGATAAGTTCATCAAATCCTGATGAGGTGAAGGCATGGTTTGGCAGCAGGGTGGACTTTGGCGTCAATGTCCCGGAGTTAGCAGCAAGACTGAAAGGAGGAAGACTCTGCCTGCTGGACAAGAAACGGCTTGCCCTTGTTTTTTATGAACATGAAGGTTCTCAGATTTCTCTGTTTATGACAGGTGAGCTTAATCCCGAAAGATTGCTGTCGGGAAAGGAGGTGGAGATAAAGGGTAAGAAAGTGCGTATTGTGGAGCAAAAAGGCTATAACCTGCTTTTGTGGCAGGACAGGGGGCTTACATATGCCCTGGTGTCTGATTTGAGTCTTGACGAACTGAAAAAAATAATCTAAGGAGGAAGTTGAATGAAGAAGTTGGCAGCATTAACAGTTGTTTTTCTTTTTGCAATGGCATCTCTTGCCTTTGCCGGAGGCTGGGACAAGGGAAAGGGGATGGATAAGATAACACTTAAGGGAAATCTGCTCTGTGTGGGATGTAACCTGAAGAAGTTAAACGGCGCCAATGCCCAGTGCAGCTTGTTTGCCCATCATGCTGTCGGGTTCAAGACAGAAGACGGCACTATCTGGAATATCATAGACAATGCAAAGGGACACGACATCATAAGGGCGCATACCCTGCTTGAGAAAAATATCCCCGCAACTATAACAGGCTGGATATATCCGATAGCCCATGCCATAGAGATTGATTCCATAGATGTGCATGGTGTAAGCACGGCAGATATACAGAGGACAGCGTGGGAAGAAGACCAGATGATAGCTAAAGAACTAATGAGCAGGAAGCTCGGACAGGCGCCAACGCCAGCCGGACCTTTGCACTGATGTTTGAGGTAATTGGTAAAGCCATAGAGAACCCCTCTGTTCTGTCCATACCTGTTGCATATTTGGGAGGGGTTCTCGCCTCCCTCACGCCATGTGTTTATCCCATGATACCCATTGTCCTTGGCATTATCGGCGCATCTTCCATTGATAAAAAAACAACAGGACTGACGCTCTCCGCCTCCTATGCGCTTGGAGTCTCTATTGTGTATGCTGCATTAGGCATATTTGCGTCAATGACAGGAAGTTTTTTCGGAGAGGTGGCAACGAGTCCGTGGAGTTATCTCGTGTTCGGCAACCTGTGCTTGCTATTAGGTTTCTGGATGATGGAGTGGATAAACATTCCTTTTTTTTCTACAGGGAGAGCGTCCGGCAGAAGCGGACATGCAGGGGCCTTTCTTACAGGGATGCTCTCAGGTATGGTCGCAGCGCCGTGCACATCGCCTGTGCTTGCGGGACTGTTGATTTACATATCCACCACAAAGGATGTGATTCTTGGAGGGTCAATGATGCTCGCCTTTTCATTAGGTATGTCCACACTGCTCATTGTGGTTGGAACATTTTCAGGCGGCATAAAAACATTGCCTAAACCCGGCAGATGGATGGTGTGGGTGAAAAAAGGGCTGGCTCTAATAATGTTTGGATTCGGAGAATATTTTTTGATAAAGGCGGGAGGACTTCTGATATGAAAAAGATTCTGATGATGATTGTGTTTTTATCACTGATATTTCCTGTATATGGCTTTGCGCTGGATATCAATGACAATGCGCCGGATTTCCGTGGCGTTGCGCTTGACGGCAAGCAGGTTGCATATTCGGAGTTAAAAGGCAAAAAGCCTGTTTATCTCATGTTCTGGGCAACATGGTGACCGAATTGTAAAGCAGAGATTCCCCGTGTGGTGAACCTTAATAGGAAATTCGGAGACAAGATTAAATTCATAGGGATTAATGTGGCTATAAACGAGAAGATAGAGGGTGTAAAAGATTATGTAAGGTCCAATGGCATAAACTTTCCCAATATCTTTGACAAGGACAAAAAGATAATCAAGGCATTCGGCGTTATGGGGACGCCAACACACATAATCATTGATAGAAAGGGGGTAATAAAGTATAGGAGTGCAGAATTAGCGGATGACCTCGAAAAGCACATGAAAGAGCTTTTAAACTGAAATGGAGGAGAAAAAATGAATAAAAGAATGGTGATGTTTATTCTTTTTGCTGTCTTAGCTGCTGCCATCATATCATTGACGACAAAATCAGGCTACAGTCAAACAGCAAAGTCGTCAAATCCTGCTGATGCCGGATGCCTGAAGTGTCATAAGGGAATAGAAAAGATTGCGGATACGCCTGTTATGTCAAAACTCACCTGTGTAGAGTGCCATAATGGCAATCCAAATGGAGCGGAAAAAAAAGGGGACAGATTTATTTTTCATTCTCTGCCTATTGTGGCCTCTCTGAATTATATGATGCGGATAGTCAGCTATAACAATTCTTGCGATTCTCGGCATAAGACATTTTACTTATATCACTTTTCGCTGTCAATAAATAAATCTGTCCCCTTTTTCTGATTTTTTCTTTAAGATTCTTTTTCTCATAATCTGATAATATAAATCGTTATAAGATTGTAAATGAAAGGACTATTTTTATGAATATTGATGAGTTATGCATTAACACTATCAGGATGCTTTCTGTTGATATGGTGGAGGAAGCCAATTCAGGACATCCGGGAATGCCGATGGGCGCAGCTCCTATGGCGTATGTTCTCTGGACCAGGTTTCTTAAACATAATCCTGAGAATCCAAAATGGCATGACAGGGATAGGTTTGTGCTTTCCGCAGGCCACGGCTCCGCTCTTCTTTATTCGCTTCTGCATTTAACCGGATACGATTTGTCCATAGAAGAAATTAAAAGATTCAGGCAGTGGGGAAGCAAGACGCCCGGGCATATTGAATATGGAGATACGCCCGGAGTTGAATGCACAACAGGCCCTCTGGGTCAGGGGTTCGCAATGGGTGTAGGAATGGTGATTGCCGAAAGATTTTTTGCGGCAAAGTTTAATCGTCCCGGACATGAGATAGTAAATCACTGCACGTATGCGATAGTGAGCGACGGGGATTTGATGGAGGGGATTTCGTCCGAAGCAGCCTCATTGGCAGGGCATCTGAAACTTGGCAAGCTTATATATCTTTACGACAACAACCACATCTCTCTGTCTGGAGAAACGAGACTTACGTTCACCGAGGATGTGTGCAAGAGGTTTGAGGCATACGGATGGCATGTTCAGAATGTTGAAGATGGCAATGACATAGAGGCTGTTTCGGAGACAGTAAAAAAAGCGCAGGAAGAAACAGAACGCCCATCCTTGATTTCAGTAAGGACGCATATAGGCTATGGAAGCCCGCATAAACAGAATACCTTTGAAGCGCACGGCTCTCCGCTTGGACCTGATGAGGTTACAGCCACAAAGAAGAACCTTGGCTGGCCCTTGGACCCAAAATTTTATATACCGGAAGAAGCTCTTGCACAATTCAGAAAAGCGGCAGATATAGGCGCTCGGCTTGAATCAGAATGGAAGAAGAAATTTAATTCATACAGGGAAACATATCCTGAGCTTGCATCTGAGTGGGACAATATGATGAATTTCAAATTCCCTGATACTTGGGATAAGGACCTCCCTGTTTTTCCTCCAGACCCGAAGGGCCTTGCTACACGCTCTGCTTCGGGAAAAGTAATGAATGAAATAGCGCATCATATTAGTTCTTTGCTCGGCGGCTCCGCTGATTTGAATCCTTCAACAAACACCGAGCTTAAAGGCAAGGGTAATTTCCAATTTCCTGATTCAGCGGATAAAAAGATTCAGGGCGCAGCATCAGGCGGATGGGGCTACGGAGGCGCAAACATCGCTTATGGCGTGAGGGAACATGCGATGGGAGCAATATCAAATGGAGTGGCGCTTCATGGAGGCTTGATTCCTTTTGCGAGCACTTTTTTAATATTTTCGGATTATATGAGGCCTGCCATCAGGCTTGCCGCGTTAATGAGATTGCATGTCATCTATATCTTTACGCATGACTCCGTAGCTCTTGGAGAGGACGGGCCGACCCACCAGCCGGTAGAACAGCTTGCAAGCCTGAGGGCCATGCCGGGATTGACGGTCATAAGGCCTGCTGATGCAAATGAGGCCGTAGAGTCCTGGAAGATTGCAATCGCTCACAGGGATGGCCCGGTTGCTCTGATTTTAACCAGGCAGAAAGTGCCTGTGATTGACAGGCAAAAATACAAATCAGCTTCGGAATTGGCTATGGGCGCTTATGTTATAGCGGATTGTTCTTCATGCATGCCTGAGATTATCTTAATAGCAACAGGCTCCGAGGTTCACATAGCCCTTGCCGCATATGAAAAACTCAATGCCGAGTATATTGATGTGCGTGTTGTGGCTATGCCTTCGTGGGAGTTGTTTGAAAGGCAGCCAAAAGAATACAGGGACACAGTGCTGCCGCCCGATATTAAGGCGAGGATTTCTGTTGAGGCAGGTTCAACGCAGGGCTGGCATAAGTATATTGGATTAGACGGCATTGTAATAGGAATAGACAGGTTTGGCGCTTCTGCGCCCGGAGTGATGCTGCTTGAGAAGTTTGGATTTACGGCAGAGAATATAGTTACAAAGGCAAGGGAATTATTAGAAAAAAAGATTTAACATGAAGTAATGCGCTGTAGCCGAATCCCTTTTCGCTTTTTGCAGAGATTTTTTGACCCCGAAAGCATTCGGGATTACCAAAAATTCTCTGATGTCGCTCAAAGTTATTTGGCTACTGAATCTGGGAGAACTAATGACAATGGGTTTTAAAGACGCCTCATCCTGCTGGGAAGAGATACTCTCTGATGTTTC
>Ga0210017_1004978_pt1 | contig 10763 bp, 8 predicted proteins | sample CryGeyCG2014_020_FD_183966 | JGI IMG/M metagenome (GOLD analysis project Ga0210017, IMG submission 183966) | Groundwater microbial communities from aquifer - Crystal Geyser CG08_land_8/20/14_0.20 (SPAdes) (version 2) | ecosystem: Environmental > Aquatic > Deep subsurface > Groundwater | place... | reverse complement strand
TTGTAATAAATATACAAAATACATAATATTTTGTAACCTACGGGATCAAAAATCTGGTGTCTCACCCTAACGGGTGACCACCCGTTAGGGTGGCTAGCCATTAGACGAACGCGCCACAAAGCTGTTTGTTAATTTCTTAAATAACCTCTCTTTTTCCCAACTATTATTTTTCAACTCAATTTCACGTTTTCTAGCATCAGTTTTATTTCTATAAACCTCATAGTAAATCAAAATATATGGCCTCTTAGATTTTGTAGATTTTACCTTACCCTTATTGTGTTTAGAAACTCTGGAGAGTAAATTATCAGTACTGCCAATATAGGTAGTAAAATCTTTCTTGCTTTGTAATAAATATACAAAATACATAATATTTTGTAACCTACGGGATCAAAAATCTGGTGTCTCACCCTAACGGGTGACCACCCGTTAGGGTGGCTAGCCATTAGACGAACGCGCCACAAAGCTGTTTTTTAAAAGATTTAAAAGAGATTGAGAGATTGAGAGATTGTGGTATACTAATAATATACAATTGTTAATTGTTAATTGTCAATTGTTAATATTATTAATTATGTATATTTTGGGAATTGAAACATCTTGTGATGAGACAGCGGCTTCGCTTATTAAAGTAAGCGAAGCACAAAGAAATGAAGAACCCCCAGCCCCCGTGAAACGGGGACGGGGCACAGCAAAGAAACAAAGAAACAATAGTTCTTTAGCTTCTCAATCTTTAAGTTTTTCAGTTCTTAGCAATATCGTCTCTTCACAAATCAAAATCCATAAAAAATACGGGGGGATAGTACCAGAGGTAGCTGCCAGGGCTCATGTAGAAAACATTATTCCAGTAATAGCAGAGGCAATTCATGAATTGCCTCTACCTAAGAACATTCGAGATATTAGGACTAAACCCCCACACCAATGTATTGGTGGTGGGGGTAAATCAGGATTTATTCAGGACTACATAGACCTTATTGCTGTAACTATTGGACCGGGCTTAATTACTTCTCTCCTGGTCGGCGTGGAGGCAGCTAAAATCCTCTCGTATGTTTGGAAAAAACCACTCATTGGTATTAACCATTTAGAAGGACACATTTATGCTAATTGGCTAAAGCCAATTGGCATAAATTCCAAATTACAAATTACAAATTCCAAAATTATCTTCCCGGCTATTTGTCTTGTGGTTTCAGGCGGGCATACTCAACTCATTCTGATGAAGGATCACAGAAAATATAAACTTCTTGGTCAAACTCGCGATGATGCGGCAGGAGAAGCTTTTGATAAAGTAGCCAAACTTTTGGGTATTGGATATCCAGGTGGACCAGTTATTGCCGCTTACGCGGCAATAAAGTTAAAAGTGAAAAGTGAAAAGTTAAAAGTTGAATTGCCAAGACCGATGCTTTACAGTGAAGATTATGACTTTTCTTTTAGTGGTCTAAAAACCGCCGTTCTGTACGATTTTAAGAAACGTCCCTCAAAAGTAAGAAAATCAAAAGAATACATCCAAAAAATATGCTCTGAATTTCAACAAGCAATAGTTGATGTTTTGGTTGAAAAAACCATCCGCGCGGCTAAAGAGTATAAAGCAAAATCCATAATACTTTGTGGCGGAGTTGCCGCTAATTCTTTGCTGCGCAAAGAATTAAGATGTAAGGTACAAGATGTAAGGTATAAGGTAAACTTCCTGGTTCCACCAAAAAATTTATGTACTGACAACGCCGCTATGATTGCTATGGCTGGATATTTTAATTGGAGAAATATGGGAGCTAAAAAACGAAAGGATTTAAAAACAAATTGGAAAAGAATAAAAGTGGATTCAAACATGGAAATCCAATAAATTTAAAACTCAAAATGTAAAACGTAAAATAACAATGCAAAACTTAAAGCAAATAAAAATTGTCATTTTGCGCTTTTCGTTTTACACTTTTCACTTTGATGAGAATTACCACTAAAAGCGAAAAACAAACTATTAAATTGGGCAGAAAATTAGCTCAGAAATTTAAAGGCGGTGAGATTGTGGGTCTCGTCGGAGAATTGGGAAGTGGAAAGACTATCCTCGTCAAAGGAATAGCTCAGGGGTTAGAAATAAAAAAAACTATTACCAGTCCAACTTTTGTTTTGATGAAAATATATAACACTAATCAAAAACGAATAAAGGGACAAATTAAAACGAATAAAGCAAAGGTAATTCATGAATTGCCCCTATGCCGCCTCTGCCATATTGATGCTTATAGAACTAAAAATGCTCGTGAATTAGTAGACATTGGCGTCTCAGAATATTTGGGAGAACCTCATACTGTATGTGTTATTGAATGGGCTGAAAAAGTAAAAAAATTATTACCTAAAAAGGCAATAATAATAAAATTAAGCATGGGCAAAAAAGAAAATGAGAGAAAAATTGTACTCACAGAACATCGCTAATAACGCGAATGTTTTTCAAACCGCAAATAACGTAAATAAAATTATTTGTGTAATTAGCGGCCTAAAGGCATTTGTGATATTCGTGACTTCACACTGTCACTCTAAATACTTCTTCCACTGAAGTTATGCCATCCAAAGCTTTTAAAATTCCATCTTGGGCCATAGTAATCATTCCGCCTTTTTGAGCCAATTCCTGAATCCTATATTCCGCCATCTGACCCGAAAGAATTAATTTTTCAATTTCCTTATTCATAGTAAACACTTCGTAAATGCCAATTCTTCCCTTATAACCAATGCCGTTACACATCTGGCATCCGCGACCTCTATAAAATTTTAAATTGTCTAGATCTACCTTTTCCCCGGAACTCTCTGGAATTTCAGAGAGTATTTTTTTAACTTTTTCCAAAGTTTTTTCTTCCAAAATTTCCTCTTCTTTACAGTTAGAACAAATCCTTCTTACTAATCTTTGAGCAATAATAGCATTAAGAGCCGGCGCTAACAAAAAAGGTTTTACCCCTATGGCCAAAAAACGAGGGATAGCGCCAGCCGCACTATTGGTATGAAGAGTGGAGACAACTAAATGTCCTGTGAGCGCCGCATTAATAGCCGTATCAGCAGTTTCTAAGTCTCGAATCTCCCCTACCATAATTACATCCGGATCTTGCCTTAGAATTGATCTAATACCTTTAGCAAAAGAATATTCCTTGCTATGATCAATTTGACTTTGATTAATCCCCTTTAATTTGTATTCAATGGGGTCTTCTAAAGTAATGATTTTTACCCCCGGCTCATTTAATTTTGTAAGAACAGTATACAAAGTAGTAGTTTTACCCGATCCGGTAGGACCGGTAGTAATAATCATACCGTTGGGTCGCCCTGATTCTTGCAATAATGTTTCGTAAGCCTTGCCTCTTACGCCCAAATCTTCAAAAGAAAGTTTAATAGTTGAAGGCATAAGCAATCTCATCACTACGCTTTCTCCGTAAGCTATAGGTATAGTAGAAGTACGCACATCAATTTTTTCTTGAGCTAAATTGATAGAAAAACGTCCATCTTGAGGTACATCTGTAATATTAATTTTTAAACCCGCCAAAAGCTTGATTCTTGAAATTATTTTTGGCCAAAGTTCTTTTTGAAGTTCTGCCGCGTCCTGTAAGATTCCATCAATTCGATATCTTACTTTCACGTCTTTTTCTTCAGCTTCGATATGAATATCTGAAGATCTTACTTTAAGGGCTCCAGCCGTGATCATGGCAACAATTTCAGTTATAGGGATTTGCTGAATCTTTTTATTTATGTCTTTAAAGGATGTTATCCCCTCTTTGTATTTTTCTAATTCTTCTTCAGTTATTTTTACTCCTTTTTCTATTTCTCTTATTTTAGGCAGGCGTTCGTATAATTTAAAAGCTGTCTCAAAACTATAGTCAGAAATTAAATAAAGTCCACCCCGAGCATAAACTCTTTTTGACAGCTCTCCTAAAAGTTCCCTTACGGCTCTATCTTCAGGTTTGGTGGTAGCCAATCTTATTTCCTCGCCAGATCTAAAAAAACAAATAGTCCTAAACATCAAAGCTTGATCTTGAGGAATAAGGGCTAACGCTTCCTGGCTAATAGGAAATCCTTTAAGATTAATATAAGAAATTCCCAACTCTTTTGCCCGCGCTTCAATTATCTTTTCTTTCTGCTTAATTTTAATTTCTTTTATTTTCTCCGTAAATTTTTCACTCACCTCTTCTGTGCTTATCTGAGGAGCTTGAGAATTCGAAGATGGCTGAGCAATAGAGTCTTTCTTTTTTACTTCGTTAGAAGATTCTTTTCTAACAGGGTTTAATAAATCATCAATTGTTTTCATGTTAACACTCTAATGTTACACGAATACCACGAATGCATACGCAAATAAATATTTAAAATTTTACTGTTAATATCTCTCTATTAACTTTCTCAACCTTATAACGCAAAGACGCTAAATAAGCAAAATCACAAAAAGCCCTTTTGGGTTCAATATGTTGAACCCCTACTTTATTTCTTCCTCCTTGTCTTCTCCTTTACCCCCTATCTTCTTTCTTACCCCTTTTACTAAACGAACTATTTTGCTCACTCCTCCCTCCTCTGTTAATCTTAAGAAAAGCAAAACCCACGAACTATATTGAAAAGTAGCAAGTATCGCTCCTAATAACACTAAAAACAAAAGAAAAACCAAGAAAATTAAACAGATGATAAACCAAATACCTACCGGAAAACTTAAAAAATAGAAAATAAGTCCTAAAAGAAGAAGAGGAAGGCTCGAGAATATAGCTAAAAGAAATGTTCCTATCGCTACTAAAATATTAATGGCCAAAAGAATTAAAGCCATCTCTAAAGAGATAATCCAATTCTTAAGAAAGAGTGAAACCGCTTCCCTAACGGATTTCAACATCTTTTTTCCTTTAAGCACAACAAAACAAATTGCGTACTGAGTAACAAAGAAAATAATAATTCCTATAACAGCGAACAAAGAGAAAAGCGCAAAAATCAAAATCCAGTTCCAAACAGAAGTTGCTTTCACTATAACCAAAGGGGTTCTCATTCCCAAAAGAATAAGACAAAGAATTGCTTGCGCTATAACATCAAGTCCTAATATGGGCCAAAAAAATTTTATGCCCTTTAAAGCAGCCTCTTTAAAATTAGTTTCTTCGCCGCGAGCTATTTTTTTAGCAGAGCTCGTAAGCGCTCCTTGAGAGACAACTACAAACCAAACAATAAATATAAACAGAGCTATCCCTATAAGAATAAGGAAAAAAAATATAAACAAAGTAACGGGTGCGGCAAGAAATGATTCTTTTAAATTTTGAAAGGTTAAGCTCTGTAAAAGACCACTTTCAGAAAGGGTGTCAAGGATAATTGCAAGAATCCCCTTTTCTCGTGCCTGACTAAAACTACGAAATAATATTTCATAAGCTCCACCATTACCTAAAAGAGCAGCGAAAAACCCAAAAATCCATAAAAATTTTGCCCTCCAAGTAATAAAAAGAGCTTGTTTTAGAACTTTACGATAGAGTGGTTTCATATGTTTTTTTATAGAAGCTATTTAACGCCCTAAATAACGCTATATTACACCAAAAAAACAGTGTCCTTATGGCGTTAATTTGGCGTTAAACTTTTAGCGTTAAACGGCTTCTACTTTTATTATTGAATTATAAAGTTAGAAGGTTAAAAAGTTTGTAAAGTTTATAAAGTTAGAGGGTTAAAAGTTTGTAAAGTTGAGGAGTTTTAATGTTTTTCAAGTAAGTAATAAATTTGGAAGTGAGTTTGGAAACATAAATTATTTGTTCGTAAGCGACTTTGAATTCTTCTTCGGAAATATATCTTTGATCTTTAGCTATATACAACTGACAACGAACTTCTCCTGAAGACCTTTTGGCATAAAATAAAAACTTTATAAACTCGCTATTTGACTGACTTTCAAAACCTTCTGCGATATTAGACATTACCGATATTGATGCTCTTCTTATCTGGTCACATAAACCAAAATCTTTAGAAAAATTACTTTTTCGGGTATATCTATAAATCAAATTTGTTAGACTTCGAGATTCTTGCCAATCCTTAATATCTTCAAATTTTGCTATTTTCATAAAACTTTATAAACATTATGAACATTATAAACTTTATAAACTAATTTTTAAATAATGCTTCAAATTCCTTTCTTTCAATTGTCTCTTTTTTTATAAGTAAATTTACAATTTCTTCTAATTTATCTTTCTTTTCCTCAATAATTTTTTCAGCGGTTTTTAAGGCATTAGATATAAGTTTGTTAATTTCTTTATCAATAAGTTCAGCTGTCTTCTCGCTATAATTCCGCTGTTCGGTTATCTCGCGCCCTAAGAAAATTAACTCTTCTCTTTCTCCAAAAGTACGCGGTCCTAAAGCTTCGCTCATTCCATATACAGTTATAATCCTGCGAGCTAATTCAGTTGCTTCTTTCAGGTCATTTGCGGCACCGGTAGTCACCTCCCCAAATTTTTTCTTTTCACTCACAAACCCCGCTAAAAGCACTGCTAATTCATCAATAAATTCAGAATAACTTCTTAAATGTTTATCTTCTTTGGGTAATTTTAGAGTATATCCAGCCGCCATTCCTCGAGAAATAATAGAAATTTTACGAACAGGATCTGTATGAGGAAGTATGTAGTTGACTAAAGCATGTCCTACTTCATGATAGGCGGTAATTTTCTTTTCTTCTTCTGAAAGAATGTGACTTTTTCTCTCTGGACCCAAAAGTACTCTTTCTACACTTTCTAAAATTTCTGGCACCCCAATTTTCTTTTTATTAAGTCTAGCGGTCAAAATTGCTGCTTCATTTAAAAGATTTGCCAAATCCGCTCCAGTAAAACCCGGAGTTCGCTCTGCTACTTCTCTTAAGGAAATTTTTTCTTCTAACGATTTTCCTCGACTATGAATTTTTAAAATCTCTTCACGATCGCGAACGTCCGGGATATCCAAAACAATTCTTCTGTCAAATCGACCGGGTCTTAAGAGCGCTGGATCTAAAACATCGGGCCGATTAGTAGCGCAAAGAACAATGATATTAGCATTAGGATCAAATCCGTCCATTTCCACCAAAATTTGATTTAAGGTTTGCTCTCTTTCATCATGAGATCCTCCTAATCCCGCTCCTCTTTGACGACCTACGGCATCTATCTCGTCAATAAAAATAATAGAGGGAGCCGCTTTCTTTGCCCTTTTAAATAAATCTCTTACTCGAGAAGCTCCAACCCCAACAAACATTTCTACAAATTCACTTCCAGAAATACTCAAAAATGGCACATTTGCTTCTCCCGCTACCGCCCTAGCTAAAAGGGTTTTCCCTGTGCCCGGAGGACCCATCAGAAGCACTCCTTTTGGAATTTTGGCTCCTACTCTTGTAAATTTTCCGGGATCGCGCAAAAATTCAACAATTTCTTTTAGTTCTTCCTTGGCTTCCTCAACCCCTGCCACATCTTTAAATGTAATTTTTCCTTTTTGATCCTTCCCCACCTCGCGAGCTCTAGACTGTCCAAACATTAAAGCTCTCGTATTAACACCTTGAACTTGACGCATCATAAAATAAATAAGAAGTCCTACAAATATGAATGGTAGTAAAAATGGTAAAAGCGTTCCCATCCAAAAAACAAATCCCCCAGCTTCTTTTACTTCAATTTCAATCTTTTTTAATTTCTCTGGATTAACCTCGTAATTCTTAAACAAAGTGCTTAAAGATTCACCCTCTTCTTTATAAAAGACTTGATTGCTGTCGTCAAGCTTTGTAATATCTAATTTATTTTTTTCAATTCCTATTTTTTTAATTTCTTCTTTTTCAATTTGCTCAATTAACTGGCCAAGGGCAATCTTTTCTGGTTTTTCCATGGGATTGGTATACATACTAAAGATCCCGGCAATAACCAGAAAAATAATCAGAAATATAAGAAAATTTTTAAAAATATCTCGCATACCAAATTTATTTAAAAATTAAACGAAGTCCAATTTCCCTCCGGGCTTATGGCCCGATAGGGTCAGAGGCCAATTTCCAATTTCCAATTTCCAATTTCTAGTTTCTAATTTCTGTATCATAAGTGGTAGGTTGTAAGTCGTAAGTTGTTAGTTGTAAGTTGTAAGTTATCCGTTGTCAGTTGTCGGTTGTAAGTTGTCAGTTATTAGTTGTCAGTTATTCATCAGTTGTCAGTTATCCGTTGTCAGTTTCAGGTTTCAAGTTTCAAGTTTCAAGTTTCTCTTGTATTTCTATTCTATTTCTATTGTATTTCTATCAATCTCTATCATACCACATAAAATAAAATAAGCAAAATTCAATGTATTTCCTCCTTTTTTTCTTTTATAAAATATCTCCACTGTTCCAAAAGTTCTACAAATATAAGAAAAGGCATATCTATCAAAAAGTTAAATATAACCGCTATAATATTATATTTTTTCCATCGAGCCGCAAGCCATTTCCCTAATTGGATGACAGGTAGAGAAAATGGGACAAGAATAAAATTTAAAAAACTATCCCTTTCTTCAGTAACATGTAATTCTCTGGCTCTCTGTCTAATTTTTGTTCCAGTAAAAGCAATTAAAGAGGTAAAAATAATGAAAATTAAATAGGAAAGAGGTGGGAAGTTTAGCCAATAAAGAAGCCAAAATATTGCCCCAAAACATAAACCAAAACTTAATAAATAAAAAAGTCCAATTATTACCTTAAATATAAAACCTCTTTTCGGATAAAGCTCTATTTCATAAACATCTTTTTTGTCGTCTTTATAGATATATCTTTTAGCCTTCATTATCACCAGTTGAAGATTTTTCTTCTTGGGAGGTCTAATAGTTACAACCAAAAGAGCCATTAAAAAAGTGGGGACAAGAATATCTGCCACTTCAGCCAAGCGGTCGCATTGACCCATTACATATTTAGCAAAAGGGATTTCCACAGCATAAAGCAATACCCCCTTGGTAAGGAAAATAGACATAGTACTGTAGACAGCGGCTCGCCGGACTCTCAATTTTAAATTTTTAAGTCTCTTTAAGTAAACCTCTTTAATTAATCTTTCTAAAATTTCTGGTTCTCTAATTTTTTCTTCTATCTCTGTCGGCTCTTGAGACAAAACATCGCCTAAAAGCAGACAGGGCGTATCATATCTTTCGCAAACTTTATAAAATTTACTGGCCAAAGGATGAGAAAAGGATTTTTCTATATTATCCAAAATTAAATGGATATTTTGAGTAATCTCTTTAAGGGTGATAGGGGACGGATTTGACCAGTCAGGATACCATCGCTTCAGAAGATTATAACTAATTATTGGAGAATCTAATTTAAAAAGAGCTTGCTGGGTAGCAATATAAATCTGGGTATTTTTTTCCTCCTCGGTTATCTTTGCAAAATCCTGAGCTTTTTTTCCTATTTTGATTCTTTCTCTCATCAGTTGCTCCATATATTCTATCAAGGCATCAGCTCTTAAACGAGGATAAGGAGCGAGTACTTCTTCAACTTCACAGGCAGCAATTTCTAAAATTTGGGTATAAAACTCAGATTTTGTTTTATCTTTTGGCGGAAGAGGACTACCACTTAAAATGAAAGCGTATTTATTTATTAATTTTTGAATTTTTGCAATTTTCTCCTTTGGAATTTTATTATTTGGAAAATGACCTCCTCGGATCAGTTCCCAGACAAAAGGTTCAGCAGTATTTTCTGTATTCTTTTTCAAGAACATCCTTCTTTTTAATATTCGCTCTATGGCTATCCTTCTCATTAAATGTTCCTCGTGCCAATCCACTACTTCCCTTATTTTTTCATAAAAGGTCGCCACCCTGCTTGCTACCTCATCCACCTGAATAGTTACCACCTCCCTTTTTGGTTTTAAGGATTCATGCCAAATTTGATATTTACGAATAAGTTTTTGAGTAGCCGAAGTTAGTTCAGGCATATAAATTTAGTTAAAAGTCAAAAGTTAAAAATTAAAAGTTATTTGTTTCTCTGTTTTTATGTTTTTATATCTCTCGTTCTATTCGTATCTCAATGCTTCAATGGGATTGAGTTTGGCTGCTTTCCGTGCGGGGTAAATTCCAAAGGCAAGTCCAATACCAGCAGCTACTCCGAAAGAAAGTATTATAGTAAAAAGAGAAATAACAAAATGCCATTCCATATTTAAAAGTCCACTAAGAATTTGAGAGGTTGCAAAAGAAAACATTACACCTAAAACAACACCTACAAACCCTCCTAATATGGTGAGAGTCACTGCTTCTAATAGGAACTGCGTTAAAATATCTTTTTCTCTCGCCCCAACTGCTTTTCTAAGTCCTATTTCACGAGTCCTTTCTGTTACTGAAACAAGCATTATATTCATTATTCCAATTCCACCAACTACCAAGGCTATAGCCGCAACAAGCGATAAAAAGATAGTCAAAACCGAAGTTACGGTAGAGACTATTTTAGTAGTTTCTTTTTCGCTCATCACTTTAAAATCATCTCTGGAAAGATCATTTTCCGGATTATGAATATTATGCCTTTCTCTCAAAATTAAACGGATATTTTCTATGGCTTCATTCATAACTTTTTCATTTTTAGCTTGAGCCAAAATCCATCTCACATGGTCAATGCCCATAAGAAGTTTCTGGGCAGTTGTTATTGGTACATAAATCATTTCATCAAAATTCATAAACGCCTGGGTGCCCCGCTCTTCCATTACTCCTATTACTCTAAAATTAGTTTTTTTTATTCTAATTTTCTTACCCAATGGATTTTCATCCCCAAACAAATTTTCTTTAACCTTATACCCCAAAACTACTACTTTAGCCATAGTTTTAACATCATTATTATTGAGATCGCGACCTAATATAGGATA
>Ga0210017_1004972_pt1 | contig 10770 bp, 12 predicted proteins | sample CryGeyCG2014_020_FD_183966 | JGI IMG/M metagenome (GOLD analysis project Ga0210017, IMG submission 183966) | Groundwater microbial communities from aquifer - Crystal Geyser CG08_land_8/20/14_0.20 (SPAdes) (version 2) | ecosystem: Environmental > Aquatic > Deep subsurface > Groundwater | place... | reverse complement strand
TTTGGTTTACACTACCAATAAAATAATGCGATGCCAATATACTAATACATACTAATCAACCGCGATGCCAATATACTAATGCATACTAATTATACGAATATTCGTATAATTTAATTAGTATCATTAGTATCAATTAGTATATTAGCATCGATATTTTAGTATAAATTCGTATATTAGCATTGATATGGCAAAAAAAATTAAAAAACAAGAAATTTTACCCGATCCGGTTTTTAACAACCTGATGGTTTCGAGGTTCATAAATTGCGTGATGAGAAAAGGCAAAAAGACAATCGCTCAAAGAATTATTTACGGAGCTTTTGATAGAATAAAGAAGCAATCGGGAAAAGAGCCGCTGGAAATATTTGGAAAGGCATTAGAAAATGTTGGGCCGGTAGTGGAGGTAAAACCCCAAAGAATAGGGGGAGCCACTTATCAAGTTCCCAGAGAAGTTAAAGAAAAAAGGAAAGAGAGTTTGGCTATGAGATGGATAATTGGGGCAGCCAAATCAAAAAAAGGTAAGACGATGGAAGAGAAGTTAGCCCAAGAATTGATTTTAGCTGCCAATAATGAGGGAGAGGCAGTGAAAAGGAGAATTAGCGTCCATCGAATGGCTCAAGCCAACAGAGCTTTTGCGTATCTTGCCCGCTAAAGCGGGAAGTTCTAAACTCCAAGCACCAAATTCCAAATAAGCACTAATAACCAAAATTCAAATGGATAGAACTTTTTTGAATTTTAAATTTAGAATTTGGAATTTATTTGTCCGCCAGCTGGCGGATTGGAATTTGTGATTTGGAATTTAAGCTTTTATGCCAAGACAATATCCCTTAGAAAAAACAAGAGATATAGGAATTATCGCTCACATTGACGCTGGCAAGACTACAACAACCGAGCGAGTTTTGTTTTATACCGGCATCTCTCACAAAATCGGCGATATTGATGAAGGGACAACGGTGATGGATTGGATGATTCAAGAAAGAGAGAGGGGGATTACCATTACTGCTGCAGCAACTACTTGTTTTTGGACACCTCGAGCTTTGCCAAAAACCAAGCAAAACGAATATAAAATAAACATTATTGATACCCCAGGTCATATTGATTTTACAGCCGAGGTTCAGAGGTCCTTGAGGGTTTTGGATGGGGCAGTTGTAGTTTTTGATGGGGTGGCGGGAGTGGAAGCCCAATCAGAGACGGTCTGGCATCAAGCAGATATGTACAAGGTCCCGAGGATTTGTTTTATCAATAAGATGGATAGGACGGGAGCAAATTTTGAGAAGAGCTTAGGAAGTATTCATCAAAAACTTACCAAAAATGCCGTGGCTTTGCAGATCCCCATTGGTGAAGAAGATAAGTTTCAGGGGGTGATTGATTTAATAGAAGAGAAAGCACTTTATTTTGAGGGTGATTTTGGCGAGAACATAGTGGAGAAAGAGATTCCCCAGGAATTAAAAGAAAAAGCGGAGAAAGCACGACAGGAGATGTTAGAAAAAATTGCTGCTGAAAATGAAATACTCTTGGAAAAATTTTTAGAAAAAAAAGAGATTTCGATTGAAGAGATAAGGAAAACATTGAGAAGAGCTACTTTGGATTACAAATTAGTTCCGGTTTTTTGCGGTTCTTCTTTGAAAAATAAAGGGGTTCAATCTCTATTAGACGGTGTTTGTTATTATCTGCCAAGCCCTCAAGATTTACCGCCGGTTCAAGGCAATGATCCAAGAGGCAATAAAGAGATAATAAGAAAACCAGAGGACACAGATCCTTTTTGTGCCTTAGTTTTTAAGATTGCTTCTGATCCTTATGTGGGGAGTTTGAGTTATTTTAGGGTCTATTCCGGGTATTTGGGACGCGGCTCTTATGTTTTAAATTCTACTACCTTACAGAAAGAAAGAATTGGAAGAATTTTAAGGATGCATGCTAATTCAAGACAGGAGATAGAGGAAATTTTTACCGGCGACATTGCTGCAACCGTTGGTTTAAGAAAGACAAGTACCGGTCATACCCTCTGCGATCCGTCAAATCCTATTTTACTTGAAAAGCCTGTTTTTCCTGAACCGGTGATTTCTATTAGGATTTCTCCTGAAACAAAAGTTGACCAGGAAAAGTTAACTTTGGCTTTAAGGAGTTTAGCAGAGGAGGATCCAACCTTTAAGGTTAAAGAAGATTTAGAGACAGGGGAGACAATAATTTCTGGAATGGGTGAACTGCACCTTGATATTTTGTGTGACAGAATGAGGAGAGAATTTAAAGTAGTAGCTAATGTTGGTAAACCCCAAGTGGCTTACAAAGAAACGATTCTGGACGAAGCTAATGCGGAAGGTAAATATATTCATCAATCTGGCGGTCGGGGACAGTATGGCCATGTTTGGTTGAGGGTCAAGCCAAAAAAGAGAGGCGAAGGTTTTGAGTTTTTAAACAAAATAAAGGGAGGAATTATACCTCAAGAGTTTATTCCAGCAGTTGGGAAAGGGGTGAAAGAAGCGATGACTAAAGGAATATTAGCCGGTTATCCGATGGTTGACATGGAGGTGATTTTATATGATGGTTCTTTCCATGAGGTGGACTCTTCAGAAATTGCTTTTAAAATCGCAGCTTCTATAGCGTTGCAGGGAGCTTCAAGAAGAGCAAACCCCATTTTATTGGAACCGATTATGAAGATTGAAGTAGTAGTGCCTGAAGAATTTTTTGGAGACATTATCGGAGATTTAAATAGAAGAAGAGGAGAGATTACCGAAACCAAAGATAGAGTAAATCTTAAGGTAGTACAAGGAAAAGTGCCTTTGTCTGAAATGTTTGGCTATGCAACAGGTCTACGTTCCTTGACTGAAGGCAGAGGAACATTTACAATGGAGTTTGACCGCTACGAGAAGGTTCCAGAGAACATTACTAAAGAGATTATAGAAGGGAAGAGGAAATAAAGCGTTTGATCTAACCCAGCCCTTTCTAAAATTCCCAGAAAGGGCTGGGTTAGCAACCAAACCTTTACCCGCCCAAATTTTGCCTTTAAGTATTCAATCAGGGTGCGAAGATTAGTCCAATGGGTTATTTCAGAATTTTTACTAAACTCTGTGGCAAAACTTGGGCGGGTGCACAATTCTGATAACCAAATTTTCTGCGCCCTTGCCCGCCTGTCCCGCTTTAAGCGGGATTTTGGCGGGTAAACTTGAAAATTTGGACACAATTGGCATGGACTTAAACGAAATTAAACAATTAATAAACTCCAACGATGAAAAAATAATTCTAATAGAAGATGAGAAACCAGTCTTGGTTTTGATGTCTTTCGAGGGTTACAGGAAGAATTTTAGCATCCAACGGATAATCAACCAAAAGGTGAAAAATAATTCCCAGGGAGAGACCCAAACCAATAAAAGTCAGGAAGGGTCCCAGAGCGAATTAAAGTTGGAAGACCTGCCTTTTTAAACAACAAAAATAATAGAGGGTTGATTTTATTTTTAAGTTAAGTATAATAAAGATAATTATAAAACTTGAAACTTGAAGCTTGAAACTTGATACTTTTAATTTGTAATGTTTCATGTTTTAAGTCCCATGTTTCAGGATTATTTATGGCAGAAAAAATAAAGTTTGAAAGACGAAAGCCACACTTAAACATTGGTACAATTGGTCATGTTGACCATGGTAAAACCACTTTAACAGCGGCTATTTTAAAATACTCCAGATTAAAAGGTTTTCAAGCAAGCAACAAAACGGTTGAAGATATAGATTCGGCTCCGGAAGAAAAAGCCAGAGGACTGACAATCAATATCTCTCATACTGAATTTGAATCAGAAAAAAGACACTATGCTTTAATTGACTGTCCAGGACACGCCGACTATATCAAGAATATGATTACCGGTGCTGCTCAAATGGATGGAGCAATTCTGGTGGTGTCGGCTACTGATGGCCCTATGCCCCAAACGAGAGAGCATGTGTTATTAGCAAAACAGGTTGGGCTTCCTGCCCTTCTTGTGTTTTTAAATAAGGTAGATCAAGTTGATGATCCAGAGATGATAGGTTTGGTTGAGTCAGAGCTAAGGGAACTTTTGAAAAAGTATGAATTTCCTGGCGATGAGACTCCCATAATTAAAGGATCGGCTTTAAAAGCCTTGGATGCCAATTCGGTAGATGATAAAGAGATGAAAGCTATTGAGGAATTGATTAAGAAGGTTGATGATTATATTCCAGAACCTGCCAGAGTTTTAGATCAGCCATTTTTAATGGCAATAGAGGACGTCTTTTCAATAGCTGGAAGAGGGACGGTAGTTACAGGAAGAGTTGAACGGGGGGTTATTAAACCGGGAGAAGATGTTGAGGTAGTCGGCTTAAGGGCGACCCAAAAAACAGCTGCTGTAAGCATTGAGATGTTTAATAAAGTATTGGATGAAGGTATGGCTGGAGATAATGTCGGGGTATTATTGAGAGGTTTTAAAAAAGAGGATGTTGAAAGGGGTCAAGTTTTGGCAAAACCAGGTAGCATTACACCTCATTCTGAATTTGAGACAGAGGTTTACGTTTTAACCAAAGAAGAGGGTGGAAGGCATACCCCTTTCTTTAGCGGTTACAAGCCCCAGTTTTACATCAGAACATGTGATATAACAGGTGAGGCAGCATTACCGGAAGGTACAGAAATGGTAATGCCTGGTGATACGGTGAGTAATCTTAAAATTAAGCTGATAGGTGGAGTGCCTTTGGAAGAGAAACAAAGATTTGCCATTAGAGAAGGAGGGAAGACCGTAGGTGCAGGGGTAGTAACAAAGATAATTAAGTAAGAAATCAAGAATTAACATTAGAATAAAGGATTAAAGAAAAAAATTTTGACCCAAGATATTATAATCTGTTATCTGGGTATGATTTTGGAATATGTTAGAGACAAAGAAAGAAAAAGCAAATAAAAAAAGCGAGAAAGAAGAAACTGTAGCAAGATTAAAGATAAAGCTCCGTTCTTTTGATAGTAGAGTTATTGATGCTAGTTGTCGTCAGATTACTGAGATTTGCATAAGAACCGGGGTTGACATTTTAGGACCTGTACCTTTGCCAACCGAAATTCATCGTTACACAGTTAATCGTTCAACATTTGTGCACAAAGATTCGAGGGAGCAGTTTGAGATGAGGATTCACAAGAGATTGATTGAGATTGTGAATCCGAATCAAAGGTTTATAGAATCTTTGAGAGATTTAACTTTGCCAACCGGAGTTGAAATCGAAATTAAAACATTTTAAGAGATAGGAGAAATTGTTTTAAAATTTTTAGATTAATATGAGAAATTTATCCTTAAAATGATTTTTTATTTTTTAGAGCGACTGTCCATTGAACTACCGGGCGAGTTGCCCGGTATTTCTTTAGAGGAGGTTGATGCTCGGGTACTTACTTCAGGGAGCACGCTGTCAGCCAAGAGGTAATACTTAGTTTTTCTCCGGCTGCAGCTATTTCTCGCTGAGCCTCCTTTATTCACAAAAAATACAAACCTTATCTCGAGCTCAGCTGCGAAATGCTCCCTTCAGCAAGTACCCTCGCATCTTATTAGTTATTCGTAAATTCATAACTATTCGTATATGGCATTTATTTTAGGTAAAAAAATAGAAATGAGCCAAATTTTCAAGGATGATAAGGTGATACCTGTTACCTTGATTGAGGCAGGTCCTTGTTTTGTTACCCAAATAAAGGGCAAAGAAAAAGATGGATATAAGGCAGCTCAGATAGGGTTTGAAAAGATGGAAGATAAAAAAGTAAAAAAGCCCTTAAAACAAAAACCATTTCGTTATTTGAGAGAATTTAAGAATGATATTAAAGATTTCAAAATAAGCCAGAAAATTGATGTTTCAATTTTTAAAGAGGGAGATATAGTCAAGATCTCTGGGATATCAAAAGGAAAAGGATTTCAAGGAGTGGTTAAAAGATGGGGTTTTTCCGGGAGAAACGCTACCCATGGAGTAAAACATGAACAAAGAACTTTAGGTTCAGTTGGTGCTTCAGGACCTGAAAGAGTGTTTAAAGGCAAAAAAATGCCAGGGAGAACTGGTGGTGAAATGGTAACAGTAAGAAATTTAAAAATTGTTAAAATTGATAAAGAAAACAATTTAATGGCAGTGAAAGGTGCGGTTCCGGGTAAAAGAGGAGCAGTTCTTGAAATTTCTAAATCCTGATTAAAAATTAAAAATTTATGAAAATACCTGTTTACAATAAAGAAGGGAAAGAGGTTGGCAAGACATTGTTACCCAAAGAGGTTTTTGAACTTAGAGTTAATCCGGATTTGGTTCACCAGGTTGTTGTCAGCCAGATGGCAAACAAGAGACAGGGTATTGCTCACACCAAAGACAGAAGTGAGGTTCGGGGTGGGGGAAGAAAGCCCTGGAGACAGAAAGGTACTGGTAGAGCAAGAGTAGGGAGTATTCGCTCTCCTTTATGGAGAGGAGGGGGAGTTACTTTTGGGCCAAGAAAAGAAAAAGTTTTTAAGAAAATCATACCAAAGAAAATGAGAAAGAGAGCACTTTTGATGGTTCTTTCCGCAAAAGCAGAAAACAATTTTTTGGTATTGTTGGATAAATTGGAATTGGACAAGCCTAAGACAAAGATAGTTTCAGAAATTTTGGATAAGCTCCCTTGTAAAAAAGAAAGTACCTTAATTACCCTACCAAGGTACGATAAAAACATAGTTTTAGCCGTAAGAAACATTCCAGGGGTTAGTATCCAGGAAGCGAGGAATCTTAATGCTTTGGGCATTCTTTCTTTTAAGTATTTGATGATGCCGAAAGAAACAATAAAGATAATAAAAGAAATGTTTACAAAATGACTAATTAACCTAATTGCTCTAAATAGAAAGTTTAAGCATTAGAAATTAGACATTGGGATTTGATTAGAATAATTAGAGCAATTAGGAATTAGACATTTTGAGGATATGCATTTATTTGATTTTTTCAAAAAAAAGAAAAAGGAAGAGGTGAAAAAAAGAGTGGAAGGGGAAGGAGAGAAAGTTAAGGTCCGGGAGGAGTTAAAAAGCAAGAAAGAAGAAGTTTCGGTGCCACAAGAGAAAGCAGAATTAACTAAAGGAATGAAAAGAGAAATAAAAGTAGCTCCTTTGGCTTTGAAAACTCCTCATATTACAGAGAAAGCTGTAGATTTGGCAGAAAAGAATCAGTATATTTTTAAAGTTTTTAAAAGAGCCAATAAAGAAGATCTTAAGAAAGCAATAAAAGAGGTTTATGGAGTTGATGTTTCTAAAGTAAGAATTATTAGAATACCCAGTAAGCGAAGAAGGTTAGGAAGGAGTTTAGGAGAGAAAAAAGGTTATAAAAAAGCAATAGTTACTTTGAAAAAGGGCCAAAAGATAGAGGTACTACCAAGATAAACTTTTTCGCGTAGTTTCGCGATAAACCTCACCTATTTTAGAAGGTCTACTAAAATGTATTATCTACTCAATTTATTCTGAGAGAACGGTGAAGGTGATTTAAGCTCGGGGTTTTTGTTACCAAATTGGCTGGCAATTACAGCTAAAATAATACCATAATAAAAATTGTAAAAACATATGATCTTGACAACACTTACAAAAAAAGAACCGGAAAAAAAATTAGTGATGTTTATAAAAAAGAGAGCCGGAAGGGGAAGAACGGGTAGGATTACTGTACGTCATAAAGGAGGTGGAGCAAAGAGACTTTATAGAATTGTAGATTTTTACCAAGAGAGAATCAATCAGAAAGCTAAGGTTTTGTCTTTAGAATACGACCCCAACAGAACTTGCTTTATAGCTCTTATTTCCTATGATAATGGAGAGAAACATTATATTTTAGCTCCACAGGGTTTAAAAGTCGGTGATGAGATAATTTTTGCAGAGAAGACTCCTGTAACTTTAGGTAATAGGATGAAATTAAAAAATATTCCAGTAGGAACAATGGTTCACAATGTTGAACTTGCACCCGGGGAAGGAGGAAGATTGGTTAAGTCAGCTGGAGCTTCAGCCCAAGTTTTGGTTAATGAAGGAAAATACATGCAATTGAAAATGCCTTCTGGTGAAATAAGGAGGGTTTTTGGGGAGTGTTTTGCTTCAGTGGGAGAACTTTCTAATCCAGAACACAGATTTTTGAAGATTGGTAAAGCCGGGAGGAACCGTTGGAAAGGGATAAGACCTACTGTTCGAGGTGCGGCTATGAATGCAAAAGATCATCCTCATGGAGGAGGGAAGAATAGGACACCGATTGGCTTGAGATACCCAAAGACTCCTTGGGGCAAGCACGCACTTGGCGTGAGAACCAGAAAAAAGAAATGGACAGATAGATTTATAGTACAGAGAAGGCAAAAGAAGAAATAAATAATCCGTTAGTGACCCAGCCCTTTCTAAGAAAAGGAGAAAGGGCTGGGGAGCTTACGGAGGATTTACCCCGCCCTTTCTAAGTTTCCGTGTTATGATGAAAATTGTCTATTTTTAAGAAAGTTATTAAATAAAAACAGAACAGGAAGTTTAGAAAGGGCGGGGTGTAAGAACTCCTAAAACTCCCCAGCCCTTTCTAAGAAAAGGAGAAAGGGCTGGGTCGTTAAGGATTTCTAACATGGCAAGATCACTTAAAAAAGGTCCGTATATTGATGAGAAATTGATGGAAAAGCTCTCCAAGGTAAATAAGGATGAAAAAACCCTTATCAAGACTTGGAAGAGAGCCCAAACCATCACTCCTGAAATGGTTGGCTTTACCTTTGGTGTTCATAATGGCAAAGAGCATATACCTGTTTTTGTGACCGAAGATATGGTTGGGCATAAACTTGGAGAGTTTGCCTCGACCACGAAATTTCAAAGACACGGAGGCAGGATGCAAAGAGAATTAGAAACTAAGGCAGAAGAGAAAGAAACCCAGAAAGCAAAGGAGTAGTAGAAGGTTATTATTCTTTGGTTTTGGCAGCCGGTCTAGTTTAAGACATTGGTTATTAGTAAGAAATCAAAAACCAAAGGGTCATAGACTAATGACTAGATTGGCGGCTAAGGACAAGAACTCAAAACCAAAACTAAAATCTATGGAAGTAAGAGCTTATCTTCGCAATTTAAGAATCGCTCCTCGGAAAATTCGACTTTTAGCAGATTTGATTAGGAATAAAAAAGTTAGTGAAGCTGAGAATATTTTGGATTTTATTGTTAAGAAAGGTTCCAGGCCCTTAAGAAAACTTTTGGATTCAGCCGTAGCTAATGCCAAAAATAATTTCCAATTAAAAGAAGAAACCCTCTTTATATCAAAAATTACAATTGACGAAGGAAGAAAGCTTAAAAGATGGAGGGCAAGATCTCGAGGTAGAGCAGCGGCAATTCAAAAGAAAACTTCTCATATCTCTTTAATTCTTGAAGGAGAAAAAGAAGGAGTTGAAGAGAAAAAGGGGAAGATTAGCGAAAAGGAGGAATTAGAGAGAGTGGCAAGATTGAAATCTAAAAGAGCAGAAACTTTACCAAGAAAAAAACGAGAAGAATTTCTGAAGCCGAGAATTAAAAAGAAGGGATGGAAGAAGGTTTTTAGAAGAAAAGCATTCTAAGAGGTTTATCTTTGTTGTAAATACTATGGCTAGGATAACAAATCCAAAAATACTAAGAATAAGAGAAACAAAGGACTGGTTATCAAGAGGTTTTTATCAAAAGAATTTCTCCCAATATTTGGAGGAAGATTTTTTGATTCGAAAATTTTTAAATAAGAAACTTCCTTCCGCCACAATCCAAAACATTGAGATTGAAAGAGGTCAGAGTTCATTGAAGATTATTATAAAGACTGCCAGACCCGCTTTGGTGATTGGTAGAGGTGGTAAGGGGGTTGAGGAACTAAAGAGGGAGGTGGAAAGAACTTTATTTAAGAATAAGCAAAGAAAGAATTTGATTCAGCCCAAAAAAGAGATAAGAATAGAGATTTTAGAGATAAAAAACCCTTGGACTTCAGCAAGTTTAGTGGCTCAATGGGTAGCCAATCAGATTGAAAAAATGGTTCGCTACAGGAGAGTTTTAAAGATGGGCATAAGCAGGGTAATGGCTCAAAGAGAAGCAAAAGGAACAAGGATTGAAGTGGCAGGTAGGTTGAATGGGGTTGAGATTGCCAGAACCGAATGGCTGCAGCAAGGGAGACTACCCCGTCAAAATTTAAGATCAGTAATTGATTATGGATTCACTGAAGCCCATTGTACTTATGGAACAATAGGAGTTAAAGTTTGGATATATAAGGGAGAAGAATTTGAATAATCAACGAATAACGAATCCAACCCGAATTTACGAATACGAATTATTAAACTCTTATTCGCAAATTCGTAATAGATTAGCTATTCGTTGATTAACATGTTAGAACCAAAAAGAATGAAACATCGAAAATGGCAAAAAGGGAAAAGTAAAGGGGTTGAAACGAGAGGAACCGAGTTATGCTTTGGTAGTTTTGGATTGAAAGCAATGGAAAAGCTTTGGATTAAAGCTTCCCAGATAGAAGCAGCCAGAAAAGTCATTTTGAGATATCTAAAGAAAAAAGGGAAACTTTGGATCAGGATTTTTCCAACTAAACCTGTAACTTCCAAAGGTACGGAATTTGGAATGGGAGGAGGCAAAGGTGATGTAGTTGGTTATGTTTTCCCCGTAAGGTCGGGTAGAATTATTTTTGAATTAGATGGAGTAGACGAAGCTTTAGCTAAAGAGGCTTTTCAAGAAGCTTCTGATAAATTACCGATAAAAACAAAGTTTATAAAGCGTTTGGTCTAACCCAGCCCTTTCTAAAATTCCCAGAAAGGGCTGGGTTAGCAACCAAACCTTTACCCCGCCCTTTCTATGTTTTATATCT
>Ga0210017_1004969_pt1 | contig 10773 bp, 8 predicted proteins | sample CryGeyCG2014_020_FD_183966 | JGI IMG/M metagenome (GOLD analysis project Ga0210017, IMG submission 183966) | Groundwater microbial communities from aquifer - Crystal Geyser CG08_land_8/20/14_0.20 (SPAdes) (version 2) | ecosystem: Environmental > Aquatic > Deep subsurface > Groundwater | place... | reverse complement strand
TTACGAATTCCGCACGACCGTGGTACCCACTGTTTTAGATAAAAAAGATATTTTAGAAATTGCCAAATGGATAAGGGGCGCTAAAAGATATTATCTTCAAAATTTCCGGCCGGAAAAAACCATTGACCCAAAATTTGAGAAAATAAAACCCTATCCCCAAGAATACTTATTAGAAATCCAAAAAGCCATTTCGCCCTTTTTCGAAGTTTGTCAGGTAAGATAGAATAAAAGAATGACTGCCTCGAAAATTCTTTTATATCTCTGCCTCTCTTTTATCGGAGGGATTTTTTTAAATTCATTTTTCAAAATTTCTCAGTTGGCAATACTGGGAATTTTAATTTTGGGATTAATTTTAATTTCGGTTCTTTGGCGGCATAAGAAAATAGTTGTTATCGGCTTTTCTGTTTTATTTTTGGTTTTGGGAATCTGGCGGCACCAAATAACGGAAATCCGAGGCACGAAATCCGAAATCCGAAACCTTAACGATAGAAACGAAGTTACGACTTTAATTGGTATAGTTTCAAAAGAGCCGGATATTAGAGAAAAAAGTATTAAATTAACAATCGAAGTTGAAAATAAAAAAGGAAAGGTTTTGGTGATAACTAATCGATATCCTGAATATCAATATGGCGACAAACTAAAAATTACTGGGAAACTAAAAACTCCTCAGGAGTTTGAGGACTTCAATTACAAAGATTATCTTAAAAAAGACGGAATCTATTCAGTGATGGATTGGCCAAAGATTGAATTATTAGAAAGAGGAAAATACACGGGTCCGACCCGTGCAATTTATGCGATAATTTTGGATTTTAAAAATAAATTGAGAGAAAGTATTTATCAAAATCTTTCTCCACCAGAGAGTTCAATTTTAGGAGCTATGATTTTGGGAGATAAAAGAAAAATTTCTGATGAATGGAAAAATAAATTAAATATTGCCGGAGTAAGACATATTACTGCCGTCTCTGGACTTCATGTCACCGTCTTGAGCAGTATCTTGATGACGTTTTTACTCTGGTTAGGTTTTTGGCGCCAGCAAGCCTTTTTTGGCGCCATCTTAATAATTGCTCTTTTTATTGTCATGACCGGTCTTCAACCCTCGGCAATCAGAGCCGGAATTATGGGAGGCCTTTTTCTTTTGGCTCAGTATTTCGGAAGAATGAATAGTGCTTCCCGGGCGATTTTCTTTGCCGGCGCAGTAATGTTAGCTCAAAACCCCCTGCTTTTAAAATTGGATGTTGGTTTTCAATTATCTTTTTTAGCCATGCTGGGAATAATTTATCTTTTACCAATTTTTCGATATTGGTTAAAATTCATTCCTTGGGAAAATCCAAAATCCATCTTAGCCATGACCCTCTCAGCCTACCTCTTTACTCTGCCAATTTTAATTTATAACTTCGGTTACATCTCTTTTGTCGCCCCCCTGACCAACATTTTAATTGTCCCACTTTTATATTGGATTATGATTTTTGGGTTTATCTTTGGACTATTTGGAATGATTTTACCGATTATTGGTTGGATTCTATCTTTTCCAGCCTGGTTTTTACTAACTTATTTAATAAAAATAGTCGATTGGTTTTCCAAAGTTCCCTGGGCTTATAAAACCCTAGAGAATGTCCACTGGATTTGGCTATTAATTTCCTATTTAATTTTAGGCTTGATTACTTGGCGATTAAACGAAAGCCAAAAACTAAAATTCTTGCAATATTAATATCGCATTAATTTGCCATGGCAAATTAATGAGGTGAGCTAACGGATAAATTAATCAATATGATATAATTGAATAATGATGGAAAAAGCTTGGGTAATATCTGTCAATATGGGTTATGGTCATCAGAGAACTGCCTATCCTTTAAGGAGCTTAGCTCCTTATGGAAAGATTATTAATGCCAATGATTATAAAGGGATTTCCTTAAGAGATAGAAAAATCTGGGAAAGTACAAGAAAATTTTATGAATTTATTTCTCGTTTCTCAAGAATTCCTTTAATCGGTAAGACCACCTTTTCAATTTATGATGCTTTTCAAAAAATCCTTACTTTTTATCCAAAAAGAGATTTATCTAAACCAAATTTTGCTCTAAAACAAATATACTCTCTACTTAAAAAGAATTGGGGAAGGGATTTGATTGAAACCCTTCGACGCGGCTCAGGGCAAGAGCCCTTGCCTTTGATTTCCACCTTTTTTACACCGGCTTTTATGGCTGAATTCTTTAATTACCCGAGCGTAGCGAAGGGTGAAGATGAACGAAAGTTCATCGACTATCCCGGCGAGATTTTTTGTGTTGTTTGTGATGCCGACATTTCCCGAACCTGGGCACCCCTAAAACCAAAAGAAAGCAAAATTAAATATTTCGCTCCAAATGAAAGAGTCGTTGAAAGATTAAAACTTTATGGAGTAAAACCGGAAAATATTTTTTTAACTGGTTATCCCCTGCCAATAGAAAATATCGGTTCCGAAAAGTTAGAAATTTTAAAAGAAGACCTGAAAAACCGACTTTTGAATTTAGACCCAAAAAAGAAATATTTTGAGAAATATAAAGTTTTGATTGAAGAAAGCTTGGGCAAATTGCCTGAAAAATCTGATCACCCCTTAACGATAATGTTTTCAGTTGGCGGAGCCGGTGCCCAAAAAGAAATCGCAATTAAAATCACAAGATGTTTAATCTGGCAGATTAAACAGGGGGAAATTAAGGTGATTTTGTCAGCTGGAATTAAGGAGAAAGTTAAAGAATATTTTGAGGAGAATATAAAAAATTTAAATTTAATAAAACATAGTAAGAACAGTTCTCGCTACATTGAGATAATTTTTGAGAAAGATATTGAAAGTTATTTTCAAAAATTTAATTCGGCTTTAAGGAAAACTGATATTCTGTGGACCAAACCAAGTGAACTCTCTTTTTATTCTGCCCTGGGACTGCCAATCATTATTTCCCCGCCAATTGGTTCTCAAGAGGAATTTAATAGGAGATGGCTCTTAAAATCAGGTTTTGGCCTCCAACAAGAAAATCCAAATTATATTAACCAGTGGCTTTTTGACTGGTTAAACCGGGGGTACTTAGCTGAAGCTGCCATGGAAGGCTTCATTGAAGGAGAAAAATTAGGAACATTAAAGATCAAAAAAATAATTTCAAGGCAATGAGAAAATTTCTTTTTGGTTTTTTAATTGTCTTTTTGATTTTCATTCTTTATTTTTTTATTGGCGAAGCAAAGCCAGCAGAAAAGATTAGCTGGGGAGTGAATTTTTCTCAAAAACAGGCTGAAAACTTAGAATTGAATTGGCAAGAAACCTATTTAGCTTTACTCGATGATTTAAAAGTAAAAAATATAAAATTGATTACCCACTGGGACAAAATTGAGCCAAAGGAAAATGAGTATTATTTTGAGGATTTAGATTGGCAAATTGAAACCGCCGAAGAAAAAGGAGCTAAGCTCCTTTTGGTGATTGGAATGAAAACCGGTCGCTGGCCAGAATGTCATATTCCAGACTGGGCAAAAAATCTATCAAAAGAAGAACAACAAAAAGAAATCTTAGAATTGCTTGAAAAAATCGTTTTAAATGTTCGAGATCGGATCTCCATCAATGCCTGGCAAATAGAAAATGAGCCATTTTTCCCTTTTGGAGAGTGCCCCTGGTCAGATAAAGAATTCTTGAAAAAAGAAATAGAATTGGTAAAATCATTTGATAATCGACCGATTGTAATTTCAGATAGCGGCGAATTTTCTTTCTGGATTACGGCCGCCAAATTAGGAGACATTGTTGGCACAACTTTACATCGCAAGGTTTGGTTCAAGGAACTCAAAACTTACGTTGCTTATCCCTTCAGACCAATTTATTATTGGAGAAAAGCTCAAATCATCAAAAAATTTTTTGATAAAGATGTAATCTGTATTGAACTTCAAACTGAACCCTGGTGTCCAACACTTCTTTATAATTGCCCCGTTGAAGAACAGCAAAAAACAATGAATTTAGAGCAATTTCAAAAAAATATCAGGTTTGCCACCGAAACTGGCTTAAATCAATTTTATCTCTGGGGAGCTGAATGGTGGTATTGGATGAAAGAGAAACAAGGTCAGCCTGAAATTTGGCAGGAAGCTAAAAAACTATTCTAAACATGTTAAGCATTATCGTTCCAACTTTAAATGAAGAAAAATATCTTCCTTTGTTATTGAAGGCAATTAAAAAGCAGAATTTCGACGGCGATTTAGAAATCATCATAGCTGATGCTGGCTCAGTTGATAGAACTTTAGAGGTTGCTCGAGTTTTTGGTTGTAGAATTGCACCAGGAGGCCTACCAGCTAAGGGCAGGAATGAGGGAGCAAAAATTACCAAAGGAGACGCCTTTTTATTTATGGACGCCGATAACATTTATTTACCAGAAAATTTTCTGAAACAATTATTAGAGGAATTTGAGAAAAGAAAATTAGATGTTGCCTCTTTCCCGATTTATCCTCAGGGAAATGGTTTTGACAAATTTGCCTACCGAGGATACAATTTTTGGGTAAATTTAAGTCAGAAATTTTCGGCCCATGCCACAAATTCGGTCTTAGTGAAAAAAGAAATTTTCCAAAAAATTGGGGGATTTGATGAGGAAATAAAAATCGCTGAAGATCATTATTTCGCTAAAAGAGCCTCAAGAATCGGAAAATTTGGTTTCATTAAAACCCAGCCAGTTTTGACCTCAACCAGAAGATTTGAGAGGGATGGGAGATTGAAAACTTATTTAAAGTATCTTTTAGCTGGGATTTATATGTTAATTTTCGGCCCAATTAAATCCGATATTTTTAAATATAGGTTTAACGACTTGAAAAAAAAGAAAGTTGATATAAAATTTACTATTAAGAAATCCTAAATCGACCACTATGCCAATTTACGAATTGCCAAAGTTTGAGTTGCCAAAATTGAAAGCGCCAAAGTTTAAGTTTCCTAAATTTTGGCAGAGTAAAACCTTCTGGTTTATAATTTCAATTATTTTAATTTCTTCGATTTTTGGTTTCATTGCCGGAGCAATTTCTGGTGGTTACTTTTATTTTGAAATAAAAGATTATCTTTCAAAGCTAAAAATAGAAATCCCCGAGCCAAAGACCATTGAGAAGATAATTGAAAGAGAAACAATTAAAGAATATCAGCCCCAAACCTCTCAGGAGGAGAAAATTATTCAGACAGTAGAGAAAGTTTCGCCGGCCGTAGTCAGCATTATTGGTACTAAGGACATTAAAGTTTTAGAAGAATATTGGATTTCTCCTTTTGAAGAACTTCCACTTCAAATTCCCGAATATCGAGAAAGAATTGAAAAACAGGAAATTGGCGGAACTGGCTTTATTGTTTCTGAAGATGGAATGATTTTAACCAATAAACACGTGGCTTTAGACACCGAAGCTGACTACACTGTTTTAACTAATGACGGCCGAAAATTTCCAGCCAAAGTTTTAGCCAGGGATCCAGTTCAAGATTTAGCCATAATTAAAATCGAGCCTGAAAAAATAGTTGACCAACAAGGAAAATTCGGCTTAAAGCCATTTCCCCAAGTCCAACTCGGTGATTCCGATAGATTACAAATTGGTCAAACGGTCATTGCCATTGGTAATGTTTTGGGAGAATTTCGAAATTCAGTTTCGGTAGGAGTAATTTCCGGTTTAGGAAGAACTGTTACTGCTTCAGGTGGCGGTCTTGTTGAGACAATTGAGGATGTCGTTCAAACAGATGCCGCAATTAACAAGGGAAATTCTGGCGGACCACTTTTGAATTTAAAAGGGGAAGTAATAGGGATAAATACGGCTATGGTTTTGGAAGCTCAAAGCATTGGTTTCGCTATCCCAATTAATAAAGCCAAAAAAGATATTGAACAAATTAAAACTTTAGGAAAAATTGTTTATCCTTTTTTGGGAGTAAGATATGTTTTAATTACAGAAAAAATTCAAAAAGAAAATAGCCTGCCAGTTTCTTACGGAGCCTGGGTCATTAAGGGCGAACAGGGAGAAGCAGCCATCTTTCCGGGTTCAGAAGCTGAGAAAGCTGGATTGAAGGAAGGAGATATCATTTTAGAATTCGATGGTCAAAAAATTACAACTGAAAACACCTTAGCTAAAATCATTATGAAATATAATCCGGGAGATAAAGTAGTTTTAAAAATTTTAAGGGAAGGAAAAGAAAAAATCATCCAAGCCATTTTAGGGGAAAGAAGTGAGTAGAAGGTTGAGGGTTTAAGTCCCTCCCTCGGCATCCTAAATCGACTTTGTCGATCGGGTGCCCGACAGTTCGATTATTGTCTAGGGCACCAAGCCAATTATGTCCCGCTTTTAGCGGGACTTGATTTTTTATATTTTCCTATCTACAATTAAATTGTATGCCCCGTTAGAAACCTGTTTAATTTCTAATGGCAGTCTAACGGGGAATAACACAATATATTTAATTGGATTATCCCTTGACTTACGAAAAAATTTTAACATTAAAATTTTTTCGCCAAGGGTTTCTAACGGGGTATGAATGGAACTCAAAATTTCACCCACAAAGCCCAGGAGGCAATACTTCAAGCTCAGGATTTAGCCAGGGAAAAAGGCCAGCAGCAAATTGATGCCTTGCATCTTTTGTATTCTTTGCTTTCTCAGGAAGAAAGCGTGGTTTTGAATTTGCTTCAGAGAATCGGGGCCGATATTGATGGACTAAAACGAAAAACAAAGCTAGGGTTAGAAAGAATTCCAGCCATTGTTGCTCCCCAAGCCTTTGGCCAGTTTTATTTAACCCAGGATATGGCAAAGGTTTTAGATAGAGCCAGGCAAGAAGCAATGAAAATGGGTGATGAATTTATTTCAGTCGAACATTTATTCTTAGCCCTTTTAGATACCGAAACAAAAGCTCGAGAAATTTTGGACAAAGCCACCTTCTTGCAACCTGGCGGCGGGCCAACCACTTTGGAATTTGGCAAACTGGATTACGAAACAGTTTTAAAACAGTTATCTCTTATTCGGGGAGGCCAAAGAATCACTGACCCAGAACCAGAATCAAAATATCAGGTCGTGGAAAAATATGCCAGAAATTTAACCTCGCTGGCTAGGCAGGGGAAACTTGACCCGGTCATTGGCAGGGAAAATGAAATCAGGAGATTAATGCAGGTTTTGTCGCGAAGAACAAAAAATAATCCGGTTTTAATTGGTGAAGCCGGAGTAGGCAAGACAGCTATTGTTGAGGGTTTGGCTCAAAAGATTATTTCTGGCCAGGTTCCCGAAAGTTTAAAAGAAAAAGAAATTATTGGTTTGGATTTGGGAGCTTTGGTAGCTGGCACCAAATATCGGGGAGAATTTGAAGATAGAGTCAAAGCCCTATTGAGAGAAATCAACCGGGCTGGAGGTAGATATCTATTATTTATTGATGAGTTGCATACTCTTGTTGGCGCCGGCGCAGCTGAAGGAGCAATTGATGCTTCTAATCTTTTGAAGCCGGCCTTAGCTCGAGGAGAGCTGAGAGCCATTGGCGCCACCACCTTAAAAGAATATCAAAGATATCTTGAAAGAGACCCGGCTTTAGAAAGAAGATTCCAGCCAATTTATGTTTCTGAACCATCGATTGAAGATACCATTTCTATCTTGCGAGGAATTAAAGAGAAATATGAGTTGCACCACGGAGTAAAGATAAAAGATGGAGCTTTGGTGGCCTGCTCGCAATTAGCCGCCAGATATATTGCTGACCGATTTTTACCAGATAAAGCGGTTGACTTAATGGATGAGGCAATGAGCTCTTTGAGATTGGATATTGAGTCAGAACCCGAAGATTTAGAAAAATTAAAAAAGGAAATTCAAAAATTAGAAATTGAAAAGGAGGTTTTCAAGAAAGAAAAATCTCTAAAGAAACAAAAAATAATTGATAGACAATTGGCTGATTTAAAAGAAAAAGCCAAGGTCATCGAAGCTAAATGGCAATCGGAGAGAGAAACCATTACCAAAATTAAAAACTTAAAAAAAGAAATAGAAGCTTTGCGTTTTGAAGTGGAAAAAGAAACAGCCGGAGCCAATTTGCAAAAAGTGGCGGAAATTAAATATGGAAAAATTCCCAATCTCTTAAGAGAGCTCAAGACAACCGAGAGAAAATTAGCTCAATTCCAAAAAGATCGGCCGATTTTGAAGGAAGAAGTTTCAGAAGAGGAGGTAGCCAAAGTGGTTTCCCGCTGGACAGGGATTCCGATTACTCGGCTTTTGGAAGCCGAGGTAAAGAAATTGGAAAAAATGGAAGATATTATCTCGCGCAGAGTTATTGGTCAAAAAGAGGCAATTTTAGCAATTTCCAATGCCATCAGGCGCTCCCGAGCCGGAATTTCTGAAGAAAAGAAACCCTTGGGCTCTTTCATGTTTTTGGGACCAACCGGCGTTGGTAAGACCGAGACTGCCAGGGCTCTGGCTGAATTTCTTTTTAGTGATGAAAATGCTTTGGTCAGGTTAGATATGTCAGAGTATATGGAAGAGCACACTGTTTCCAAAATGATAGGCTCACCTCCCGGTTACGTTGGTTATGAAGAAGGGGGACAATTGACTGAAAAAATTAGGCGAAGACCCTATGCGGTGGTCTTACTGGATGAAGTTGAAAAGGCCCACCCCAGAGTTTTCAATATTTTACTTCAAATTTTAGAAGATGGTAGATTAACCGATGCCAAAGGCAGAACCGCTTCCTTCAAAAACGCCATTTTAATTATGACTTCCAATGTTGGCTCAGATATCATTGCCAAAGAAGCTTCTTTGGGTTTTGTCACTGGCGACGAAGAAAAAAGCGCCAGGGAATCATTAAAAGAAAAAGTGATGGCTGCTTTAAAAGAGAATTTCCGGCCGGAATTTTTAAATAGAATTGATGAAATCATTATCTTTAATTATCTTGGGAAACCGGAAATCAAAAAAATAGTTGATTTAGAGCTCCAAAAAGTAGCCAATCGTCTTCAAAACAAAACAATTGGAATCGAATTTACTGAAAAGGTGAAAGAATTTTTAGCTGAAAAGGGATTTGACCCCAATTTTGGGGCTAGGCCCCTAAAAAGAGTAATTCAGAAGCAGGTACTCGACTCCCTTTCTCTGAAAATTGTTTCTGGCGAAGTAAAAGATGGAGAGAGGGTTATTGTTGATCTTGAGGCTGACAGAATAATTTTTAGAACCGCCAAAGATTTAATTAGAGCTAGGCCTCAAAAGGAAAGAGTCCCCGTTTAAGCTGTTTAAGGTTCTACCTTAAACATTATGCTACCTTAAACATTATGGTGAAAAATGTTTTTAAAATTATAGGTGTTTTTATTTTGGGTATTTTTGGCGGAATCTTTGCTGACCAAATTCTCTGGCCTTATTTTGTTGAAAGGCCGCTTTTTTATCAATATCGCTTGGAGCAAAGCCCGGTTTATCTTACTGAAAGGAAAGAAATAACCATTCAAGAAAATATGGCTTTGAGAAATGCTATTGAAAAAGTAGAAAAAACAGTCATCGGAGTGAAGGCCGAGACTCAAGCAAAAAAAATCATCGAAGGTTCAGGATTAATTATTACCTCGGATGGTTTGGTGGTTACCTTAGCTGAATTGGTGCCTCAGGGCTCCAATTTTTCTTTTTTTGTCGACGGTCAATCCGTCCATTTCCAAATTTTAAAGCGAGATTTAAAAGAAAATTTAGCTTTGGTTAAAATTGAAAAAAGCAATTTGCCAATAGTCAGCTTTGCCAATTTGGAAAAACTGAAGTTGGGGGAAAGGGTTTTTTTGGTTGGGGTGGTCCAGCCCCCAAATGGAGGCTGGGTTGTCAATGAAGGAATTATAAAAAGTTTTAGCGAAGACTTTATTAAAACTAATATTTTTGAAAATTATCTCTTAAAAGGAAGCCCTTTATTCAATATCGAGGGCGAAGTTTTGGGATTAAATACTATCGATAAAGAGGGTAAAGTCATTACCACCCCCATCTCCAAAATCAAAACCTTCGCCGGCTTTTAATTTACCAACACCCGGAGTTGGAAAAGTTTTCCACAATTACCGGGTTGTTTTTTATTCCAGAATTTGTAAAATTAATTTACCAACACCCGGAGTTGGTAAGATTATGCCTTATCGAGGAATATTTTTTGAAAAAAATCAGCCCTTTCATATTGTCTCTCGGGCAGTCGAAGGAATAAAAATTTTTGAAAATGAAGAAAATTGTTATCGATTTATTTTTCATTTTTGGGCCGCTAATCATGGAAGGCGAAATCCTAAAATCCGAGGCAGAGACATCATCAAAGCCGGCCAAGCACTTTTGGAGGGAGAAGAAATTCCATCCAAATTCATAATTGAAGCACACCCCCCTTTAGTTTATCTCTTAGACTTTTCTTTAGTAATAAACCATGTTCATTTATATTTGACACCTAATGTTGAAAATTCAGTTCCCGCTCTTATTCAAAGATCAAATAATGGATTTGCTAAATATTTTAATTTAAAACACAATCGAAAAGGGACACTCTTTGGGGATCGGTATAAAAGCGTGTTAGTTGGAACAGAATTTCAATCCGATGCTGTCTCCCGTTATGTCAGCATCATTAACCCTTTAGATGTTTTTCAGCCCGGCTGGAGAGAAAATGGGTTAAAAAATTGGGAAGAGGCCTTTGATTTTCTGAAAAATTATCAATTTTCAAGCTTTCCTGATAAAATAGGAAAAAGAAATTCTTTGATATTGGCTCCCAAAGAAATTTTGGAGAGATATTCTATTCTCTATCAGAATAGCGAAGAATGCCGAAAATTTGTGGAAGAATTTTTAAAACAAAAATCATCCCTGCTTTCCCTTCTCGAATAACCAACT
>Ga0210017_1004965_pt1 | contig 10774 bp, 12 predicted proteins | sample CryGeyCG2014_020_FD_183966 | JGI IMG/M metagenome (GOLD analysis project Ga0210017, IMG submission 183966) | Groundwater microbial communities from aquifer - Crystal Geyser CG08_land_8/20/14_0.20 (SPAdes) (version 2) | ecosystem: Environmental > Aquatic > Deep subsurface > Groundwater | place... | reverse complement strand
AACGTTTCTACGGAAGAAGGAGCAGCGCGATGAGCAAGTTTATTATTACAGCTTTAATGCTGGTAAGTAGCAATGTATTTATGACATTTGCTTGGTATGGCCACTTAAAGAATTTTAACGATAAACCTTGGATCGTCGCGGCTATAATAAGCTGGGGTATTGCATTATTTGAATATCTTCTGCAAGTACCCGCAAATAGAATTGGGCATCAGGTGATGAGCCTCGGACAGCTAAAAATCCTGCAAGAGGTAATAACTTTATCAGTATTTGTGCCGTTTTGCATATTTTATATGAAGGAGGGCTTAAAAAAAGATTACCTCTGGGCAGCGTTGTGCATCTTAGCTGCGGCCTTCTTTATGTTCCGCGGATTATTAGCAAAGGTGTAGAAACAATTTCCAAAGTAATCTTAGGGAAATAAATGAAGATATGTTGACAAAATGTAGCTAATAGACGTAATTTATCGCCAATGTCCACCTCTCTTAGGTGGATGATCATATTTTCTGCCTTATCAAACTTCCACTTGTGGAATATTACTGCCCGTTCTTAGAGGGATCATCTTATTGATTTGTTGAATTTTTCTTTAGTTGTGGTATATTACATCTAATAATTTAGTATAAGTGGTCTGAGAATACATAAGTATTCTTGTATTCTTGGAGGAGTTTAGATGGTCGGGCCGCCATCTTGCACGCGAGTTCAGGATGGTTCTTTTATTGGGAGGATAAAAACATGTTAATGAGATTGATGGGGATTGCCTTGTTTGCTTTAATTATAAGTGGTTGCGCAACAGGCTCAAAAAAACAAACAACGCAGCAATCAGACTATCAGGGGCCTTCGCAAACATACCAGCAAAATACTTCTTCTTGGGATTATGAAGACGTTCAGCCAGCCAAAAGCACAACATATTCCGCTCCTGTTAATTTAAGTGCGAGGCAGATTCAAAAGGCATTAAAGAGCGCCGGTTTTTATCAAGGGTCTGTTGATGGCAAGCTTGGACTTAAAACAAAAGAAGCCATTATTAAGTTTCAGAAAGCAAATGGCCTTAAGGCTGACGGGATTGTTGGAAAAAGAACTTCGGTGGAATTAAATAAATATCTATCCCAATAAAAAATGAAAAATAAATTAATAATTATTACGATTCTTATGGTTTCTATGTTATCCGGATGCACCTATATCCAGAAAGCCAAAAGAACCGACGAGTTAGAAATAGAGAATGCTAACTTAAAAAATAGGGTTGCTCAACTTCAGAAAGATAAAACAAAGGAAGTCCGTCAAGTTTACGAAGAGAAAGGTAAGGAACTTTCTGAGCTTGAGCGGGCAAAAAAAGAGTTAGAGGACTCACTTAAAAAAGAAATCGGGGAGTATAAGGCAAAGTTACAAATGACCGAGCGCGGCCTGGTGATTACTTTTGTTTCCGAGATATTCTTTGATTCAGGTAAAGACAAAGTAAAAGAGAATGGTAAGATTACGCTTGATAAAGTTGCTGAAGTTTTGAATAGGGATGTTCCCAATTCAAATGTAGCTATTGAAGGCCATACTGATAATGATCCGATCAAATATTCGGGATGGAGGTCGAATTGGGAGCTTTCCTCGGCCCGCGCATTGGCAGTATTGCATCATCTTATCGGCGAAGGTAAAATTAGGCCACAGCGTCTTTCCGCAAACGGCTATGGAGAATTTCATCCGGTAGCGCCGAATGACACAGTGCAGAATAAGCAGAAAAATAGGAGAGTGGAAATCGTGATTTTACCTTCTAAATTAAGCAAGGTAAAACCGCAATAAAATTAGAGGTCATTATTTATGAGAAGAGTTCTTTTGTTTATTTTACCCATTTTAATTATTGTTTCCGTTGCATTTACGCTTTTTGGTTTTTTTCAGGCGCGCTTAGAAGAAGAGAAGCTTACTGACGACTTAAAGCGAAAAGCCAGGACCGTTGCCGAAAGCATGGAATTATCGGTGAAACATGTGCTTTTAGGCAATGATTTAAAAAATGCAAATTATCTTACGGAGAAATTTGAGACTCGGGAAAGATTGCAGGGCTGCGCTATCTACGATAAAGACGGGAATATAATCGCGCTTACTAAAAGATTCGCCGATTGGAAAGAAAAAGACAAGTCTTATATTAAAGATATTATAGCCAATAAGATTCCGCGGGGAGAGTTAGAGAAATTCAAAGACTACCAAGTCTACAGCTATATGCTTCCCATAGTTGATAATGAGGGGCAGTTTTTGGGAATGGTTGAGGTTATACACGACACTTCCTATGTCTTTGCGAGGTTAACTGAGCTTTGGAGGCGTATCAGTTCAACGTTAATAATTTTAGTTGTGGTTATTTTTGTTTTATCCATTCTTCTGCACAGGCAGATTTTTGCTCTGCCGATACAGCGCTTAACGGATTGGTTTAAGTTTTTCCAGAAAGGCGAAACTGACGAAGCGCATCCGATTAGAGAAAAAGGGGATTTAGGTAAACTTGCTAGTGAAGTTGAGCAGGTGGCATTGAGTTTAAGAGTCGCACGCAGGACGATTTCAGATGAAGCGCAGGCGCGTCTGGAAAAAGAAGAGATTTGGACAGAAGTAAAATTAAGGGATTTGATCCGCGCCAAATTAGGCGAGAAAGCTTTATTTGTAGTTTCTAACCGTGAGCCGTATATGCATATAATAGATGAAGAAACTGGCTCAGAAAAATGCATAAGGCCGGCTAGTGGAGTGGTTACTGCAATCCATCCTATTCTTGCCGCCTGCGGGGGAACTTGGATTGCCCATGGCAGTGGTAATGCTGATAGGAAATTTGTTAATTCTAAAGATAAGCTCGGCGTGCCCCCTGAAGACAATCGGTATATTCTTAAAAGAGTCTGGCTTAATAAAGAGGAGGAGCAAGGTTATTATTATGGTTTTTCTAATGAAGGACTGTGGCCTTTATGTCATAACACTCATACGCGCCCTGTTTTTAAAGAATCTGATTGGCTGATGTATAAAAAAGTAAATCAAAAGTTTGCGGACAGTGTTTTGAGTGAGTTGCCAGCGAGTAATCCGTTTATATTTGTACAGGATTATCATTTTACTCTTCTGTCCAAGATGATTAAAGATAAGCGTCCAGATGCGAAGATAGCTTTATTTTGGCACATACCTTGGCCTACCCCAGAAGCTTTTATGATTTGCCCTTATCAAAATGAAATTCTTGAAGGCATGCTAGGATCAGATTTAATTGGTTTTCATGTGCAAAATCATTGTAATAATTTCCTCGATACTGCTAATCGCCTACTTGAGTCACGCATAGACACCGAAAAATTTAGTGTTGTGCGTTCAGGGAAAGAGACTTTTATTAGGGCTTTTCCTATAAGTATTAACGCGCGCATAGGTGATGGTTCATTTAAGGTTGACCCGATAAGGGAGGTAGAAAAGCTAAAGAAAGAATTTGAGCTTAATGATAAAATTGTCGCAGTGGGCGTAGATAGGATTGATTATACTAAAGGTATAGTTGAAAGAATCTTAGCGCTAGACAGATTTTTAGAGAAGTATCCTGAGTATAAAAAGAAATTTGTTTTTATCCAGTTGGCTGCCCCAAGCCGTACGCACATTAAGCGTTATCATGACTTAATTGGTGAAATTGATGAATTGGTTGAAAAAATTAATTGGAAACATATAGACGGGAATTGGAAACCGATAATCTATCTTAAAAAATATTTCTCTCAGGATGATATCCAGCCCTATTATAAACTAGGCGATATTTGTATCGTTAGTTCACTGCATGACGGGATGAATTTGGTGGCTAAAGAATATGTGGCAGAGAGGGATGATTTATCTGGGGCTTTAATCTTAAGTCAATTTACAGGGGCATCGCGTGAACTCACTGATGCCATTCTGGTCAATCCGTATTCGATTGAGAAGTTTGCTGACAGTATCAAGTTGGCAATCCAGATGCCCAAGGAAGAAAAACAAAGACGAATGGAAAATATGCGTAAGGTGATCGCCGAAAATAATATTTACCGCTGGGCAGCAAATATTATTACTGAAATGGTTGCTTTAAAGAAAATATAACTTGTGAGGTATAAATGAATAAAGGCTTGCTTTTAAGATTCGCTAGTTTAGCGGAAATATTTATGCCCATGATTATTTTTCTGGTAGTTTTGTTTATAGGGTTTATTGTTAAGAAGATAATTTTCAATCGTCTTTCACATTGGGCTAAAAAAACATCTTCGCAACTGGATGATATTGTCGTGCAAGCAGCTAAAAGCCCGTTTATGGTTTTATGTTTGATATTGGCTTTGTATTTTGCGTTGCAATTTTCAAAACTTCCAGAAAATATTGTGCATCTTATGAGCAAGAGTATTCTTATTCTAGGAATAATTTCTGTAGTATTGGCATTAGCGAATTTATTATCCGGGTTAATAAAATTTTATGCTTCTAGAATTGATTCTGCCTTGCCTGTTACTAGTCTCACCCAGAATATTGCCAGGATTTTTGTTTTCTCTATTGGCGCGTTAATAATTCTTAACAGTTTAGGAATATCTATAACTCCGATATTGGCAACTTTAGGCGTGGGAGGTTTAGCAGTTGCATTGGCGCTCCAGGATACCTTGTCCAATCTTTTCGCCGGTTTTCATATTACTGTTGCTAAGCAGATAAGAGTTGGTGATTATATTAAACTGGAAACAGGAGAAGAAGGCTATGTGGTTGATATTAACTGGCGTTCGACAGAGATCAAAATGTTGCCTAATAATATTGTCCTTATTCCAAATGATAAATTAAATAAAGCCATTGTTACGAACTATTATTTACCTGATAAGGAGATGGCAGTTTTAGTGGATTTGGGGGTACATTATAAAAGTGATCTGGAGAAAGTAGAACGGATTACTTGTGAAGTAGCAAAGTCAGTTATGATAGAAATAAACGGTGGGGTTGCTTATTTTGAGCCATTTATCCGCTATAATACTTTTGGCGATTCTAGTATAAAATTCACAGTTATATTAAGGGTTAAGGAATTTGTTGATCAATATCTGATAAAACATGAGTTTATTAAGAGGTTACATAAACGGTATATTCAAGAAGGCATTAATATTCCTTATCCGATAAGGGCGATAAACTACGAACAAGAGAAAATAGCCTAATATAAAATGCGAAAAGTTATTTCGGAGAACAATATTTATCGCTGGGCAGGCAATATTATTACGGAACTGGCCGCGCTAAAAAAAGTTTAGATTTTAAGGGGTGAAATATGCAAGTAAAAGAGGTGATGTCAAAAGAGGTAATTACCGTAAAACGCTCCACGACCCTAAAGCAGCTGTTAGAGATATTTGCTAAATTTCATATATTCCCTTTGGTGCCTGTTATTGGAGAGGATAGCTGTCTTGTAGGCATTGTTTCTTTCCGTAATCTCATTAATGTATTTCAGTTACGTCAGCCAGAGATACTGAAAGCCGTGCCTTTTTTGGACGAGGAACAAGAAGACATATTCAAAGTAGAGTTTACTAAAGAGATGGGCAACTTAGTGGTGGCTGAGGATATTATGGAGAGCAAGTTTATTACTATACGAGAGGATACTTCTTTAGAAGAGGCTTACAAACTGATGAATCTGCATCTTAAAGAAGAATTTCCAGTGGTTGATAGAGCCGGTAAATTAGTAGGAATGATTGGTATATTTGATATCATCCGGTATGTTTTTCGTCAGGAGGGCGTTATTTAAGTGAATCCCGCACCTTCTTCGTATTCAAAATACTCAGATGTATTTAAGATGTATCGGGATTGTCTCTTAAAGGTTCAAAGCCAGTTAAAATTAGAATCGAGAAAGAGTTTAAATAGATGGAGAGTATTGAATAAAAAAGAAGGTGCGGTGTGAATACTATATTAGGATTGGGTTTTATTCTAATTGCAGGTTTATTTTCAGCAAGACTGATAAACAAGATTAGATTCCCTGCAGTAACCGCCTATCTTTTATTAGGTATTCTTATCGGACCTTCGATTCTAAATCTAACCTCGCAAGAATTAATTAATTCCTCGGGTTTTATCTCCAATATTGTCTTAGGTCTTATCGCATTTGGTCTGGGTCAAAGTTTTACTCGTGCGTTCTTTCGTAATATTGGCAGGCCGGTTCTTTGGATTTCTATATTAGAGGCAGTTTTACCTTGGATTCTGGTAACCTTAAGTTTCTTTTTTATATTAAAGCAGCCTTTTTACGTGGCTCTTTTGTTTGGAGCGATCGCCTCCGCTACCGCACCAGCAGCAACAGTTATGGTTGTGCGTGAGTATAAGGCTAAAGGTAGATTCACAGATATACTTTTAGGTGTGGTAGCCATAGATGATGCCTGGTGTTTAATCATCTTTGCCTTATCTTTAGCCATCGCCAAGAGCGTTGCCTTTCACGCATCGAATACTTTTGTATCTAAGGTTATATTTCATTCCTTAATAGAAATAATCGGTGCCCTAATGCTCGGTGGGTTAATTGCCTGTTTAAGCAGCCTCTTTTCTAAATTCATACGTACCCAAACAGAACTTCTTATTTATACCTTAGGATTTATCTTATTAACTACAGGATTGGCTATAAAATTAGGCCTCTCTGTTCTTTTAGCAAATATGTTTTTGGGCACCGTCTTAATAAATATTAACAAGTCAAATTTTGAATTCTTTGATGTCTTAAAACTAATTGATTCGCCCTTATATCTTCTTTTTTTCGTTCTTGCAGGAGCAAACCTAGAGATAGGGTTATTAAAAGGAATAGGTATAACTGGAATAATCTATATTTTCTTTCGCACAACAGGGAAAACCGTGGGTTCTGTATGGGGTGGATATATTGTTAAGGTAGAAGATAGAATAAGAAGATATCTTGGATTGGGCCTGCTTCCTCAAGCTGGCGTTGCCTTGGGCTGCGCCCTTGTTGCCAAAAGCGATTTTCCCAAAGTAGGGGGTATGATTTTTACTACTATTGTTGCCACCACAGTTATCTATGAATTAATCGGGCCAATATGTACAAAATATGCCTTGCAAAAAGCAGGTGAGATAACTATCGAACACCACCAAAAGATATGAGAAATATTTTTGAGCATTGGGACGACTTGAAAAAAGAATTAAGCGGTAAGTATACCATGCTATTTTTAGATTACGATGGGACGTTAACGCCAATCGTTAGTACTCCGGGAAAAGCGTTCATTTCGCAAGAAGTAAAAGAACTACTTATTGAATTATCGAGAAGTCCTAAATGTAAATTAGCCATTATCAGCGGTAGGGCTTTGAAAGACATAAAAAATAAAGTAGGTTTAAAAAATATTATTTATGTTGGCAATCATGGCTTAGAGATAGAAGGGCCAAAGATTAAATTTGCAAGCCCCATTTCGCCAAGGTGCAGGGCAGGCCTTGAGCATATAAAAAGCGACTTGACACAAAAACTTTATTCGATTAAAGGGGCGATTTTGGAAGATAAGGGCCTTTCGATCAGTATTCATTATCGCCTGGTAGATAAAAAAGATATTCAGGAGTTTTTGAGTATCTTTAATGAGATTTCCGCTCCTTATATTGTTCGCGGTAAAATAAAGGTTAATTCCGGTAAAAAAGTTTATGAGATAAGACCTCCTGTAATGTGGGATAAAGGTAAAGTTGTCTTGTGGCTTTTGGCTAGACAGCAATTTTTGTTAGAAAAAAATAAAATTCTTCCTGTTTATATTGGAGACGACGTAACCGATGAAGATGCTTTTAGGGCATTAAAAAAGAAAGGCCTGACAATATTTGTGGGAGAGCAAGGCAATTCTGAAGCCCAGTACTATTTGAAAACTACAGAGGAAGTAACCGAATTCTTAAGGCTAATTTCCGATCTTAAGCGCAAGTAAGATATGAGAGAATTAATACGCGCAAAAGAGGCATTTAGATTTTACACAAGGTTGCATTTATCCGAGTTGACCGGCTTAAGGGCTTCTACTTTGAGCCAATTAGCAGGACTTATAAAACAGGTCCCCGGTTCTTGTATTTATTACCATACACATAGATTCCTACAGCAGCATCAATATCTTTCACCCGAGCCACCTAATGATTTCGCCTATTGGGTTAGCGAAGCGCTTGGCGAGGATGAGCTGGGGGAGAAATTAGCCAGTATTGATACGATTCAATATTCAACTATCCGCGGTCTTCGAGACAAAATTGCAATAACCATTGAAGATTATTTAAGAAATAATGCTTTGGCAAAGCTAAGGTTTGCCCGTGAAGGCGAAGAATTCCATTTCATGAAATCAGTCAGTTTCGTCATCCCAACCAATTATATTGCCCATGATTTAAAGGAATTCGTAGATATCTTAAAGAAGATAACGATTGATTCTATTTATTTTCACATTTTTGAAGCGCGTTTAAGGCTTGAGAAAGGGGATAATGATTTTTCCAATTGGATTAAAAGTTCCGTTGGCGATAAAGAACTAGCGGATGAAATTTCAGGGCTCGATCCTTATACACAGACCCTTGATGGTTTAAGAAATACCATTGTGAAAAAAGTAGAACAGAGAATCCTTTAGATAGAATGGCAAAAATAGAAGAATATATACCCATCGTTGGACAATCGATTATTGATGATTTGAAATTGCTTGCCGAGAGACTTAAAGGCAAAGTTGTTCAACATATCAATTCCACGCCTGTGGGGGGAGGCGTTGCCGAGATATTGAACTGTATGATTCCCTTGCTGAGGGAATTGGGGATAGATACAAGATGGGATGTAATAAAAGGTGGAGAGCAGTTTTTTGAGGTGACAAAGAAATTTCACAATGCATTACACGGTAGAGCCGAAGAGATAAGCCAAAGAGATTTTGAGATATTTATGGAGACAAGCCAGCAAAATTTAGAAAACGTTAATACCTATGGAGACATTGTTTTCGTTCATGACCCACAGCCAATAGGGTTGATAAAAAAGAAAGCTGTTAACAAATGGCTTTGGCGTTGCCATGTTGACGTGTCTAATCCCAATGAAAGAGTTTGGAGATTTCTTATGGATTTTATCGTTCAATACGACTCGGCAGTGTTTTCTGCTCCGGCTTTTTCAAGAAAGTTACCCATTAGGCAATTTTTAATCTCTCCCTCCATTGACCCGTTAAGCGATAAAAACAAAGAATTGCCTCAAGAAACAATAGATTCAGTATTAAGAAAATACAATATTAAAAAAGATAAACCAATCATTACCCAAATATCCCGTTTTGACCGCTTAAAAGATCCCGTAGGCGTAATAGAAGCATACTTGCAAGTAAAAAAATACATCAACTGTCAGCTGATTTTAGCTGGCGGTACCGCAGAGGATGACCCAGAGGGGCTTAAAGTTCTTGAGGAAGTTAAAGAAAAGGCCGAGATGGACAAAGATATTCATATCTTACTATTGCCTCACAATAATATAGAGGTGAACGCATTACAAAGGGCTTCAGATGTAATTATCCAGAAGTCTCTTAGGGAAGGATTTGGTTTAACGGTTGCCGAGGCTCTATGGAAAGCAAAGCCGGTTGTGGCTTCCAATGTCGGCGGTATCCCTTTGCAGATAAAACACAAGTATTCTGGATTGCTTTGTCATTCCATTGAAGGCGCTGCCTTTGCAATAAAACAGCTGTTTAATAGTCCAGAATATGCCAGGAAATTAGGAGAAAATGGCCGGGAGCATATTAGAAACAATTTTCTACTTACCAGGCATCTCAGGGATTATATGCTGTTGTTTCTTTCGCTCTATCATACCGAAGATGTAGTGTATTTATAACACGACTTTGTTAAAAATGCATTTTTCCTCAGACAGTCAAAGGATAAAGTTTTCTTAACTTATTGCTAAACAATGACTTATCTTTTTAATAATAGTAAAATAAGGTCAAAAATTAACATCAATAGGGGACAGCGCCCTATTTTTCCCTGGGCAATAGGGGACAACGCCCTATTTTTCCCTTCTTGTTCTTTGACACAATTAAAATATTGTAGTTAGATTTTTCTTCCTCTTACGTCTATTGATAGTAGGGAGGAAGTGCTATGCCGCGGATTGCCAGGATCGTTGCAGTGGGTTTACCCCATCACATTACGCAAAGGGGAAATTACCGTCAAGATGTATTTCTCAATGCAGAAGAGAGAAGTCAATATCTTGCATGGATTCAGGAGTATAGCATAAAATACGGTCTTTCCATCTTAGCTTATTGTCTGATGCAAAACCACATTCATTTTATTGCTATCCCGAAGGAAAGCGATTCCCTGGCCAGGACATTCAACACCGCTCATATGCGCTATTCTCAATATTTTAACAAAAAGCTCAAACAGCATGGGCACCTTTGGCAGGGGCGTTTCTACTCCTGCGTGTTAGACAAGTCCCATCTCATCCTTGCTGCTCGCTACATTGAAAGAAACCCTGTGCGTGCAGGCTTGGTAGAAAAACCCTGGCAGTGGCCTTGGTCAAGCGCCAGAGCACATATTAACGAAAAAGATGGTGGCTTTATCGAGCTTGAGGGTTTCCTTGAAATTATAAGTATGACATTCAATTCTTGGAGAAAATATATAGATTCCACAGAAGAAGAAAACTTCTTGCAACGTATAAGAAAATACACTTTTACTGGACGTCCCTTGGGAACAACCACATTTATAGAAAGATTGGAAGCGAAATTTGGCAGGAGGTTATGCGCATTGCCGATAGGCAGGCCGAGGAAAAACCAATAAAATGGTCGCTGTCCCCTATTACCCGCACAGTATGAACAAAAAGAAAAAGGTAGCCAAAAAGAAAAAGAACTACTACTAATTGAAACATGAAAACCGGACATTCTTGCTTTGCTAGAAACAGGACATTTTTGCCTTG
>Ga0210017_1004961_pt1 | contig 10777 bp, 10 predicted proteins | sample CryGeyCG2014_020_FD_183966 | JGI IMG/M metagenome (GOLD analysis project Ga0210017, IMG submission 183966) | Groundwater microbial communities from aquifer - Crystal Geyser CG08_land_8/20/14_0.20 (SPAdes) (version 2) | ecosystem: Environmental > Aquatic > Deep subsurface > Groundwater | place... | reverse complement strand
CGCAGGAGCGACATTTTTTGCTTTGCAAAAAAGTCCCTCATGCTCGCTAACGCTCGCAAAAATGTGAGCCTTAGATTAAAGCCAAAATTGCAAAAGCTGGTGAAAGTCCCAGTCCCGGCGGTTTTTTTATTTGAAAATGAAATATGATGTGGTCGGCATTGGATATCCCCTTCTTGACAAAGTTGTGGAAGTGAACGAGGATTTCATACTAAAGAATGGGCTCATGAGAAACAATATGAACCTTGTAAGTATTGATAAGAGCAAAAAAATACTTTCTATGCTTGATAAAAGTTCTGTAAAAGATTCTGCAGGAGGAAGCGTCCCAAACACCCTTGCAAGCGTATGCAGCCTTGGAGGAAAATCTCTTTTCATAGGAATGATAGGTAATGACCTTAATGCAATCACATACAAAAAACTTGTTCAGGAAGCAGGAATAGTTCCAGGATTCAGTTCATGCAATGAAATACAGGGAACCTCTATTATAATGGTAACTCCTGACGCTGAAAGAACAATGGCCACCTGCCTGGGAGCAGGGATGAACTTAACTAAGAATAATATCAACCTTGATGACATAAGCAATTCAAAAATACTTCATATCGAGGCATACCAACTTGATGGTGAAAGTCAGGCAGAGGCAGTATTTTATGCAATGGAGCATGCAAAAAAGAACAATATCTTAATCTCAATTGATTTGGCAGACTCCGCGCTGATAGAAAGACATAGGGAAAAAGTGAACAAGATAATGAAAGAGTATGCTGATATTATTTTTGTAAATGAAAATGAAGCAGAAAAGCTAACAAATAAGAAACCAGCTGAGGCAATTCAGGAAATCAAGAAATTCTGCAGGATTGCAGTGGTAAAGACTGGGGAAAAAGGAAGCCTTGTTATGGATGAAAACGGGATTCATAAAATAGACAGGTTTAAGGTAAATGCGATCAACACAACAGGAGCAGGGGATGCCTATGCCGGCGGCTTTCTTTATGGAATATCACATGGCTTTGATGTCAAGACCTCAGGAAAGATTGCTTCATATGTTTCTGCGCAGGTTGTTGCAAGCCATGATTCAATGATAAATAGAAATATTCAGCAGGAAATAATAGTTATTATCAAAGGTTAATTCTTTCGCCCATTTCAGGTATTTTTGTTTTCAGGCCAAGTTTTTCAACTTTCTTTGCAAAAGACAGCATTGCATCTTCTTCGCCATGCACTATGAAGACTTTTTTTGGTTTTGGATTAAAAAATTTCAGCAGGTTAAGAAGCTTGCGGTAGTCAGCATGGGCAGAAAAGCTGTCAATTGACTCAATATTTGCCTTTACCACAACCTCTGTTCCCAATAATCTAACCCTTTTTTCGCCTTTTTTTATGTAATAGCCAAGAGTTCCTTTAGCCTGGTATCCCACAAAGAGTATTGTGTTCCTTTTGTTCCAGATATTGTGCTTTATGTGGTGCTTTATCCTGCCTCCTGTGCACATTCCGCTTCCTGCAATTATTATGCATGGCTCATGAAGATTGTTAAGCTTGATTGAATCCCTTACATGCATTGTGTATTCGAGCCCTGGAAATGAAAAAGGATTATCTCCTGATTTTATTAAATCTGTTATCCTTTTGTTGTAAAGGGAATGATGTTTTTTAAAGACTTCTGTCACTTTTATGCCCATTGGAGTATCCACATAGACCTTTATTCTTGGAATCAGATTTTTTTCCACAAGCTCATTTAGGTCATACAAAAGCTCCTGTGTTCTTTCAACTGCAAAAGAAGGAATAATTACCTTTCCGTGCTTCTCATATGCTTTTAATATGACATCAAGAAGTTTTTGCTTTCTTTTTTCTATTGGCAGATGTATCCTGTCGCCGTATGTTGACTCAATAAAAATATAATCTGCCTTGGTCAGATGCACTGTATCATTTATTATCGGCGTGCTATTTTGGCCTATGTCGCCTGAAAAAACAATTGTTGTTTCTTTTCCGCCCTCATTGACTTTCAGCTCTATTATCGCAGAGCCGAGTATATGCCCTGCATCATATAAAGTTGCATTGATTCCTTCGCATGGCTGAAAGCTCTTTTCATATTCTAGTGTCCTGAAAAGCTTCATTGCTTTTTTAACATCATCCTCTGTATATATTGGGTTTCTGGGTGGAAGCCCCATGCGTTGCCTTCTCCTGTTTTCAGACTCAACATCATTCCTGTTAACTTTTGCAGAGTCAAGCATTACTATCTCTGCTATGTCTTTTGTTGCAGAAGTGCAGTAAATTTTGCCCTTAAACCCCTCTTTGACGAGTTTTGGGATTCTTCCGCAATGGTCAAGATGTGAATGTGTAAGAAGAAGCGCTGAATATTGTTTTGCATCGAAGGGAAGCTTATCATAGTTGAGTTTCATGAGAGTTTTGCTTCCCTGAAACATCCCGCAGTCAACTAATATCCTCTTTTTTCCAGTGGCCAGACTGTAGCATGAGCCTGTTACTGTCTTGGCCGCTCCAAAAAGCCTTATCTCCATAATTTTTTATTTTAACTACTGGTATTTATTTGTTTTCTTTGTTAAATGTTTTATATCATATAAATATTTTTAAAGGCATCTGTTTGCTTAAATTAAAAGGTGATAATATGACAAGGGGAAATTTAAGTATTCTTGCCTGTGAATCAGGAAAGTCTTTTGCAAAGAAAATTTTAGATAAAATTATTAAAGAAAAAGGGGATGTTAAATTTATTAGTTCTGATGAAATCAGATTTGCAAACTCAGAAAGAAAAACAGTTATAAAAGAAAGCATAAGAGGGTCAGATATTTATATTATTCAGGATGTTGAAAATTCTGTTAATGGTTGCTCTGTTGATGAAAATCTAAGAGCACTGAAAACAACTATTAATGCTGCCTATAGAAGTGATGCAAATTATGTAACAGTTGTTATCCCTGTGTTCCCATATGCAAGGCAGGACAAGCAGGAAGGAAGAGAGGGTATAACTGCTGCTGCAGTTGCAAGAGAGATTGAAGATGTTAATGCAGACTATGTTATAACCTTGGATGTACATAATGAAGCTATTGCTGGATTTTTTAGAAAAGCTAAATTTGAGAATTTACATGCTTCTAAGAATATCATTGATTATATTATAAAAAATGAAAAAATATTTGACCTTAAAAATTTAGTTGTTATGCCTCCTGATGTAGGCGGAGCAAGAAGAGCAAAACATTATGCTAAAAAACTTAGAATACCTTTAGTCTTTGCCTATAAAGATAGAAACTATGATACACCTAATTCTGTTGATGATATTCAGATAGTTGGTGAAATTAAAGGTAAAAATATTTTGATAGTAGATGACATGATTGATACTGCTGGAACTTTAATAGAAGTTGTTAATGCAGTTAAGAAAAATGGAGCTGAGAAAGTATATGTGGCCTGTAGTCTTGCTTTGTTTAACGGGCCTGCCATAGAAAGAATAACAAAATCTTATGAAAAAGGGTTTTTAACAGCTGTTATTGGCACTGATGCTGTTTATCACGGAGAGGATTTTCAGGAAAAAAATCCCTGGTACAAGGAGGTTTCTGTTGCAAACTATTTTGCAGAGGTTATCAGCAGGTTAAATCAGAGAAAATCAATAAGCAAACTGCTTGAATAAATTTAAGATAAGGTGATTAAATTGAAAAACAGGATAAGGGTTGGTGTTTTAATCTTTGAAGATAACAAGATATTATTAGTTAAGCATGTTGACCCTGTAACAGGGTTTACTTGGTGGGTGCCGCCAGGCGGCGGATTAGAAGGAACTGAATCTATTTTTGAGTGCGGAAAAAGAGAAGTTAAAGAAGAAACAAACCTCAAGGTAAAGTTAGATAGAATTGTTTACGTAAGGCAATTAATTTCTTATCAGCAGAAAGCTAATAATATTGAGATATTTGTGGCTTCTTTAAGTCACAAAGGAAGTATATCTATTGAAGGTATTATTGGTAAAGGAGAAGATGAACACTATATTAAGCAAGTAAAATTTTTTTCAAAAAAAGAGCTTAAAAATATAAAAGTTTTTCCTTCTGTAATAATGGAAGAAATGTGGGAAGACTATAAAAAAGGTTTCCCTGTTATTAAATTTCTAGGAGTAGAAGATGACTTAGAGCATGGGATAATGGAATAATTTTTTCTTTGAAAAAGGAGTTAATTTAAATATATATGCTCCGAAAAATCATCGGGGTTTTTTAAAAAGATTTATATATGCCTGATAATAATTATATTTTAGTTAATCTTATAATTAAAGCAAGCAGGTGGGTGACTATGGCCAAAAAACAAAACAAGAAAACTAATGCTAACAATACAAAATCAAAAGAAAATGACCAGTTCAAGGAAATTGAGTCAAAGCTTCCAAAAGATGCCCAGAAAAAACTAAAGGCAATCAAGTCAAAGCTTGATAAATTTCAAAAAATAGTCCTGAAAAAGTTTGAAGATTACATAATTGGCATTGCGCTACTGCCTCCAAAAAAGCCTGAAAAAGATGAAAAGCCCAGTGAGCAGATTAATATTCTTATTTTAGTTGATGATTCTGACAGCAAGAAGATGTCTAAGGATGAGCTAAAGACAAAGCTTTCATCTATTATAGAAGAAATGGCAAAAGAAGTTGACAAAAATCTTGCGCCACAGACAATTATTCTTTCTGAACTATGGCAGGGTTGCTATGACGCAAAGTATGAGCTTTTAGAGCTTATTGCAATGTCTGCACCTGTTCATGATACAGGAATGCTGTCTGCAATAAAAATAGCTGAAATTCATAAGTCAATGGTCATCAAAAAGTTTGAAAAATATATTGTCAGCTATGTCCTTGCTGGCTCTCTTGTCCAGGGAAAGGCAACAGCTGAATCAGACATTGATGTCTTTATTGTAGTGGATGACACTGACGTTAAAAAAATGACAAGGGCAGAGCTGAAAGACAAGCTTAGGGCGATAATAATAACAATGGGAATGGAAGCTGGAGAGATTACAGGAATAAAGAACAAGCTCAATGTTCAGGTGTATATACTTACAGACTTCTGGGATAACATAAAAGAGGCAAATCCAATAATCTTCACTTTTTTGAGGGACGGAGTTCCATTCTATGACAGGGGAATATTCATGCCATGGAAACAGCTGCTAAAGATGGGCAAGATAAAGCCATCTGCAGAGGCAATTGACATGTATATGAACAGCGGGGAGCAGATGCTAAAGCAGGTTAAATTTAAGATAAGAGACATTGGGATGGAAGATACTTTCTGGGCTATATTAACACCAAGCCAAGCTGCTTTGATGCTTTATGGTGTTCCGCCTCCAACTCCAAAGGAAACGCCTGATCTGATGAGGCAACTATTCGTGAAAAAGGAAAAAATGCTTGAGGAAAGGTATGTAAAGATACTTGAAAACAACATACAGGTCAGGAAAGATCTAGAGCATGGAAAAGAAAAGGAAATTAGCGGCAAAGAAGTAGATGTGTTATTGCAAAATGCAGAAGATTATCTGAAAAGAATAAAAAAATTATTCAGCCAGATAGAGAAAATAAAAGAAAACGAGTCAATGCTCCACATTTATGACACTGTTGTTACAATAATAAGAGATATCCTAAAGCTTGAGGGAATAGAGAGTGCCAATGACTCAGAAATAGTTAGCATATTTGAGAAAGAGATAATAAGTAAAGGGAAAATACCTGCAAAGTTCTTAAGGATGTTGCATGATATAATGAATGCAAAGAAGGACTATGATGAAAAAAAACTGACAAAGGCAGAGGTAGAAAAGGTTAAAAAGAATTCCCAGGAATTTATCAGGTTTATGATTGAGCATATACAGAGAAAAAGGGGAATAGAAATTGAAAAAACAAAGATAAGGGTTAAATATGGGGACAAATATGGAGAAGTGATTTTGCTTGAAAAAAATGCTTATATCATACATGATATTGACCAAGAGGAAAAAAGAGTTACTAAGGCAGAGATACTTCCAAACGGAGGATTAGGAAAAATCACGAGTAGCTCTCTTGAAGAGCTTGAGAAAGAGCTCTCGAAGATAGAAATCCTGTCAAAAGTATTTATAAAAGAGCCAATATTTGAAGACATGAAAAAAATCTTTGGCAAGAATGTAGAAATACTGGTCAACTACTGATTTTTAATCTTTATATTCTTTATTATATATTTTCTATTTTACTTAAGTTTATTAACTAGAATGACATTATGTTAATATTGGGGATTTAAATGACATTAAATTATAAGACTGGCTATAAAGTATGCGATGCTATGACAAAAAAACCTGTTTTTGTTTCACCAGAAACCTCTATTGAAGATTGTGCCTTAAAAATGCTGAACAACCATGTTGGAAGCCTTGTTATAACTGACAGCACTAAACTTCTTGGCATACTGTCTGACAGGGATATTGTAAGAAGAGTTATTGCAAAAAAACTAAACCCTAAAGAATTAAAAGCTAAAGAGGTAATGATAAAAAAAGTAATAACAATCAGCCCTGAAAAAGATATTTATGATGCTTTAAAGAAAATGAAAGATAGCGATGTAAGGCACCTGCCAGTCATGGATAAAAAAGAGATGGTTGGCTTGCTTACATTAAAAGATATACTTAAAATACAGCCAGAGCTTTTTGAGCTAATGGTTGAAAAGTTTGAACTGAGAGAGGAAACAAGAAAGCCAATTTTTGGCGGACCAATATCAGATGGCATATGCGAGGCTTGCGGTTTTCCATCCACAAACCTGAGAGAAATTGAAGGGTCATTTCTCTGCACAAGGTGTGCATCCAAAAAGTTTTAGAAAACTTTAAATATACTCTATTTTTCTATTCTATTATGTCTCTGCGGGGGTAGCAAAGCCTGGTCAAATGTGCAGGACTTAAGACAATGATTATAAGGCAGAAATCCTGTCTCTTAGTGAGTTCGTGGGTTCGAATCCCATCCCCCGCATTAATAGTTTTGAAGAATATGTGATTAATGTAATATTCTTGTTAATAAGAATTTCTACGGTGCTTCCTTCTATAGCTCATATAAACAGCAGAAAGCAAAATAAAAATAAAAAATATTCCAAGTGGGATTATAAGTGATTGAATGGAAAAATTATATTTTCCTGATTTAAATAACTCCTTTAAACTAAGATTTAGTTTCACAGGAGGATTATCTGCCTCTTGTTTTGTTATACTTGTTTCATTTATTACAGGAGAAACAACTTCTTTTTTTCCGATAACAGTAATAATTTTTTCTTGATTTGTTTCTAATATCTGATTATAATCAGATTTATATATAATTTTTAAATTTATTGAATAATTTTTATTGTCCACAACCTCTGGGGCTGTGAAATATACATCTTCAATTTCTTTAAGTTCTAATGGTTTTAAATTATCTATTTTTTTTGTTATTTTTATAAAATCAGGCAGGTCACTTTCTATTATTATTTCTATATCTTTAAATGAATGTGTTGAGCTTGGATTTTTTATTGTTACTGGAATATTTAATTTTTCAGAACTCAGCACCTCTTTACTAACTTTCGAAATCATAGATAACGTGTCTCCATAAATATTTAGGCTTATTGATTTTTCAACATCTTTCCTGATATTATTAATCATAAATGATATTTTTGGATTTAAGGTATGGTTTCCAATATATTTGCTTTTTAATTTTATATTAAATAGCTTAGTTTCTCCTTTATCTAAGCTGCCTTTCCAGCTTAATTCCTTGTAATCTTGTATTAGATATCTTGGTAATGTTGATATGTCTAATCCTTCTGGTATTATTATTTTAAATGAGGTTATGGTAATGCTGTTATCCTTGTTTATATTTGTTAAGTTGATATTCAGATTGATTTCTTGGTCCAACTTTACTTCATCCTTATCCAATGTTAAAACCATATTCAGTTGATAATCAGGAACAGTTATTGTTGAGATTTTAGAATTACTCTGCACTTGTTCAACTCCATTGTTATAGCTTATAGATGCCTGTGATTTAAATGTAGTATTCTGCAATGCTTTAATTTTATAAGAACATCTTTTCTCCATGCCCTTATTTAGGCTGCCATACCATTTAATAGTTTTGTGTGTACTGTTAGCATATGCAACACAATCTGATATTTGTGTAACTATAAATGAGTTTGGAATAGAGTCTGAATAAACAATATTAGTAGCTTTTACATTTCCTGTATTTTTTAAGATTACTGCTATTTTTGTTTGCTCACCAATCAAAAACTCTGTAGTTTCAACTGTTCTTGTTAATTCAATTTTTGTAGTTTCTAAAAGAAGGGAGTATATTTTAATAGAAGCCTTATATATATCATCATCTAAGGTTGTATTATGATACCAAAATTCTGAGTTAGTAACACATAACTCATAGTTTTCAGTGGTTTCACATGAATCATTCCATACATTAACAATTGAATTAGTTGGTAAGGTAATAATTACTCTATCATGGGCAGAGCTTAAAGTAAAACTAAATATTTTATTAGTTATATTAATTGCATTTATTTGATTAGAATAAATAGTCCCAGAGTAAATTTCCTTCTCATCTACAGCGTATACAGAAGGGATTATAATTAATAATAGAAGCGTTATATATATATAAACCTCTTTTTGCATATTATAATAAATAATACAAATAGTATAAAAAACCTTTTATTAGTTTAGTTTTTCATTTGGCTGCCCAGTGTATTGGTTGTTATTAAATTTATTCTTAAAAACAACTAAGAAATACACTAGTTATCCATTTAAGTTAGTAGTACCATTTTTTAGTAATGTTTTTAAATAATAATAAAATTCCTTAATATTTATAGGGGGATTCATATATGGTGATAAAAATGATGAAAACAAAAACATTGAAAATTCTTGTATTAATGTTATTAATTAATATAGTCTTTGTAAGAGCATCGATAGATGCAAGTTATGAATGCAGAGAAAAAAACTGTATGGAAGGCACAGAAATAGATTTTACTGTAAACATATATAATAATATCAACAAGAGCATTAATGTAGGTGATGTGTATATAAAAGATAATGATTATAGTGTTATTCTTGGATTTGACCTTAGTGAAAGTGTAGTTTTAAACCCAGATGAAGTCCGCAGCTTTAATTTTACAAGTTTAATTAAGGCGCCTATAAAAGGTTATACTTTTTACTATGTCCCGTGTTTCAAGATGTCTTATGTTGATAAGCCAGAAGATGTTTTTGAGATATGCGGCAAGACTGTAAAAAGCTTTACAGTTATTCCATTATCAGAGATTGAATGCAAAGAAGATTCTGAATGTGAAGAGGATGAATATTGCAATACATTCAGCATTTACAAATGCAGAAAACTTAAATGCAGTTCTAATGAGTCTGCAGTTAATCATTCATGCATTCTGTTAGAACCAGAAAAAATAGTAATTATTAACTGGGGGAATGTTATAATAACAGCAGGATTTATTGTTTTAGCTGTTGTTTTATTGTTTTTGTTCATAAGAAAAAAACAAAATCATGAAGGAGAAGATTATATAGATATGACCTCTGAATTTAATGAAGAGGAAGAATCTCCTAAAAAAGAAGAAACAAGTAAGGAAGAGGAACATAAAAAAGAGAAGCTAAACAAAGAGAATAAAAAGACTGAAAAATCTTTTAGGGGATTAAAAGAAGATAAACCTAAAAAAGATGAAAAAGGTAAAGAAATTAAGAAAGTTGCTCAAGAGCCTAAACAAGAAAAACCTGAAGAATATGAAGAAAATTATCATAAAAAAGATGTTATGAGGGATGAAGAAATTAAAAAAAATAAACCTAAACCTAAAAATAACAACAAAAAGAAGTACAAGCGCTTAAAGCAGGACAAACCAGCTATTACAGTTTCAGACTATGTGCCATTTAAAGAGGATAAGGAAAATAAGGAAGAGACTGAAGATAGTAACATAGAGGTTATGGATTACAGTGGTTACGAAGATGAAGATGGGGATGGAGATGAAGACAGGGATATGATATAATAAAGTAAAGTTTAAAGTAAAGTTTATTAATGCCCCGGTGGCTTAGTGGCTATAGCGCCACCTTGGTAAGGTGGAAGTCGCGAGTTCAACTCTCGCTCGGGGCTTGACTTCGGGTCTTGACTTGAGACTAAGTTTACTAAGCTTGAGACTAAGTTTAAGACTAATTGACTAAAAAAGTAGATTTAAATAAAAAGTAAATTTTAAGACGTTTTAAGGGATTATTAGAATTCTCATTTGATTTCAACCCTTTTACTATTAATATTGTATTTACTATTTTGAATGTGTTCGAAGATATTTCTTTAAATTGCCCCCCTCTTTAATTAAACCTTTTTTGTCCAGCCAGGGCAATAACCTTTTTTGCAGCCATCGTATAAATCCTTCTGCGAAAAGCCCACCTAGTCCCCAAGGGGGGTCAGTTATAAATCTACCTGATCTATAAGATGGGTCTCTCTTTTGTTCTTCTGTAAGTTCTTTTCTCATCATCTTAGTCTTTAGATGTTTCATTTTTATTCTGTCTTAACTACTCGAATAAATCTGCCTTTCTTGTTGATAAATTTAACAAATGGTTTTGTTTTTCCTATCTGAATTGGAATAGGTCTGCCTTTTACAACTTTATTTTTATTTTACCATTCTAACATTAATAACTTTTTCTTTTACAGCAGGTGCAAAAACAATAATTCCTGCTCCTATTATTCCTATTATTAATATGCCCCAGAGAAATATTTTTGTTTTTATATCAAAATTAGAGAATAAATTTCTAAAGAAAGGGATTAATATAATAAAAATAAAAACACCTACAACAAATTCAATTTTTTGTATAAAGTCCATTAAAATACCCTTTTAGATTATTT
>Ga0210017_1004959_pt1 | contig 10778 bp, 10 predicted proteins | sample CryGeyCG2014_020_FD_183966 | JGI IMG/M metagenome (GOLD analysis project Ga0210017, IMG submission 183966) | Groundwater microbial communities from aquifer - Crystal Geyser CG08_land_8/20/14_0.20 (SPAdes) (version 2) | ecosystem: Environmental > Aquatic > Deep subsurface > Groundwater | place... | reverse complement strand
GTTGGGTGAAAGACGGGCAGCCTTGCGGATCATCTGGAAACATTCGGGTGTGAAGATCTTTTCGTAAAGCACGCCGAAGTTGCGGTATCCGGACTTGAAACGGCTGACCAGAAGTTCCTTGTCCACGTGGATGGGTTCGGGCTTGACGTTCCCGGGGGCGCCGAAGATCTCTGTGGGTGTGGAACCCTTGATTGGCTTCCAGTAGTGTTCATTCTTCTCCATGAGGGAAAAGAGGGTCCCGATGACCTGGAGAAACATGACCGCAAGGTGTGAGGCAGGGTCTTTGGCGTCATGGATCTTTACGCCGAGGTGTGCCTGGCAGATTTTGAACGGATTGATGACGGCGCTGGTGGTGATCCAGATATCGATCCCGAACCGGGCCACGTCCGTATCCCATACGTCCTGGGCCAGCAGGTAACGGAAACAAGACGGTGAAAAGGCAAAGTCCCCGCCGATGGGCTGGCGGATCCGCTTTCCGTACAGGGCTCGGGTCAGGTTGTAGGTGATGTTGTTGGTGATGGTCCCGTCATATTTGTAGCGTGTATAAATGGGAGTGACGAAGTCATAGCCGTGGTTCAGCACCGGATCCAGGAGGGATTTTACCCATTCCACAGTGATGCTTCTAAGGTCCGAATCCACCACCATACAGGACGCGGCATCGAGCCGGTCCGCGGCCTCGAAGATGGACCGCAGGGCCGTCCCTTTCCCGGCAGGACCCCGGTATACACTGACGATCTTTTCCTGCCAAGGCTGGATCTCGAACTCCCTGGCCATCTCCCGGGTATCGTCCGTGGACCCGCCGTCGGCTATCATGATCAGGGCTCTTTTGTCCCTGTAATGGTCCCGTATGCCGTGGGAGACCATCCGGATTACATGCTGGATGGTAGCTTCGTTGTTGTAGCAGGGAATGCCCACAAGAATGTCAACCCGGTCGATCTCTTCGATCCGCTTGACCGTGTAGGGCCGAAGTGATGTGTCAAACTTCATTTCTTGATACCGTTTATACCTTTGGTTTCAGAACGCCGGTTATACAGAGCAACAGAACTTTGCATACCTTTGTTGCTTCCTCGTCTCGTCGTTGCGGCGTACGATCAGTACGCCTCACTCCTCGACTTCGTCGCGCCTCGGTCTGCTTTGTTCTATCGCCCTATATGCGAATTTATTTATTACTCTATGTATAAAACCGGCGGATTGTTTGATCCGGTCTTATGGATTGTCCGTTCTTACCGCTTCAAGAATTCGTTCCGCAAAATCCGGAATAGCAGCAAAGACCCTGTTCCAGGCCGGGATCTGCGGCGGCCCCAGGGGGTCCTGAGTGATGATCTCGCCGGCCCTCCGGATGGCTTCAGTAAAGACCTCTACGGCAGTCCCCTCCTCGTGCCGGTCGTACTCCAGCCCATTGATGATGGCGTCTCCGTGATATCGGGCAATGGTATCCTGGGCGATACGGAGATAGGTCGCGCACAGGGTGTTGAAGAAGCCCGGTGTAAAAATAATTCCCTCGCCCGAGAGGGTCCTGAAGATATTCTTCGCAATATCGATGGCCATCTTGTTGAGGCCCTTTTCAGGGTCGGCCGGTGAAAGCCCCTGATGTTTGTGGTCATAATTCTCGCAGAGTTCGACCTGACAGATCCGCTTGACTGAACAGTTACGGTAGATCTCGGCCAATACCCCGACCTCCAGACCCCAGTCGGCGGGGATCCGGTTGATACGGGCCAGATCCGTCAGCATAGAGAACTCTCCAGCGAGAGGATAACGGAAACTGTCGTAATAATGAAGGATGTCCAGCCTCCCGACCGTCTTGATCAGGGCACGGATCAGAGGCGTGACAAATAGGCGCGTGACGCGGCCGTTCATTTTATGGGACACACGGCTGTAGAATCCCTTGCAGAATTCGAAGTCGAGATGGGGGGAGAGGACCGGGAATATGAGCCGTCCCAGGAGTTCCCTGGAATAGGTCAGGATGTCGCAATCGTGAAGGGCGATGATCTTGCTTCCTCCCTCCGCGATGATATACCCATAGGCCATCCATGCGCTTCTCCCTTTGCCGTCCTCTCCGGGAAATAGGCCGTACCCCTGCATGGTCTCGTACAGGGCCTGGATGTTCGGGCCGTTGTTCCAGATCACCCGGGTGGACTGGGGGAGTACGGAAAAAAAATTTCGGGCTTCTCGGAACTCATCTTGAGTTGCAGGACCGAGCGTAACCACGATTTCCCTGATATATTCGACTTTCGAGAGCTCACTTAAAATTTCTTTGAGCGCCTCTCCTTTAATTTCGGAAAAAAGAGAAGGAAGAACCAGGGTCACCCCTCTGGTTGTCGAAGCTTCCAGCAGCTTTGACTCCAGGCTCACCAAGTCGCTTTTGCCGAGGCGGTGGAAGGTCGCAACCGCTCCGGTCTGATAAAAATCGCTCATAGAAGATGTCCCTCGGTTTTGTCTCTCATGGTTAAGTATGAAAACAGAAAAACGATCTTCTGTCAAGGAACTTACATTAAAAATTCCTTTTCAATCAGGTCGGCAACCCCTTGGACATTGTCCATGGTAAAGACTGAGAACGGTGTTTTGGGAAACGATCCGTCCGTGACCAGGGCAAAGGGAGACATCCCCTTGATAAAGAAGGGTTCGGGGCGCCCTGCCCCGGTCCGGAAGATCTCGATTCTCGGAAGGTCTTCTCCTTTATACCCCTCAATCAATATCAAATCCACGTCACGAAAATAATCGAGAACCTCACGGAGGGGGAGTTCGTGCCTTTGTCGCCGGATCAGGGCCATCTGGTTGGGGGCATTGATGATCACCACGTCCGCTCCGGCCTTCCGCAGGCGGAATGAATCCTTGCCGGACTGATCAATATCGATGCGGTGGTGGGCATGTTTGACCACACCCACGCGGTAGCCGCGGCCCGTGAGGACCGGGATGAGTTTTTCCAGGAAAGTGGTTTTGCCCGTGCCGCTCCGGGCCACGATGGAAACAGCGGGGATCATAGAAGCTCCTTTTGATGGGCGGAAGGTATCTTAGGTGGATCGGCGGGCAATGTCAAGGGCAAGAGATCCTCTGGGTGTGCGGCAAAAATGCCTGTCCTCCGATCCCCCGATCAAGCTTGCCTTCCGACCCTCCGATCAAGTCGGAGGGCAAGCTTGATCGGGGGATCGGAGGACAGGCCTGATCGGGGGATCGGGGAATGACGCTCTTAGAGAAATATTTACCCATAAATTTGTCGCAGACACGATCCGCTTTTTAAATCCAGTTAGTTCAGAAAACCCCCTTGCACCGGAGAGCACACCTTGGCATAATGGCGACATGGATCTGCGTCGTCACAACAAGAAGAGCGGCGGCGTCACCTACCTGCCTGTGCCTGCCTGCGCCGCGAGCGCGGCAGACAGGCTATGGCAGACAGGTGAAACATGGACGCTTGTGGAATTCGATATGATGTCGTTTCTATGATGAGAACCTTAATAAGTTGCTGTCATCCTATGACAGATGTTGACGTCATCATTATCGGCGCAGGCGCTGCAGGGCTCATGTGCGCCATGGAAGCAGGCAAACGGGGGCGAAATGTCCTGTGTCTGGACCACGCAGACAGGGCCGCGAAGAAAATCCTTATTTCCGGCGGCGGGCATTGTAATTTTACCAACCTGAACATCTCTGCGGAACACTATCTATCCGGTAACGAACATTTCTGCAAGTCCGCCTTGGCGCGGTATACCCAGCACGACTTCATGGCACTGGTCCAACGACACGGCATACACTACCATGAAAAAACATCCGGGCAGCTCTTCTGCGATAAATCGGCAAGAGAGATTGTGACCATGTTACTGAAAGAATGCAAAGATGCCGGCGTCACCATCCGATTGGGATGCCGCATTCGAAGGATCAAAAAAGGCCGTTTCTTCCAGGTCCGATCCAGCCTCGGAGACTTCGAGTGCGAATCCCTGGTCGTGGCCGCCGGAGGGTTATCCTATCCCGGACTGGGCGCCTCGGACCTGGGGCACAGGATCGCCAGACAGTTTGGGTTAAATATGGTAGAACCGAGGCCCGGCCTGGCGCCGCTGATATTCAGCCGTGAGGATGCGGACCGCTTCAAAGGGTTCGCAGGCCTGTCCATGGATGTGATGGTGACATGCAACAAAAGGGAGGCCCGGGAAAGCCTCCTCTTCACACACCATGGGTTGAGCGGTCCGGCCATCCTGCAACTATCCTCTTACTGGAAATCAGGCGATACCCTGGTCATCGACCTTCTTCCGGGCCTCGATCTCTATGAGCATCTCGGAGAACAAAAGATCCTCAGGCCCAAGACCACTATCAAAACAATCCTGTCGGAACGCCTCCCTGCCCGACTTGCCCAGCGGATCTGTGATCTCTGGATTAAAAACCGGCCCATAAATCAGATTCCGGACAAGGAACTCAAGCATCTGTCCAATATCCTGCATCGATGGGAGGTCAAACCCAAAGGCACAGAAGGGTATGAAACCGCAGAAGTCACCCTGGGCGGCGTCGATACCCATGATCTCTCCTCTAAGACCATGGAGTCCAAAAAAGTCAAAGGCCTCTATTTTATAGGAGAGGTGACCGATGTCACAGGTGACCTCGGGGGTTTCAACCTGCAGTGGGCCTGGTCCTCAGGCTACTGTGCAGGGCAATTCGTTTAACCCTTGATTTCAAATCATCCCTTATTATAGTATCCCGGAGGTCACGGTTTTTCTATCGGATCTTTCAATGGGTGTCTGAATGGGCATGGCTTCGGTCATTCTTAAATCCGGGCGTGAAAAAGCCCTGCGCCGCCGCCATCCGTGGATCTTCTCCGGCGCCATTGCAGCGGTTGAAGGCTCGCCCAAATCCGGAGAAACCGTGGAAATCCTGGCTCAGGAACGCACCAGGCTTGCCCGGGGCGCCTATTCCCCCCGATCCCAGATCACGGTCCGCGTCTGGACGTTTAATCCGGATGAAGAGATAACGCCTGCTTTTTTCCGTGAACGGCTGAAGCGGGCCATCGCCTACCGGCGTACCCTGACAGAATCCAAAGACCTGACTGCGGTCCGGCTGGTCCACTCGGAATCCGACGGCCTGCCCGGGCTGATTGTGGACCGCTACGGCAATTTCCTGGTCTGCCAGTTCATGGCCGCAGGCTCAGAATACTGGAAGCAGGAGATCGTTGCCCAGATCAAGGATCTGATCCCCTGTGCAGGCATCTACGAGCGTTCGGATCTCGATGTCCGGGAGAAGGAAGGTCTGCCTCGATCCACAGGGGTCCTCGCAGGGGATGCGCCGCCCGACCTGATCGAGATTCAGGAGGGGGAGTGCCGCTTCCTGGTGGATATCCTGCACGGCCATAAAACAGGCTTTTACCTTGACCAGCGTGACAACCGCGCCTTGGCAGCCGAATATGCCAGGGGCAGGGAGGTCCTGAACGGATTCGCCTATACCGGAGGGTTCGGTGTATGCGCACTCAAGGGCGGCGCGGCCCGGGTGACCAATGTCGAGTCCTCCTCCGATGCCCTGACATTGGCCATGAGAAACGTCGAGCTGAATGGTCTGAATGCTGCTCAAGTTGAGAATGTAGCCGGGGACGTGTTCCAGGTCCTGCGGCAATACCGCGATTCACGCCGTGAGTTCGATCTCATCGTCCTGGACCCGCCGAAGTTCGCCGAGTCCATGAGCCAGATCGAGAGCGCAGGCCGCGGATACAAGGACATCAACCTGCTGGCATTCAAACTCCTGAGATCCGGCGGCGTGCTCTTCACCTTCTCCTGCTCGGGGCTCCTGGCGCCGGAACTCTTTCAGAAGATCGTAGCCGGAGCGGCATTGGATGCAGGGCGGGAGGCCCAGATTATCCAAAGGCTCGCCCAGGCTCCCGACCACCCCACGTTGCTCAGCTTTCCCGAAGGGAGCTATCTCAAAGGCCTTGTCTGCAGGGTGTTATAACATGAAATTCATCGCCGATCTTCATATCCATTCTCCCTACTCCCGCTCCACGAGCCCGGCCATGACCCTCCCAAACCTTCATGGCTGGGCCCAGCTCAAGGGGATCAACCTTCTGGGAACAGGGGACTTCACCCACCCGGCGTGGTTTGCGGAGATCGAAAAGAAGCTCACACCTGCGGAGGATGGGCTTTTTTCACTCAAGGAAAGCAACCGTAAGGACGAGGAAATCCCTGCATCCTGCAGGGGAGAGGTCCGGTTCATGCTTTCGGCCGAGGTCTCGTGCATCTATTCCCGTGACGGTCAGACGCGCAAGGTTCACAACCTGATCCTGGCCCGGGACCTCGCATCCGCGAGAAAAATCAATGAGGCCTTGTCGGGTATCGGGAACCTCAAGTCCGACGGCCGCCCCATCCTGGGGCTCGACAGCCGGGACCTTCTGCAGATTGTCCTCGATGCCTCAAGCGAAAACATCCTGATCCCGGCCCATGCCTGGACCCCGCACTTCTCGGTGCTCGGCGCCTTTTCCCGTTTCTCATCCATTGAGGAGTGCTACGGGGATCTGGCGTCAGCCATCCCGGCCATCGAGACCGGCCTTTCCTCTGATCCCCCCATGAACTGGCGGCTTTCCAATCTTGACCGGTTCACCCTGATCTCGAATTCCGATGCCCATTCCCCGGCTAAACTTATGCGCGAGGCCAACATCTTTGATACGGACCTCTCTTATCCCGCGGTGCGCGAGTCCCTCCGGGCGGACCGGAACCGGAAAACTTTTCTGGGGACCATCGAATTCTTTCCCGAAGAGGGGAAATATCATTATGACGGACACAGATCATGCGGGCTTCGTTCAACACCGGAGCAGACCCGTGACTACAACGGCCTCTGCCCGAAATGCGGACGAAAAATCGTGGTGGGCGTGCTTCACCGGGTAGAGGAGCTTTCGGACCGGCCAAAGGATCACAAGCCTCCGGCCGCGAAACCCTTTCAGAGCCTGGTCCCCCTGCAGGAGATCATCGCCGAGGTTTTCAATGTGGGGGTTGGGAGCAAGCGGGTCCAGAAGGAATATATGCGAACCCTCTCGGCCCTGGGGAATGAATATACGGTCCTAACCGCGACCCCCGTGACCGGAATCGCACAGGCGATTTCCAATGAGCTGGCCGAGGCGGTCCGCCGTGTCCGCGAAGGAAAGGTCCATATTGACCCAGGGTATGACGGGGAATATGGGAAGATCAAAATCTTTGAACCCGAAGAGCGCACCTTGGCCTCCGGGCAGATGGGGCTTTTTACATGAGCCTTGAATTCCTGAACGAGCTCAATCCCCAGCAGAGACAGGCGGTCTGCCATACTCAGGGCCCGCTCATGATCGTGGCCGGGGCCGGGACCGGAAAGACCCGCACCCTGACCTGCCGGATCGCCTATCTGGTCCGTGAGGCGGGGGTGGACCCCGCAAACATCCTGGCCCTCACCTTCACCCGTCGGGCCGCATGGGAGATGAAACAAAGGATCGCCCATCTGCTCGGAGAAAAGGAATTCATGCTCCCGGAGATCGGGACATTTCATTCAGTCTGCGCGAAAATTCTCCGCGAAGAGATTTCTGTCCTCGGCTATGACCGGGACTTCGTGATCCTGACCGAAGAGGAACAGATCGATCTTCTTAGAGAAGCCGGGGCGAAAAGCCGGCCCGAGGCCAACGCCTGCCTGAAGCAGATCTCGGCATTCAAAAACAGGCGCTGTGCAGAGACCGGGGCGCCTCCGCTCTTTTCCGAGTACCAGGCCGCCCTCAAGCAAAGAAACGCCACGGACTTCGATGATCTTATCCTACACGTGCTCCGCCTTTTCGAGACAACCCCCCAGATACTCAATCGGTATATGGACCGGTTCCGGCATATCCTGGTGGATGAATACCAGGACCTGAATCCGCCGCAGTACATGCTTGTCCGGATCCTTACAGGGCCGGACCAGAACCTCTGCGTGGTCGGGGATGCGGACCAGGCCATCTATGCCTTCAGGGGCGCTCAAGTGGAAAACTTCCTGAATTTCCAGAAGGATTATCCACGGGCAGAGATCCTCAGGCTCGAGCAGAACTACCGCTCCTCACCCGTGATCGTGAAGGCCGCGGAACAGGTGGTCAGCAGAAATACGCTCCGCATGGAGAAGAGGCTGTGGTCTGATGCAGAAACCGGCGAGAGGATCCGGATCATGGAGGTGGGTGATGAGAAACAGGAAGCGAGATGGATCGCCTCCCGGATCGAGACGCTGTTAGGCGGGACCAGCATGTTTCATCACGACACGGACCGCATCCAGGCCGGGGAAGATCCCGGCCATTACAGCTTCTCGGACATGGCCGTGCTCTTTCGGCTTCGCGCCCAGGCCCGCCCCCTGCAAGCAACCTTTGAACAAGCCGGGATCCCCTGCAGGCTCCTGAGCGGGGAGCGGCTCGACCGCCGTCCTGATATGCGGCAAGTCCGGTCCCTTCTCCGGTTCCTTGCCGGCCCTGAAAAGGATGCCGTCCTTCCAGGAATGCTCAAGGCATCCCTGATTTCACTTTCAAAGACCAGGGAGCAGAGTTCCCTCCAAGATTTGATCCGGGAACTCTCCGGCATCTGCCATCTCGATGAGATCACCCTGCGGTCTCTCAAGGCCATGGCCTTGCCTTATCTTAACCTGACCTGGGGGACTTCCCTTCCGTCTTTTCTCCATGATCTTTGTCTCGGCAGGGAAAGCGACCTCTTTGACCCCAGGGCGCAGGCCGTAACCCTCCTGACCATGCACGCCGCCAAGGGCCTGGAGTTCCCCGTGGTTTTTATCTGCGGGTTGGAAGAGGGACTCATGCCGTATGCTCGGGACGGCAGCCCTTCAGCCGATGAGATCGAAGAAGAGCGGCGGCTCTTCCATGTGGCCATGACGCGGGCCATGAAAGAGCTCTACCTGCTTCATGCGAGGACAAGAATCCTCTACGGCTCGCCCCTGCCCGGCGAACCCTCCCCCTTTCTCCAGGATATCGAAGAGGCCCTGTTTCAGGCGGATGTACTGAAAAAAAAGAGCAGGCCGCCTCAGAAAGAGAACCCGCAGCTCGGTCTTTTCTGAGATGCTCTCCCCTACCATTTTACAGCTCAAAGAATTTCTACATAGCTTAACAAATGAATTAGCATACAGAGCGACAGAACAAACTTGTCCCCGCAATCTGTAAGCGGGGAGCAGGCCCAGCGCGCGACGAAGTCGAGGAGTGAGGCGTACTGATAGTACGCCGCAGCAACGAAACGAGGAATCAACAAAGGTATGCAAAGTTATGCTAATTAGTGCCAAGGAAAAAGGAGGTTGTTGTCCCTAATTTCTAATTCGGGATCGCCTCATTCTTCCTCGACTACCGAGAACTTCTCCTCCTCATAGGTGATTCCGCTGTGATCCGCCCGCCACAATTCCCTTTACAAATCCCATAGAACTTGATAAATGAATACTTACTTAACGATTATTTTCAGGTCTACGACTCGTAGAGCGGTTCAGTCCAACACGTTTTATCCGCAATGCCTCTCGGCACTACGGATAAAACGCTATACGTTAGGCGCAGATCATGACGATTTCGATAAACATTACGCTACCACCTCTCGAATCTGTGCCGCCCGCGCCCGCCCAAAGCTATTTAATCGCGGCACGCCACCTATACGCCGGAATGGAGGCACTTTCACTGGAACCGGGAAAAACTGGGATCGCATGTGCGTTCCTGGCAGCACAATCCTTGGAGTGCGGCCTCAAATCCTATTTGTCTCATGTGGGAATTACCGAAGATAAGTTGAAAGCACAACAAATTCGCCACAACCTTAAAGCCCTGTGGGCCGAAGCTGTGCAACACGGTCTTAACGCTCAGGCGCAGCCGCCGCAATGGTGCGTCATACTTAACTCAGCTCACGACAAACCGTATTACTTTCGTTATCCCATGGGGCTTAATATGGTTACCGTGCCGGCGCTTGTTCCTATGGCACAGGAACTCAAGAACATTCTTGCCGTTGTCGAAAAGTCTATTTGAAAGAAACTACTGCGATGTAAGCAAATATTGCGGCGTCTGCGTCTAACACATAGTTCGAGGGGACCGTCCGTCATAGCTGCTGCGCGGCTCTGCCGGCCGGCCCCTCACCTCTGCGTTTGGATAACAAAATAGACATGAGCACATTCTTAAAAGACGGTATAGAATTTGTTCTGCCAGGAATTTTCAAAGCATATCCAAGGGACTGGGCAAATCAGCTTCTTAATGAAGGAACCATTTACTTCACAAATTGGGATGTGTTCCGTCGAGATGAGAATCCAGAACGTGGAGACCCCATGGAGGGTACAAGTGTGACTAATCGGAATGGCAAAACTTACAAGGCTGATTATGGGAATCCAATTTTTATTTGGAGCAGCACAATGGAGACCAATCCAAAAGTTATTATCGAAACATGGCGCGATCGTGACACCGTTATCCAAATTACAAATACGCTGAAGTTTGCTGAACGTATAAGAGATGCAGCAGTGGCTCGAAAGTCAGACTTAATCTACTTTCAGATCGGCCCTGTGACTTATGACAAGGACGAAGGTAGCCATAGAGCCTATCACTGGGCCGAGGGAGTGTTTTAGAAAAACTATTGCTATAGTGGACAAAAGGAATTCAGGTTTGCACTTGTTGGGAATTACAACTTGAAGGGAAAAATAATAGGAAAAATAATAGGGAAAAATAATAGGGACAGCGCCCATTTATTGCTTTCTCTTCCGGAAAAATAATAGGTAAAAATAATAGGGACAGCGCCCATTTATTGCTTTCTCTTCCGAGGTCTCCCCCTCGGCATTGCCTGCAACCTTCTGCCAAGCATCTTTCCTGCCTGTGCGTG
>Ga0210017_1004948_pt1 | contig 10785 bp, 9 predicted proteins | sample CryGeyCG2014_020_FD_183966 | JGI IMG/M metagenome (GOLD analysis project Ga0210017, IMG submission 183966) | Groundwater microbial communities from aquifer - Crystal Geyser CG08_land_8/20/14_0.20 (SPAdes) (version 2) | ecosystem: Environmental > Aquatic > Deep subsurface > Groundwater | place... | reverse complement strand
ATTTTAACTCAACCAATTAAACCACCTTCAACTCTTAAAATAATAACCGAAAGGAAACCATACTAAGCGTTCAAATTTTATCTCTTTTGGAAATAAATATTTCCTTGAAGAATGTTTCTTGCTATTAATTGTCCAGTAACCATTTAGGTAAAGGAATTACATGAATCGTTTTATCTTCAATTATAATTTCATCTGACTGTTCTTTGGTTAAAATGAAGCCTTTATTGAGTTTAAATTCCTTCATGGCTTCCAACAAACCATTGATTTCTCTTTCTTTGTTACCTTTATTCAATTCATAACAAACCTGTATGGCCATAGTTATTTTAGAACCTTCCTTCACCAAAAAATCGCACTCGTTTTTTCCAGAATAATAATATATTTCTTTGTTTGATCTTTTCAACTCTACATATACAATATTTTCCAATATTTTTCCTATATTTTCTGAAAAATTGAAACCAGCCATTTTTGCAAAAGACGAATCAACAGTATATATTTTTTTTGGCGAATTGAGTTGTTTCTTCACTGAATAATCAAACCTTTGTAGCTCGAAAAATAGATAAGAGTTGTTTAGATAAGATATGTATTCCTTGACTGTTATGGCATTGGAAAGATTAAGCAAGCTTTTAAGCGCGTTGTAAGTAAATTGAGATGAAATATTTGAGAGGAGGAAGTTAACAAGCTCTTTAACAATTTTTTGTTTTTTTATTGAATATCTGGCTATAATATCTCTGTATAGAATGTTTTCATATAAAGTCTTCACATACTGCATATCTTTGTTTTTAAGGTATTCTGGCAATCCACCTTCCGGCAAGTACTTCTCAAATAGCTTTGCAACTTCAACTTTCGTTTTAGTTAAATATTGCCAATTCTTCTTCGGAAGATAGTTGTTGAAATTCAAATACTCTTTGAACGAGAAAGGGTAGACTTCAAATGCCTTGTATCTCCCTGTCAACCTGGTACCAAGTTCTTTGCTGAGTAAAGATGCATTAGAGCCTGTAATAATTATCTTCTTATTTTGGTCTTGAAGCCTTCTGACAAACATTTCGAATCTCTCAATATTCTGTATCTCGTCAAAGAAGTAAATTTTGGGTTCTCCGTATATTTCCACCAATACTTCATTAAGCAGCTCGAAATCTTGTGATTTGAAATTTATGAAACGTTCATCCTCAAAATTAACGAAACACCAATTCTCCATCAACTTCATTATTTGTTTCAGCAGTGTCGACTTGCCGGAACGTCTTAATCCAGTTAATATGATTATTCTATCATCTGCCATCCAATTCATTATTTCTTTCATTACCGTCCTAGGTACAGTGCCCCTCGCTGTTAGTTCTTGTTTCTGCTGGACTACTATCTGCCTCAAAATATCTTTGTTAATCATACTAATTAATAGTTAGTAGTAATATATAAATGTTACTAATTGGCGGTTAGCACAAAAAATAGAGTAAAAGAATTCAAAGAAAGATGGGAGAAAAGAAATTATAGATTATTTGACTCGGCAAGCTTCTTTAATTTCTTAAGATTCTTGATACTTATTGGAGATTCTAATTTACAATCCACGCCATTTTCTTCTGAATACTTTATAACAGCCCCAAATATTACTTATTGGTTTTTTTATTAAATTTAACTTTGCCTTCCTTTGTCACAACATCTGAGAATTCAATTTTCATTATTTTGAATGTAAATTCATCAAAGAAGCCAATAAAGAACCAGATAACTGACCAAAAACATCAGCACATTCAATTTCATAAGTTTTCATGACTTGAAATCTTCCAAGCTTGATTATATAAAAAAATAATCTGAAAATAATTCTTGTAGTTTCCTTCAAGCAAAACAATGAAAAATCTAAACAAAAATCTCAAATGCCGGTATTTAAAGGTAGTTTTACACTAACATCCGATAAGTTCTCAATAGAAATTTTCCTGGTTACATTAAGCATTTCTATACCAAGAAGCCTGCCTTCTTTGTCAAAATCTATTACAGTATCTTCATCTATTTTCTTGTTCTTAGCAAATTTTCCTTCTTGAAACTTTATATATAATGCATCAGCATCTAAATCCAAACTTATTTCCACTTCATTCACCCCAGTATACGGTCAAAATCACGATTTTATTATTCTTTTCAGTGTATATAATACTGATTTTATCACTATTTATCTTTTTAATTGCTTGTTTTCTGCCATATTTTGCATTAATTAGTTTATCCGGGTTATTTATAACCTTCCTAACTCATTCCTTTTTGATCCCCCTATGCAGCAATCTTTCCTTAGCATGATTGGTGTAAAATATCTTCATGCAAATAGCTTTGGTTTATACAATAATATTTGTACCGATAAACTTCTCAATATTCCGCTGTGGCGTGCCCTGCAAATAATGATCCTTGATAGACCCACTAAAGAAGCCAATAAAGAACCAGATAACTGACCAAAAACATCAGCACATTCTGGGCAAGAATAATCAGGGCAGTTCTCCCAATATTCCCTTTGGCGGCAAGGTAAGAGGAATATATTCCAAAATAACCAAACACCAGCCCAAGGGATACCATGGCTTTGAAGATAGGCAACCCAGGCAAATAATCAGAGAACAATGCTTTAACAGCCATACCAGAAAACATTAATATCCCGGCTACGCCAACAACAACAATTGGCGTGTAAATCTTGAACACACTCTTCAAGCTCTTTTCAGCATCTTTCCCATTCCCGTTGCTATTCATTCGAGAAACCTTTGGGAAAAGCACAGTCTGTACACTTCCCGGTATCATCGCCGTCATGAAATAGAACATGAAAGCGAAAGAGTAATAACCCATAACTTCCTGGGAAAAAAATAAGCTAAGCAAGGGAACAATAGCAGAACCGAGATAACCCGGTATCCGAAGGATATGCATAGGCAGGGAATAGCTAAGAAAAACCTTTTTAACATCAATCCTTTCCTTGACAACAAAGCTTTTTTTCCAAAACAAAAACTTCAAGCAGATTAAATCTCCGACAATCCCGGAAATCCCAAACCCGACTATAGCGTAAAATACACCAAACAAATACACCAAACCGCAGCCAATGACAAGGGATAAAGCCTTTGTCACAAATATTGACATTGAATAAAGCTTGAAATTTTCATACCCCCTCACCATCTCTTTAATGAAAGCAAAGAAGCTTGACATGGCAAGTGCAATGCCGGCAATAAGAAGATAAGACAATCCCTGATCATGCAAAAATTGCAATGCAATAAAATCCCTGAATACAATCATCCCGACAGTCAGCAAGACAAAACTCACTACCCTGATTCTGATGAAAGATTTTAAAAGATATCCGGTTTTCCTCCTGGTCTTTGGGTCGGCAATGTATTTGGACAATGTGACCGACATTCCAAATTCTATCATGCTAAAAGCGAGTGAAAACAAATACAGCACAGTCTTGAATGATCCAAACATGACATGACCAAGCAGTTTTGACAAATAAAGGTTTGCCAGGAACAGAAGCAGGCTTGCAATTGAATTGGATAAAAATACTGTGCTGCTGTCTTTCAGCAAATCCTTCTCTTCAACCAACAAATCCCTGAAACTCATGAATTAAACAGTTGGTTTAAATATAAAAAGGGTTATTGCTGAATAGATACCAAAAGATAAACCGATCCTAAAATACCCTCCACTGACAAGGGTATGGAAGTGAAATAGGATCACTCTTGCTCATGGTCTTTGGGCAGAGGATTGAAAAAAATATAATAACCCATATTGCAATTAATAAATATGAACAGAAAAATTCTGGCAATTGGAATATCACTTTTTATGGTTGCTATAGTAACTGCGACGGTGGTCTTGTTTCTTTTTCCGTATCAGCCAACTCAGCCTCCTCACGCAGATGCCGCAGTTTCAACACCACAAGGAATCCAAGAGGTAGTTGATGCCAACAATAAATTTGCTTTTGATTTATATTCAGAAGTTGGTAAATCTGAAAATGGAAATATTTTCTATTCTCCTTACAGCATTTCTGCTGCTTTAGCAATGACTTATGAAGGTGCAAAAGGGCAAACAGCAGATGAAATGAAGTTTGTTTTTCATTTTCCGGAGAATAATATTCTAAGACCAAATTTTGCTGCAATTTATAATGATATTAACAAAGGAAATAGTGCTTATGAATTAAGAACAGGAAATGCTTTATGGGCTCAATATGATTATCTTTTCCTCGAAGATTATACAGCTAGAGTAGAAAAATACTATGGGGGTAAAGTAGCAAATCTTGATTTTGATAAAGAAACAGAGAAATCAAGACAAACAATTAATACATTTATTGAAGAGCAGACTAATGACAGAATTAAGGATTTAATCCCAATCGGAGTCCTTAATCCGATGACTAGATTAGTTCTTACAAATGCAGTCTACTTTAAAGGAACTTGGGTTTGGGAATTTGATGAAGCTGATACTCATGAACAGGATTTCGAAATAACACCCACAAATGCTGTAAAAACTCCAATGATGTATATGAAGCCGGATAAGACAACATTCAATTATGCTGACACAGAAGATTTGCAAATCTTAGAGTTACCATACAAAGGCGAAAAAATTTCAATGTTAATATTATTGCCTACCGAAAGCCTTGACGCGATAGAACCTTCTTTAACAGCAGAAAAACTTAGTGAATATAAAGTTCAAATGAAAGAGACAAAACTAGATTCAATATCTATTCCTAAATTTGAATTTGACACAAAATATTTTATGAAAGAAACGTTAAGTGCAATGGGCATGCCTACTGCATTTTCATTTGATAATGCTGATTTTTCAGGAATGGACGGGACAAAAAAACTGCAAATTAGCCAAGTAATTCATCAAGCATTTGTCAAAGTTGATGAAAAAGGAACAGAAGCTGCGGCCGCAACAGCAGTTGTAATTAGGGAAATAACTTCTATGCCAAGAAATGTCTTTAGAGCAAATCATCCGTTTATTTTCATAATACAAGAAAAAGAAACGGGAAATATTTTGTTTATGGGGAGAGTTACTGATCCAACTAAATAGACGTTTATTCAATATTTGATAGGTTGTGTTCAAAACGATAAGAAGTGTATTTTAATCATATTTTTTCTATAAAATATAAGCTATTTTCCTCTAAAAGTTCAGAATTACTGACTAATAACATCATTGGAGTTTAAATTTCTAAAATATCCTTTCTTAAGTAATTGCTTGCAATAAGTTGGGTAATATGGTTTTTAAAAAATTTCTTAATGAGAAAGCTTCATCTAAAATTATCTCTACATTTCTTACAATTTCCCTATTGGTTTTAGTGTTTTTCTCAGGCCCTGGAAAAACATATGCTGATGTAGCTGTAGGAATTGTTGGATTTGGTTATGGAACTCCCAACGATTATCCGCCAAGAGTATGTGTTCAGCATAGGAATGTCAACATAGGAATGGAAACAGGTTCTGGCATAAACCCGTTTGATTATAGAACAAGTTCTTATGCATTCGCAGGTGAGCAGTTAGAGTATACAATAGTTATAAGAGATCCAAACGGAGCTTTAGACATTGGTTTTCCAAAGATTATGGTTGATGGTTCGCCTGAGGTTTTATGCAATGAAGTATCATTGCCTTCTTCATGCAATGGCATGGGTGATATGAATCCAGATACAGACAGGGCATACCATTGCCTATTAACAGTTGAGCAAAGTTGGTACCAAGAAAAAGATGTGAAAATTGTAGTATACAACTCAGCATTTGAGCCGACAGACGGTACACACATAGAGACATGGTTCTTCAATCCTGTATTATCATATACTGTAACAACAAATGACGGACAGGCAATTCACTTTGAAGAAATGCCTTATGGAGCAGATACACCAGAAGAAAGAACTGTTCATTCTTTGAATAGGTTAAAAGTCAAGAACACAGCTGAAGGCGGTGTTAACATGTGGACATATATTGCAGGAACAGACTTGTATGACCCTAATGGAGCCAGCAAATGCCCAACATCAAATGTTTTGACAATAGGCAATATGCAATACAGAGGCTGGTCAGGAACCCAATGGACATCTTGGGAAGGATGGACAACAATGAGCAAGTATAACCAGGATGATAGCTGCTCTGTTTTTGGAACATGTTACGGCGGGCTGCCGGTTCCGCATTCTGAGAATCAGCAAAAACCACTTGATCATGTCTTGACAAACCAGGGAACGCTAGAAGTTGAATTTAAATTGACATACCCAATGCCATGTGTCGGGTCTTTCACACAAGGCTCAATTATGATATTCGGAAAGACGATTTAAATTGAATAATTTCACATAGTTTTAACCGTTGGATAATATCATGATCTAGCCAATAAAGAACCAGATAACTAATCAAAAAAATCAAACTATTCCATAGGTATCTTTTCATGAATTTTGGATTCTTCTAAGCCTGATTATAAAAAAATTATGGAGGGTTTTGAAAGATAAATGCCAGGAGGAACTGGAAATAATGCGCTTGAACCATATGTTCCACCATGCATGGAAGAAGTTTGCAGTGAAACAGTTGAAGAGTAATTTTCTCTTTTTCTTTCTATTTTTTTCTATTCGTTATTAAAATAATTTCTTTTTTGTATTAGACTTACTAGATGGTAACATTACCATAAAATATAAAATAATTTTCCTAATTAGTTATATAAAATATATATAGAGGTGTAAAATTTTTGAAATCTAAATGTATATTTTTTTCTATGTTAACGTTAACTTTGTTTGCAATATTTGTAGCAAAAGGTTCGACAACAACAACTATACCGGTTGTAAATACAGTCAATTTGCCTATAGATTTGGGTAATTCAGGAAATAAAGGACCTGGAGTTTGTGTTAATAATACAGAAATTACATCCGGCGGAATACCTCTTCCTCCAAGATCAGGAAATTATACATTTACTGGAGAGACTATAGAATGGGAAGTAGTTGTTAGGGATGAGAATAGTATTCAAGAAATATTAGACCTAGAAGTTTTGGTTGATGGGAATGTAGAATTGATTTGTAACGAGATAACAGAAATATTGACATGCAGAGTTTTTGGAGTGTTTAACGCAACAACAGACAAAGTATACAGATGTTTGCTTACCACTGAACCCTTATGGAGTGGAATGAAAGAAGTTATTATAAGAGCAAAAGATAAACAAGGAGGTTCTTCAGAATATGGGCTGGAATATAATGAAACATGGAATTTTAATCCTGAATTGTCATATAGTGTTGATGTAGCAGGAAGCGGAAACTTAACTTTTGAAGATTGGACCCCAGGCAATACGTCTTATTCGATAAATAATTTAACGATAAACAATACAGGTTCAGTAAATTCACCATCATTAATAATTTTTTTGGCAGGAATGGATTTCTATGCTTCAACTGGATGGGCTCTTTGTCCAACATCAAATGTTTTAGTAATTGAAAATATGGATTATTATGCTTGGAATTCAACATTTAATACTGGCTGGAAGACAATGCCTGAATTTGATTCAAATGGTGGATGTGCAGCAACGAGGTGCAAGTCATTGATAAATAACAGAATACTTACAAACAGTTTCGAGTTAAAATCAAATGAACAAATAAGAGTTAAATTCAGGATAAATTATCCAACACCATGTTTTGGAAATTTTGAAACAGGAGAAATCAAGATCATGGCCAAGCCAATATAATTCTCTCTTTTCTCTCGTATTTTTTTCTATCTAGGATTAAAATCGTTTCTTTTTGGTATCAGAGTTACTAGAAAGTAGTATTGGTGCAATTCAAATATTTTAATTCTCATTTAATGTCAGATAAAGGCAATAATATGTTTAACAAAAAAATAATTGTCCCAATAATTCTCATCTTACTTTCAGTTAGTCTTGTAAAAGGAGTCACAGTAAGCTGTGGGCATTCTGCCGGATATGGTAATTATCAATTCACCAATTATGACAGCGGAGATGTTCAGGTAAAAATAGACAACAAACTTTCCAGCATTCAAATTTTACCAGAGAATCCATTTACGCTTTCTCCAGGAGAATCTAAAATAATCAGCTTGAGATCTCAATATTCAGATACTTATATCAGGTTTTTTGTAATGTACAAAGCTTTGTACGGAGCTGGATTTTCTGCAAGTTTGGAATGCCCGTTCTATGCGACCAAATCAGAAAATCCTGTTGTAACGGCTACATCTACCACAACAACAACTGTCCCTGAATGCAGAAGATGTTTAACATGGTTTAGAGGAACATGTGTATCATGGGAGAATATTTGTGATACTACCACCACCACAATTCTTAATACAACTACTACAACTCAACAATCTGGTTCAACTACTACAACTCAACCAACCACAACAACTATCCCATCAACATGTGTGTCAAGATGCATTCAAGAATTTAGAGGTATGTGCTTAAGTTGGAGTTCATGTGGCACTACTACAACTACAATAACAACTACAACTCAAAAACCAGCAACCACAACCACCCAACAAACAACAACAACAACTATTCCACCAGCATGCGTGCCAAGATGTTTATCTTGGTTCAGAAGAATTTGCTTAAGCTGGAGTTCATGTGGCACTACTACAACTACAATAACAACCACAACTATCCCGCAAACAACAACTACAATTCCAGGTTCAACCACTACAACCTTATGCCAGCCAAGATGTGTTCAGTGGTTTAGAGTAGATTGTATAAAATGGGAATTCTGCTAAAAATTAAAGCCTTGAAAATCTTAATAATTAGAATATGTTCAAGAGATTGCCCTTTATAATTTTCTTGCTTTTATTACCGAGTGTAACTCTTTCATATGATGACATTTTTATCAAACTTCCAAAAGACATTTTAAGCGGAACTATTATTATTCCTCCCTCAACAAAAAATTTTTATGACTATAAAATTTCAAGTGAACCAAACCCTTACATCGAACAAATGCTTACTTGGAATGTTGAAAAAATAAACACAACTATTTTCTGGAATTTATCAAAAGGTGAAGGTGTTAAAATAGCAATACTTGATACAGGAATAGATTATAATCATCCTGATTTAGGGGGATGTTTTGGACTAGGTTGCAAAGTCGCAGGCGGATATGATTTTGTCAATGAAGATGATGACCCTATGGATGATGTTGGGCATGGAACTGGAATCGCTGGAATTATTGCTGCAGAAAACAATAGCATAGGAATAATTGGAATCGCCCCGGAAGCAGAATTATATGCAGTCAAAGTCATGGATGAAGATGGAGGATATCTTTATGACATCCTTGATGGATTAGACTGGTGTTTGAACAACAGCATGGACATAGTTGTGATGAGTTTTGGATCTGAAGATTATTCTCCAAGTTTGGAAAATAAGTCGAATGATCTCTATTCTGAAGGTATATTGCTTGTTGCTGCTGCAGGAAATGAAGGAGATGATAATTTAGAAACAGATAATATTACTTATCCAGCTAGGCATGGGACTGTTATTGCAGTTGGCTCTACTGATATTAATGATGTTCGGGCAAGCTCTAGTTCTGACGGTCCTGAATTGGAGTTGTCTGCGCCTGGTAGTCAAGTAATTATGACTTATTTGAACGGTACTTATGGATTTTGGTCTGGAACAAGTTTTGCTGCTCCTCATGTTGCGGGAGCTGCTGCTCTTTTATTGTCTTATAACCAATCTTATACTCCTGATGATGTTAGGGAAATTCTGAGAAACACTTCTGTTGATTTGGGCAAAGAAGGGAAAGATAATTTATATGGGTATGGAAGAGTTGATTTGGGAAATGCATATGATTATTTTGTTTTCCATAAGGCTGAAAATTCAACTACTATAACCATTCCAACAACAACTACATCAACAACTACTATAACTACAACAACTACATCAACAACTACTATAACTACAACAACTACATCAACAACTACTATAACTACAACAACTACATCAACAACTACTATAACTACAACAACTACATCAACAACTACTATAACTACAACAACTACATCAACAACTACTATAACTACAACTCAAAAACCAACAACTACTTCAACATCAACTACAACAATATCCACATCTACTACAACTACCTCTTCAACTACCACGACTGAAACAACCTCATCTACAACAACGACAACTATTCCAACTACAACATCTTCAACAACAACCTCATCCACATCATCCACAACAACTACTTCAACAACCACAACTTCAACTACTATTCCAACTACAACATCTTCAACAACAACCTCATCCACATCATCCACAACAACTACTTCAACAACCACAACATCTTCAACAACAATCCCAACAACAACTACATCCTCAACTACATCCACAACCATTCCTCTAACTACCACGACTACAATATGCATTCCAAAATGTCTTAGATTTTTTAGAGCTCAGTGTGTAGAATGGAGTTCCTGTGATGTCACTACCACGACTACAATACCTCAAACAATAACTACAACCACGATCATTGAACCTACTACCCCGACAACAATTTGTGAAAGAAAGTGTACATGGTGGTTCAGAGTGATATGTTTAAGATGGCAAGAGTGTGGGGAAACCACGACTACAAGTACATCAACCACTATAACTTTGATTCAAACTACAACGACCATCCCATTTGTGACAACCACTACCACTTGTAGAAGGGTATGTGTTAAGTGGTTAAGGTTAACCTGCTTAGAATGGCAAGAAGTTTGGGGTTAATATATAAGTCTATCCTAAAAATGGACTGTGGGACAAAATTAATTCAATCTTTTAATATAACCAAGTAAACCCTTCGCCCCAAATATTCTTTTGGGCAATCAACCTTTGCACCAGTCCCAAAAAGAGTAACTTTCTTTTCAATAAATCCAG
>Ga0210017_1004947_pt1 | contig 10785 bp, 9 predicted proteins | sample CryGeyCG2014_020_FD_183966 | JGI IMG/M metagenome (GOLD analysis project Ga0210017, IMG submission 183966) | Groundwater microbial communities from aquifer - Crystal Geyser CG08_land_8/20/14_0.20 (SPAdes) (version 2) | ecosystem: Environmental > Aquatic > Deep subsurface > Groundwater | place... | reverse complement strand
CACCCCCGATCTAATCGGGGAGACAACGTCAGGTGGGCAGTTTGACTGGGGCGGTCGTTTGCTAAAACGTAACGCAAGCGCCCAAAGGTTCCCTCAGGTTGTTTGGAAACCAACCGGTGAGTGCAAAAGCACAAGGGAGCTTGACTGTGAGACACACAGGTCGAGCAGAGACGAAAGTCGGGTTTAGTGATCCTCCGTTTACTTGTGGAAGTGACGGAGCTTATCGGACAAAAGCTACTCCGGGGATAACAGGCTAGTCGATCCCGAGAGTCCATATCGACGGATCGGTTCGGCACCTCGATGTCGGCTCAGGATATCCTGGGGGTGGAGAATCTCCCAAGGGTTGGGCTGTTCGCCCATTAAAATCCTACGCGAGCTGGGTTCAGAACGTAAATTACGTTGCGTTCTATCACAGTAATGTGATAAATTGATATTGTATTATCGACTAAAATCGGTGAAACCCTCATATAGTTATTGAACTGGCTATAAAGGGTAATACCGAGGGTAAGCGGGAAATTTGTGACTTATGACTAAAGAAAATTTAGCGTATATTGCTGGATTTTTGGATGGAGACGGTTGCGTAATGCTTCAATTGGTTTACCGAAAAGATTATTTGCTTGGTTACCAAATAAGAGCAAGCATCGTTTTTTACCAAAAACAGCGATATTCTAATTTTTTATTCTGGCTTAAGAGTAAGCTTAAGGACGGCTATATCAGAGATCGAAATGATGGGATGACCGAATACACAATTGTTGGTATTGGCCCTGTTTCGGAAGTACTGATGAGTTTATTGCCGTATTTAAGGCTTAAAAGGAAGCAAGCGCTTCTTGCTCTTAAAGTGATTAATCAAATGCCGGGAAGTGGCCGGAAGATGACGCCAGAAATTTTACTTAGATTAGCAAAAGAAGTGGATAAGTTTGTTGATTTGAATTACTCAAAAAAGAGGACAAACACTTCGCTAAAACTAAGAGAGTTATTGAAGTCACGTAATCTCCTTTGATCCCGTAGAGACTGATTCCAATCCGCCAAGTGCGGAGAGGATGAGATGGGTTTTATATAACCCATAATACGTCGACTCCCGATGTAACATCGGGATGAAGATATAGTCCATGCCGTTGGAAACAGCGGAATTACATGCGCGAGACAGTTCGGACTCTATCCGCAACAAGCGTTTAACTTTCTGAGGGGGTTGACCTATAGTACGAGAGGACCTAGGTGTACAAACCTCTAGTGAACCAGTTGTTCCACCAGGAGCATCGCTGGGTAGCTACGTTTGGTCGAGATAACCGCTGAAAGCATCTAAGCGGGAAACTCTCCCCAAGATTAGAAAGTAGTTCCGCCTACGCCCGAAAGGGCTTTGGCGAGACGGGTCTTCCTGGAAGACTACCAGGCCGTCCGTAAGGACGAGCCACGTGTAAATGTGAGCGCAAGCTTGGATTTATTACGTGGTTAATAGGCGGTAGGTGTAAGCACAGTAATGTGTTCAGCCGAGCCGTACTAATTAGACCTTTCACTTTATCGACTGATTTAGGATTTATTACTAAATACTACTATCAAAGAGACCCTCCTTTGACGGATAATCCGCCAGAGGCGGATTTGATGGTTGGTAAGCTCGGTCGCCCCAGGCGACCTTACTAACCAATCACTCAAAAGCGTCAGTTATTTTCCGGTCATATGTGCGGCGTGGAACTACTTTTTCCCATTCCGAACAGAACCGTAAAACGCGTCAGCGCAGAAGATACTTGGGCCTTGTGCCCTGGGAAAATATGTCATGGCCGGGAATTATCTGACGCTTTTGATTGGTTGGTTAATAAGTACTCGAATTTACCAACCATCAATCTCGCCCCGCTTTCGCGAGGCGGATTTTTTCTATGCTAAAAGAAACCCCCTTGGCCATTATGAATTTTGACCTTGGGGGTTTTTAGTTTTCTCCCCTTTACAAATTTGCCTTTTGCTATTAGAATGACCCAGTCTATGGCAGAGAAGAAAAAGGAAGTAAAAATCAAGATCAAAGAAAAGCCCGCTAATAAAACCGCGGAGAAGGTCGTTAGCAAAAAGGAAGAGGTAAGTGATACCCGTTCGACAGGCTCAGGGCAGGCTCCTTCGAAGAGCTCCGGGGCAAAGACAATGGCGGAATTAGTCAAAAAGTCACCTCTTGTGGTTAAGACTTTTCGTCGTGGTCAAATTGTGGAGGGAATTGTGATTGCCGCCAATAAGCACGATGTTTTTGTTGATGTTGGTGGAAAATCCGAGGGGATTATTTCTGGAGAAGAATTAACCGAAAGCCGAAAATCGGCCCAAGGACTGATGCTCGGCGACATCGTTTTGGCATCCGTAGTTCAGAGTGAAAACGATCAAGGTTACCTAGTTTTATCCCTTAACCGCGCTCAAATCGAAAAAATTTGGCGCGACGTTTACGCCTCATTTGAAAAAGAAACACCTCTTGATGTGGTTGTTTCCGATGTCACTAAATCAGGACTTTTGTGCGATTTAACACCAGGATCTCCAGCAGAAGAGAAGGTCGTTGGCTTTGTTCCTTTTTCTCATTTAGACCGTGAGAATTATTTAGCCGGTACCAAAGAAACCACTGGACGTCCATTCGAACAGCTTCTTGGGCAAACCCTTAAAGTTAAAGTAATTGAGCTAGACCGCACTCAAAGGAGACTAGTTTTTTCCCAAAGAAAGTTAGTCGATGAGAAATCAGTTGCCAAGAAGAAGGATGTTCTGGCAAATATAAAAGTGGGAGACAAGGTCAAAGGGAAAGTGACCACCATTCTTCCTTTTGGATTATTTTTAGAAGTTCAACCTGGGGTTGAGGGGTTAGTTCATATTTCCGAGATTTCCCGCGAGAGAGTTAATAATATTTCTGATCTTTACGCGACTGGGAATGAGCTTGAAGCAATTGTGATTGATGTCGTTCCGGAGGAGGGACGATTGGGTTTGAGTTTGAAGGATCTGACTCCTGATCCATGGGAGCTTGTTTCTGAAAAATACCCGGTGGGTAAGAAAATCAAAGGCAAAGTCTCAAAGATTATGCAGTATGGCGCCTTCATCACCATTGAACCAGGACTTGATGGATTGGTTCATGTCTCGGAAACGGTCGGACCAATGAACATAGGGGATGACACGGAAGCAATCGTTATCTCCTGCGATCCCCGTGGAAAGAGGCTTGGATTAAGTGTCAGAAAAGTGAATGAGGAAGAGAAGAAGTCCGCCAGCGCTAAAGCTAAGGCGGATTGATGGTTACTAAACTCGCAAATGCTCGTTAATCAACCAGTCAAAATTCTGCAAAGACAGAAAAACCCGCGGAAAAGAAGCAATAACCCTCTAACAAAATTAACTAGGTCACCCCATAGTCGGGGTACCCTCATTCAAGTTAGTTTTTCAATCTAAATCTAATCGGTATATTTTTTTAAATATTTTATATTTTGTGAGGTTCCGCGGCCAGGAGACCGTGGTTTCCTCCAATTGCATACGCGCTTCGCGCGAAAATTAATACAGCTTCGCCCACGTGCAGGAGCACGTGGCTCTCGCTCTGCAATTGTAGCTGCGGCATCCTATGCCGCCAATTTATTTCTTTGTCTCGAATCTTTCTGGTGGTTTTTGAATTTTATTTATACCTTCCTGTAGCTGCGACATTTATGTCGCCAATTTGACCCGCCGCCCGCAGACCCATAACATTGACTTTTGGCGTAAAATGAGGGATAATTAAGGTGTGTAGATGAAATGGCCCCGTGGCTGAATTAGCCTTTAGGAGGCAAAACATGAAAAAGGAATATGGGTATTTTATCGGCTTCGTCTTTCTGCTGGTGGCGTTTGGTTTTCTTCTGGTAACCACTGCCACGAAGGAGACTCGTTTACTCCAGCTTGAATGCGGGACGGAGGTATCTGTGGTCTCGGGATACTTCCTGTCCTCTTCGTCCCGGCTGAATCTTCCCGATAGCAAAGGCGCCGAGCCTTTGGGTAGAACGGTATGGTTTGGTCCTGATGATGGCAGTTGTTATGTCGGGGCTGCCTGGGACGGGATGCATATCGTTCTTTTTTCGAACGATAGCCGAGGAGTTTTACTTTCCTACAAGTGCTATCCGGGCGACAACCTTTTTCTGAAGGTGGGTGACCGGGTTTATGAGATCTTTGTCCCGAGGGAAAACTCTAAGGGATGAGGGTTTTAAAAGCCAATCTAGTTTCCGTAAAGGAAATTGGGTTGGCTCTTTTTTTATTTCTATCTACTCGAACTCCTCTTCCACTTTCTCTGACAAATACACTTTCATTAACGACTGATACGGAACATCTTTTTTGTTAGCAATAGTCTTTAGAGAATGAATCAACGCCTTTGGTAGGCGGATAGAGATTGATTTAGTCGATGGGCGAAGGTTTGGAAAGATTGGATTTTTGATAGCTTTGCTCCAGTTGATATACTCGGTCGAATCGTGGCTGGCCCAAAAATCTCTTTCTTCGTCTTCATTCTTAAATTTTGGAATCACTTTTTTCTTCATAAGACTCCTCTTTCTACTATTTTACAATAAAAGAAAATCTGTGACACACAATTGTCCGATCGGACATCTTTTTGTCACAAAAGAAAACACGTTGGCGACGAAAAATCGTCGCAGCTACAATTCTATGCTACTATCCTCTTAAGCTATGCCACTAAATAAATCCAAAACTGCTTATGTGTGTCAAGCCTGTGGGGGCAAATTCTCCAAATGGCAGGGACAGTGCCCAAATTGTGGAGGATGGAATACCCTGGTCGAGACCTTACTTACGCCCTCTGAAGCGAAAAAACCCACCTATCGCCCAGGTGTGGCCAAAATTTCAAAATTGTCTGAATACACAGAGAATTCTTATAAACGGATTTCCTCTGGCATTCCTGAGTTTGATCAAGTAATTGGAGGAGGTTTTGTTCCCGGGCAAGTAGTCCTTCTTTCTGGTGAGCCTGGGGTGGGGAAAAGCACGCTTCTACTTCAGCTAGCAAGCTTACTTGGCGCGAGCGGGAAGACGATTTTGTATTCCTCTGGAGAGGAATCGGCTTCCCAGATTGCCTCTCGGGCCGCCCGTCTTGGAATTAAAACGGAAACCATTTCAATTTTAGAAGAATCGGATGTCGATTTAATTGTTACAACCGCCGAAAGCGATTCTAATATAGGACTCCTAATCACTGACTCTATTCAAGTGATAACTACAAGTGAACTAGAAGGAACGGCTGGTTCAGTTGGGCAAGTGCGCGAGTGTGCTTCCAGATTAAGCCGTTATGCTAAGGAAAAGCACGTTCCGTTGATCCTTGTAGGTCACGTTACAAAAGACGGTAGCATCGCTGGCCCTAAAGTGCTAGAACATCTGGTTGATACAGTTCTCTATTTAGAGGGTGATAAATCCCACACCTTTCGTCTTCTTTCCGCCACCAAAAATCGTTACGGACCGGTTGGGGAAGTGGGGGTTTTTGAAATGGTAGAAAAGGGTATGCTTGGCGTCAAAAACCCCTCTGACCGCTTCCTGGAAGAAAGGTTAAAAGGCGCTCCCGGGTCAATTGTCACCGTTATTTTAGAAGGCGCCCGCCCGGTGCTATTAGAAATTCAAGCTCTAGTAGTCAAAACTGATTTTGGCTACCCAAGGCGGACTGCCAACGGCTTCCCATTAAGCCGGCTTTTGGTTCTTACAGCTGTTCTTCAGTCTCGGGTTGGTATAAATCTTTCTGATAAAGATATCTATATTAATGTGTCTGCCGGTGTTAAAATCCTTGAACCTTCAGCGGATCTAGCAGTTTGCCTTGCGATTGCTTCCGCCCTTAAGAACTTACCTTTATCAGACAAAGCATACGCATTTGGAGAGGTTGGTCTTAACGGCGAAATAAGGCGAGTTTCCCAAATGGAAAGACGGTCAAAAGAAGCCCTCGGGATGGGCTTTGCGGATGAGATTTCGCCAGAAACTGTTCGCACGGTTCGGGAAGCAATCGTACGACACTTAAAATGAAAAAAATTACTCCCAAGATATCAGCTTTTTTGGTCAAGTTTTTTACTGGACTTTTCTTTGCGGGGATAGGAATGATCGTCTCCTCGAGAGTTTATTTTAGGCTTAATCCGCTTTTTGGTTACGCCTATCTTGCCGAATTTGTAATTGGACTGTTACTAACCGTTTTTGCGGTCCTTTTTTTGCCGACGTTAATCGTTCGCTTCTGGACAAATTTAATATATAAGACCTCGAACTTCTTGTCCTCTATAGTTTATAAAGCCTTAGGCGATATTCGAAGTCAGCGGGCGGAGAGGATAAGGGAGAATGTTCATCATGAGGGGACGCCCGTCCTTTTAGACACCTCTTCCGTTATTGATGGTCGAATTTACGGGATAATTTCCCAAGGATTTTTGGATAATCCGATCATTGTCCCTCAATTTGTGATTGATGAACTTCAGCTAATTGCTGACAGTGAGAATTCGCTTAAGCGTGAGAGAGGAAGAAGGGGGTTGGATTTACTTTCTAAAATTAGAAGGGTCTCAAGAGGCCGATTTAAGATTTACCCCTTGGTTGAGCCATCAAAAGACGTTGATCACTCGTTAGTTTCGCTTGCTAAAGAGTTAAAGGCTAAAATAGCGACGGTGGATTTTAATTTAAATAAGGCGGCTTCTGTTTCTGGGATCAGAATTTTAAATGTCAACGAGCTGGCGAATCAAATCAAAGCCTTCGCGGTTCCGGGGGATGTTCTTCAATTGAAAATAGTCCAATTGGGAAAAGAAGCGGATCAAGGGGTAGGGTACTTACCTGACGGCACAATGATCGTGGTCGAGCGGGCAGGGAAACTAGTCGGAAAGAGAGTTGCGGTTGAGATCTCCAGAATTCTTCAAACCTCGGCCGGGCAGATGTTCTTTGCCGTCCCCGCCAAATGAAAGTCGCGCGGTAATAATATAGGAATAACCTATAGTCAAGTATTAACAATCAGTTGACAGTTATCGGATTGACATTTGGGGAAATTTGATGTACAATTAACGCATTGCATTTTGCAGTCATCCTGATCCGCCTTTGGCGAGAGAAGGATCTAGCGTAAGCGTGATAAAGTCAAATGCTTTACTGGACTCTTTTCTTCGACAGGCTCAGGACGGGCTCTGATTACCTTCAGAATGACTAAAGAGTGATTTTGTAGCTGCGACATTTATGTCGCCAATTTAATGGGGGATTTGGGTGGGCCAATCATCCGCCTACGCTTCGCCTTTGGCGAGCTTCGGCGAGATTGATGGCATCTAAATTCGCAGTAGCTCATTAAGAGGCCATCAAAAAAGCCTGGCCGCAAGTAGGGTAAGATCCACAGTAGCAGCGCAGGCTTAGAGTCAGTGGAACTCAGGACAGGAAGAGTTCCTTTAAGACCATTATCAATGTAATGAATTCTCTACTACCTGTCAATAGAGTAGTTTTGGCAAAAGGGCAAATTATCCCTTTAATAAGCCATAAAAACACTATCAAATTTTCATATACTTTTCATCTCAGATTTGCAGAATTTTTTTAAAAATTCCGTGTAAAAAGAAGATAGTCTTTTAACCTCTTTAGGTTGATACGCATCTTCACTTTGCACAGAATTATCTGGGGCAATATCCGCCGTCGCTCCTTCGGAGCTTTGGCTGGATTGATGGTTGGTAAGCTCTCCGCCAGTTGGCGGATCACTAACCAACCAATCAAAAAACATCCGCCAAAATAGCGGATTTTCCATAAAATCTAACAAATGAAAAATCTGGTACTACCTGGAAGGAGAGGAGAAGGTGAAAAAAGTACTGTTTCTTCTTTTGCTTTTGTGTTTTATCGTTGGGTGCGAGCAACCTGCTCCCACCTACGACCGTCCTACGGAGGCAGTGTTGCCGACGCAGGCGGTGTTGGAGAAGGTGGGAGTGACGTCAACGAAGACGCCAGAGGCGACACCTACGAGCACCTCGACAAAGATGTCGACCGTGGCGACGTTGGGGCCAACGGCAGAGCCCACCTGGCACACGTCGAACAGGACTCCTGTTTCGGGTGCCGTTCTTCCTCAAGGTGTATGGTATTACAATGATAACTTTGAGAAAGAGAAGGAGGCGGGTTTTTCCATAGGGGAGATGGAGGCATTCCGACTGGCTTTTGAGGTAGCTCCGGATGAGAACACTCCTTTGGGGATTGCCGCTGCAGAGGCTCTCCGGTCTTTGAACAAGGACGTTCCGCCGGGCCAACCGAAGGAGAATTTTCCTGAGCTGGGTATTCCTGAGAAGGAAACCCTTGCTGAGTATCCGACGGTTACCTTCGGCAATGGTAAGACGTTGGTTGGAACCACCAAGGATGTATGGCATCTTGGTGACGCTGTTCTCCTTGCCAAGTATTGGGTCAAAGAGGGAACACCCCTCTCCCAGATCGGCTTTAAGGAGAATGGTGAGGGAAACGGCGTTGCCCACATATATAACATCAACGCGAAAAGGAACGATGTTGTGTATGGCATCTCTTGGGTAGGAAAAAGCGGGAGATCGCTGAGCATTATGCTTATGCGGGTTTGTGGGAACTTGGTGGTTTTTGAGGGAGAGCTCCCTACGCCAGTTCCTCATACACCCGTCCCGCCTACCAAGACCTGGACGCCTGGGCCGACCAACACGCCCAAGCCACCGACAAAGACGCCGGTGGTAACGAGCACGGCAACGAACACGCCGACAAAGACGGGCACTCCCGTTTTCACGGCGACCAGAACGGAAACGAAGGAGGTAGAAACGGGGACGTCTGTGCCTTCGGCCACGCCGACACGCACTTTTACGTCCACGCCTCCGTCGCCGACGGTAACGCCAACTAGCACGGCGGTACCCACCCGCTCGGCGACGCCGACTGCCACAAAAACGGTACCGCCTACTGGGACGTCCACGGAGGTGCCAACGAACACGCCGACCAATACGCCCAAGCCAACGAAGACTTGGACAGCGACATCGGTTCCGCCGACGCCAACCTGTGTTCCCCCTTGCCAGAAAGAAGGTACAGGAACACCGCCGCCGCCGACGCGAACTCCTGTTGAGGCGACGACGACTCCGGTAGCACCGACGTATACGCCTGTTGTGCCTACGTCGACTCCCGGACTGCCTTCGCCTGTACCGACCACCGCGCCGACGAAGACGCCTGGTTGGTAGATCATAAAAGCCAGTCTAAGATAATCCTAACAAGGAAAACTCTTAGACTGGCCCTATTCTCAAAAAGCTTATATATTATTTATGCTTTTTAAGTGTAGGATTAACAGTATGAAAAGACGCACATTAATATGGGGAGTGTTTACTTTTTTAACACTCTATGCTATAATATTGCTAGTTATACCAAAGAAGATCCAGGCACCAACTTCTTTTGAGGGGCAATCTATTGCGATAATCGAAAAGAGTCCCTTTAAACTACTGACTAAGAGAGATCCAGAAAATGTTAGTTTAGTTGGTCTTGGCGTAAGCGCACAAACTGAAAAATTGGCAGTTAGCGCTAGTGGGGAATTGAGTGCTCCCATTGATTTTTCCAAAGTAGGTTATTTTGATTATTATCGTAATAACTTGATTTTGGTGGGACATTACGATAATATAGACGGCAGCCCAGCGGTATTTTATCAATTGAAAAATATCACTGACAGCGATATAATAGAGGTGACTGCTAACGAAATCTCCGTTAGTTACAAAGTGACGGAGAAGAAAGAAGTCTTGGAGAGTGACTCTACTGCTCTTAAATCGATATTTAAGGATTACGAAAAGGACACTCTTACTTTGATTACTTGCGGTGGGGTTTGGAATCCAGACCTTCACAAATACGATAAAAGAATTATTGTTTTGGCAGAGCGGATTTAAGTTTTTTTAGTTTCGTAGTATCTATGCCTATGACAAAAAATAAAATTAAGTTTGCTTCATATGTTGCTTTAGTGGGAGTTATAATCGCTCCTTTGTTTTCGTTTCTTAATTTAGGAGGTAAGGTTAGCGCTTCCGCTAATTCTTACGATTCTTCTGTCACTGCCGATAAGGCGACCGTAAATCAAGGTGAGAACGTCACTTACACAATTACGGCCAAGAACACGGGGTCTTCTGATCTTCATGATTTTTTCTTCGCGAACTATCTTCCTGATAACGTTACTTACGTTGCTGGATCTTCTGTCGTTAGCAAAGGCGCTGTCACAAAGACGGTGACTGATGCTTGGGTTGGCAATGGGGCTGATGGCCTTAATGTTGGTACTTTAACGCCGGATCAGGAGGTTTCCGTTACGTTTTCTGTAAGCGTTAAGAATGACGCTCCTGGTGGATATATCTTAAGCGACCGAGCTTTCTTTAAGTGCAACGAGCTTTCTGACTGGACAGAAAAGGGAGTTAACGTAACCGTTGTTGCTAATCCTTTAATGCAGTACGGAATTCAAGTGGATAAAACAACCGCTAATCGTGGAGATACTCTTCACTACACCGCCCAGATCAAAAATACGGGGGATGTTATGTTGAACGATGTCTTGGTATACGTTTACTTGCCAAACTACGCGACTTACAAGAATGGTTCTACCAGTCTTGTCAAAGATGACATTACCTATCCGGTAAATGATGATTGGAGGAACAGCGATCTTAACGCCGGTCAACTCTTAGTTGGTGCTACTGCCACCATCTATTTTGATATGACGGTTAATAGTGACGCGCCAAAGGGTGGAGAAATCAAAATGACAATGTTCTTTAAGTCTAACGAGCTTCCTAATGAGGACTATTGTCTTGCGAGAACTACGGTCAACGTTCCTTCTGAAACCTCTTTGTCGATTGACAAAAAGGTAAAGAAGGAGAACGGAGATTGGTTAGACTC
>Ga0210017_1004943_pt1 | contig 10791 bp, 5 predicted proteins | sample CryGeyCG2014_020_FD_183966 | JGI IMG/M metagenome (GOLD analysis project Ga0210017, IMG submission 183966) | Groundwater microbial communities from aquifer - Crystal Geyser CG08_land_8/20/14_0.20 (SPAdes) (version 2) | ecosystem: Environmental > Aquatic > Deep subsurface > Groundwater | place... | reverse complement strand
AAGAAGGAACAAATGGAACAGAAAAGCCTGAACACAATTACTGGTTTTATTGGTTTTTAGGAGGATTACTTGTTGCCATAATTGGAGTTGCGAGTTATATTATTTATGAGGTGAATAAAAAAAGGAACTTTGCTTTAATGCTTTCGATAATTGTTATTTTTTTGGTGTTAATTGGAAGTTTCTTTTTTGTTTTTAATGACTTTAGGAAAGAAAAAATAGGAATAACGGGGTACGCGATTTCATCGCAAGCAGATGAAGATTTTATTTTCACGTTTTCCCCGATGGAAATAAGGAATAACGGCGACGCCTATAGGGAAGCAAGGATAGCTGAAATCAAGGATATGATGACGACAGGAATGACACATATGAATATAAAGGTCTGGCCAGAATACCCTTCTGATTCTGTTATTGATAGTTATTTGCAAGAACTAACAAGCTACAATCTAATACAGGATATCAGCGCAGGGCATGAGACAGACAATGGAACGCCAAAGGGGCTGTTAGAATTAGTAAATGCAGACGCAGATGGCGGAAGGCAATTTCTAAACACATCCTGTATTGAAGCAAACAAAAATATTTGTGAAAACTGGAATAAAAGTCAGTTAATAAGCCCTGCTTATACAGGAACACTTTGGGAAAATACCATAAACAACACAAAAAAGGTTTCAGGAAGACTTGATGCAGACATTGTCTTTTTTGACACTGAAATCTGGACAAAGCCTGAAAACCTGAAATGGTTTTATGAATACGGCGATCCTGGCAAGAATTGTAGTTGCACAAACGTTGTTGAAGAAGCAATTGGAATTCAAAAATATTATACAGACTGGAAGCAAAGAGGTTTGGATCTGAAAAATGCTGTTAGGCAGGTAAACCCTTCAGCAGAAGTTTATTTTTACCATGAAATCCCTGAAGGGGAAATAAGATACACTCCCTTGCCTAATGGCAGCTATACAGGTAGGGATATAGGTTATATGCCTGCGGGCACAGGAGATGGGCCCGCAACTTCATTGTATGTTCTTCCAAATCTCGAGGTTCTTGAAATGAATATGGACTCCATGGACCTTTCCGAGGCGCTTGTTTTTATAAGCCCGACTTATTTGTATGGCTATAGTGATTATTTTAGATATTCCTATACCTACACAGGCGAGTGGCTAGATGATATTTTCTTTGACCCAAGCGTGAGCAGGGAAGCAGGAAGAATGCTTAGAAAAGAAGGGCTAAGGGGATTTTATGTTTACCCCAACATATACGTTGACCAGCTATTCCATGGCTCACATGTCCATGATTACTGGTTGAACCACACAAAAGAACTCATAGCAGGATTTTTAGAAGAAAACTATATTGAAACAAATAAAATAAAAAATCCTGATTTTGAGGCATTCAAAACAAAAGGAGCTGGTGAAAAAGGTTATAATGAAACTTTGTACTTTACCTCCGGCTATATTGGAAGCACACTAATAGAGCCTGTACAATTCTCTCCTGTTTTTTGGACATGGACTGACTCAAACTCAAGCTATAAAGATAGTGCCGAGTATTCAACTCTTTCTCGAGATAAACAATCTGGAACTTATGCCTGGGGGCACACAAGAAACGGAGACACGGGAAACAGAACAATTAGTTCTAGTAATTTTTCAATTGAATCTGGAGAACAAGGAAATTATACTTTTTCTATATGGGCTAAAACAAATATAAATTCTAATAGTAAGATTAAATTTTATTTAGTTAATAATAATGTAGAAGAAAAAATTGGAGAAACAAGCTTTCAAGCTTCATGGAATGAGTTTAAAGGGAATATAGAGATAGAACAAGGAGATTACGAATTAAAAATATTTATTGAAGATAACACAGGACAGAAAGCTGATATTTTTTTAGATAATGTTTCGTTGATGCAAGGTTCTATAGTTATAGAATGTGGTGATGGAAGCTGTAATGGAAATGAAAACTGCTCAAGCTGCCCGCAGGATTGTGATATTTGTCCTGTTGAGCAAAATGAAACTTGCCAAGAAAGAGGATATTTCTGCTTACCTTCTGTTAATTGCTCTTCAACAGACAGATTACCTTATAATTGTAATTCAGAAATTTGCTGTTCAAAACTTCCAACAATTATTAATGACACGATAATTATCCAGCAAGACAAAACCTGCGCAGAACAATCTGGAAAAATATGCAACTCAACTCAGTATTGCACTGGAGCAATTGGCTGGGCGAGTGATGGAAATTGTTGTTTGGGGGTGTGTGTAGAAGGAAGTGGAATTGCAGAGTGCGAGGCGAAGGGAAGCACATGTAGAGAAACTTGCTTGACAAATGAAACACGATTAGAGTATTATTGTGATACAGGAGTTTGCTGTGGAGAAGAGGAAAAACCTGAGAGCTATTGGATGTATGGGATAATTGGGTTATTAATAGTTGGAATTGTGGGAGCGGGTTTTATGATAGCTTCTAAATTAAGAAAAGGAAGAGAACAAGGGAAGGTAAATGAAGAAATAAGGCAAATAATACTGGTTAAAGAAGATCCTATTGTATCTGAAAATGAAACTCAGAATCAAGAGAAAATGAAAGAAGCTGAAGAGCTTGTATTGCAGGCAAGAAGTAAAGGTTACAATGAAGAAGATATAAGAAATTTATTTTTGAATAAGGGTTGGAATGAAAAGCTGGTTGAAAAAATGATAAAAGAGGTGGAAAGAGAAAAATAAAAAATGAAACGAAAATTTGATGTAAAATTAAGAAAAGTTGGAAATTCATTTGTAACTACAATTCCGGCTGATTTTGTTGATAGGTTTAATGTTCGAGAAGGGGATTTTTTGGCTGTTGAGCTTGATAGCAAGGAAATTAAGAAGATAAAAGAAAAAAGAGGGAGAAATGAAAAGTAAGTACTTATTAAACTCGTTAATTGGAATTGCTTTATTGCTAATTTTATTTAGTTTTGTGTTTATACTTCATGATGCGAAAAGGCAAAAAGTTGGAATAACAGGGATGGCGGTTGGAAGTTTTGCAGATGACAAGCCTTTTTATGGTATGGAAATAGAATCTGTAACAGGAGATTCTAATGAAATTAAGGTTATCACAACAGGCGCAGAATATGTTTTAACCCCAACAAAACTAGAAATGTGGAGAAGAATAGACCCCCATACAAATTCAGAAAATCCAATAAAGGTCGCTGAACTAGAATTTCATTCAAGTCTTACTGGTTTAAGTAAAACTAGTGACAATAGCATAGAAGCCTATGTTACAAGTGATTTAGCAGATTTTCAGTTTAATTCAGATTCTTTCTTTTTTATTAAAGCAAAAGGAAATTTTCAATATACTCATAAAAACTTAATTTCAAATGCCCCCTGGAATAAGCCAGAGCAAGGATTTTTAGATAAAGGTTTAGATAGAATGTGGACAGATGGTTATGGGGGGAGTTTGCATGCGTTTATTGAAGGAAGTCCAACAGCAAATACAACTACAGACTCTACAGATATTAGTATGAACTCAGAGGATGTTATGGGAGAAATGGTTTACCCTCCAAAGAAGTTTGATTTTGATAGGTTATACGGGGCAGGAGCAAGACCATTTGTTACAATTGTTTTCTATACAACAGGCCTAAATAAAGATGGTATGGATTACCATAAAACTGATAATTTTGGAGTTGTTATTCTTTGGAATACTTTTTATAATAAATCCAAAGGGAATTCAGGAGAACAAGATTTTCCTTATTTATTGTCTGATGGGAGCGGGATAATCGGTTTTGAGATGGAGAGCCCAAACGAATATAAAGAGTATATTAAAGAACTGAACGACAAGGGCTTTAAAGTTATAACTTACATACCAGCAAGAAATTTTGACCCTAATCGAATCAACCAAGATATTGAAACTACATTAAAATGGATGAGAGATTTTCAGAAAGAATATAATTTATCTGGCTGGTATTTTGATAATGTTGACACTTATAGGGGAAATCTTCTTAAAAACTATGAATTCATAAAACAAGTAAGAAAAGATGTTGGTGACGAAGGGATTATATTTATCCATAATTCTGTTGATGCGTGGGATGGTTGGTTGAAATATCGTGGACTAAAGGAAATTATGATTGATGCTTATGCAGATTATACTGTTTCCGGAGAGACAGACCACACCCTTATTAACAAAACATATATGGGCTTATCAGCGCAGGTAGATAGCCCTAATGATCCTTATTTTAGATATTTTACTTCAAATTATGGAATGTCTCAAGCTATCCCGCACCATATACTTATTACTAATCAAAGAGAGGCTTTATCTGAAAATGAAAAAGCACGGCTCATGGGAGAAAATTTAAATGGGTTACAATGGTTTAGGTATAGCGCTTTTCTCCTTTACTTCAAGCCAGCATATGAAAAAAGAAAGCAAGAATATTTATCTCATCCAGACGTTGGCTGGCCCCTTAATCTTGAAACAAGTTGGTTTAGAACTCCTGTGAATATTAATGTTGAATATATTAGTGATACTTCTGTTAATATTAAATGGGAGACAAACGAGCTTTCTGACAGCAATGTTTCTTATACAAGTAATGAGGTGTGGTGGTATACACGTACTTCTTTGCCAGATGGCCCTGATGGAAGCGCAGGAGATAAATCTTTGGTTACTAGACATAGCATTACACTAAATAGTCTTGATACAAATAAAAATTATGAGTTTAGAATAAGGTCAAGCAACAATCTAACAAAAACAAATGAAACTATCTGGGGGTATGTTGGTAGTTTTAAGATTTCTGAATTAGAAAAACGCCAAAATAATCAAGCCTGCTCGCAAGCGGGTTTTACATGCAGAACCTCGTGTTTTGCGAATGAAACTCAAGTTAATTATAATTGTTCAAGTGGAGTATGTTGCTCTCTGCAAACCGTAGAAGAAACCTGCCAAGAGCGAGACGGAATTATATGTTTAGCTGATAAAGTATGCAACGGAACTCTTATTTCTGCAAGCGATGGAGAATGCTGTTTAGGAAATTGCATAACTGAGACTATTATAACACAGCAAGATAAAACTTGTTCTGAACAAAATGGAAAAATATGCAACTCAACTCAGTACTGCAACGGCACAATTGGCTGGGCGAGCGATGGTGATTGTTGTTTAGGAGAGTGTGTTGTTGGAAGCGGGATTACAGAATGCAAAGCTAAAGGTGGCGCGTGTAAAGAAACTTGTTTGACAAATGAAACTCAATTAAGTTATTATTGCAGTCTTGGAGTTTGCTGCGGAGAAGAGGAAAGACCGAAGAATTTATGGTTTTATGGATTTTTAGGGGGGATTATTATTGCAATAATTGGAGTTGTGAGTTATATTATTTATGAGGTGAACAAACCAAGATATTATTAAGGTATCAAAAAATTAAAGCTCGTAATCCAGCACAAACTCGCTGTCTTCATCTGTTTGGTATGCTTTTAAATAAGGAGAGTAAGTTTCAGCATAAATTTTATCTTCTTTAGGAGAGAATTGCAGAATTCTCAGCCAGCCATTTCCACCATTTTCTTCATCTTGATAATCTGCCAATAGCTGATGCACTTTTTTGCCAGCGTCATTTAAATCTGTTCTCTGTGCTTCTGCGTGAACATGCCCGCATAAGACTATCTGCAAGTTCTCGTGTTTTTTTATTAAATCCCAAATATACTCTGTGTTGTTGCATACATGAACATTTCTTTCTGCATTATTATCTAAATAAGCGTGAGTTGTTAAAATTGCTTTTCTGTTAGAATAATTTTTTAAAACTTCATCTGCCCATTTTATTTCATCTTCTTCTGGACAGACATCTAAATTAATAAACAAAAATTCTTTTTCGCCTATTGTTAATAATTGAAAATTGTTTGTATTGTTCTTGTGCTCTCCTCCCCACCAACTTTCATCTGAAAATCTTGATGCAGGGAAATATCCTTTGTATAGCTCAGTTCCTTTATCATGGTTTCCTCGGATAACGCTATAAGGTATGCTATTTTCATCAAGAATGCTTAAACTTTCATTGGCATTATTCCATTGTTCAATTTCATTTGAATCATCAACAATATCTCCTTCATGAATTACGAATTTTATATTTAATTCATCTTTATTATCTACGATCCATTGAGTTTGTGAAGAAAATATTTCAGGGTAATCTTGAGAATATTTTTGAGTGTCTGGAAGAACAATTATTGTAAATTCTCCCTCTGAAGTTTTGTTTAATCTACTATTATCCTCATTGTCTAGGTACAATAAACAAAAATAGATTGTCATTATGACTAGTACACCTAGTACCCCGCAAAGGAGTGCTATACTCTTAATTTTATTTTTTTTCATAGTGCAAAAATTCATTCATACTTTTAAGTTTTTCCCTTTTTACCTCTTTAACTAGCTTTAAAAATCTATAAAAGTAAATGCTTACAAGGATCGCCAAGATAGCGGCAAAGATTATTAAAGCATATTTAAAATTTATTTTTTTGATTGTCTTAACTAAATTACTTGTTTCAGTTTTGTTAATGGTTACCTCTTCTTCTTCTGTTTCTGGCGGAGTTTCAGGTTCTTTATAATCTTTTTGGCAATTTTTGATGCTTATATCCCATTGGAGCGAGTCATTTAATAAGCCGTCAGTTATAACAACCTTTATTGTATGACTCTCATTTATTTTGCAAGGAAGAGAGCATTCAAATGTGTCAAAAGAGCTTTCAGGGATATACTTTTTAAGATTAGAATCCAGATACCAATAAGAATCTGGGATTGTTTTGTCGGGATCATACTTGAATATCTTAAAAGTAAGGTTATTATCTTTAATTGAGCTTATTGTTAAATTTTCTGGCTGATTTAAAGTTATAGCAGGAGGTCTATTTTCATTGGTTAGAGTTAAACTAAAATTTTCACAAACTGAAATGGGTTTGCCATCTTGCCCACATAAGCTTATATCTGGATGTGTTTTGTTTATTCCATTATCAGCGACACATACACTTAAATTGTAAACTCCTATTAAACTTTCATTTATAATTCCAGTTATTGTTCCATTTTGATCGATTCCAAGAAAAGGTTTTCCGCTTAAAAATGTTAAATTAAATTTAAGGTTTTCATAATCTTGATTTTTGTCTTCTATATCATAAGCAACTACTTTATACCTAAATGTTTTGTTGTTTCCATTAATTTGGAAGGTCTGAACTCCAATTTTTTGAACCTGTGGAGCATTATTTTTTTCTATGATAGTTATATTAAATTGTTTGGAATCAACATACTTGCCGTCAGATGCGTAAAGTGTTTCTTGATAAAAACCAATTTCTCTTTTGCTGAGAATAGTTGAAGCTAGTTTAAACATATAGATTTTTTTGTCTATCGATTGAGATATTTGCATGAATTTAAAAGGGTATTCTTTTGAGAGATTTATATCTAGTTTATCTCCATCTTTGTCTGTTATATTGACATAATAAGACAAAGAGTCTCCCTCGCAGATATAAATTTCTGGTTTTATGTTAGAAATAATCGGAGAATAATCTGCTGATGAAAATTTGGGAAATACGATTAATAAAATTAAGATTAAGGCCAAGCTCGATAACTCTTTTTTCATATCGGAGAAAAGAAAAAAGATTATATAAATTTAACTTAATGCCCCTGCCGAACCAAACTGATTTTGTGATTTTGTGGGGACACTAAAAATGCTAATCTGTTAAAAGTCACCATAAAATCAAATTCTCGTTGCTGAAGCGGACCTGAGCTAGTGCTAAGGAAGTAAGGCTAATTCTGAATAGAAATGTATTTAATCCTCTTTTTTCTATTCCTCATGTGGAACTTATAAGAGAACTCAAAGAAATATCTAAAGAAGATGTGGCAGTAGCTGGAGGCAAAGGAGCTTCATTAGGAGAAATGATTCAAGCAGGAATTCCTGTGCCAAATGGTTTTGTTGTCTTGTCTAATGTGTTTGAACAGTTTCTTAAAGAAACAGACTTAAATGTTGAAATAGATGCAGCTTTAGACGAAGTGAATACAGAAGAAATGCACACTATTGAAGATGCCTCTGAAAAAATAAAGGCAATGGTTTTGGGTCAGGAAATTCCAAAAGACATTGCAAAAGAGATTAATAAACATTTTAAAGAACTTGATTCTAAATTTGTTGCTGTAAGGAGTTCGGCTACTTCAGAGGATTCTGCTTCTGCTGCATGGGCAGGACAATTAGAAACTTATCTTAACACAACAGAAAAGGACTTATTAGAAAATGTAAAAAAGTGCTGGGCTTCTTTATTTACACCAAGAGCAATTTTCTATAGATTTGAACAAAAGCTAGATAAAAAGAAAATATCTGTTGCTGTAGTTGTTCAAAAAATGGTAGAAAGTGAAGAATCAGGCATAGCTTTTTCTGTTCATCCTGTAACACAAGATAAAAACCAGTTAATCATAGAAGCAGGATATGGGCTGGGTGAAGCAATTGTCTCTGGGCAAATAACCCCAGATAGTTATGTTGTTGATAAACAAAATTGGAATGTTTTAGATATAAATGTAAGCGAGCAATCAAAAGGATTATTTAGAAAACAAGATGAAGGAAATGAGTGGAAAGAATTAGGAGAAGATGGAAAGAAACAGGTTTTGAATGAAAAGGAAATTATTGAGCTTTCTAAATTAATTATAAAAATTGAGGATCATTATGGTTTTCCTGTTGATATTGAATGGGCTAAAGAAAAAGGAGAATTTTATATTACCCAAAGCAGACCTATTACTACATTAGATAAAGATATCAAATCAAAGAAAGCTCCAGTCATATTTGATAAATTTCTTTCTCGTCCATATTCTGTACTTCAGATTGAAGCATACAATCAATTTTTAACTGAGATATCTGAAGAAATAAACTACCAAGTTCCTTATCCGTTTTTTGTTTATGACCCAAACCAAAAGCTTGTAACTCTTTATTATGATATGAAAGAGTTATTACCCGGACTCGCTAAAATTGGGGAGAAAATAACAAAAGAATCCAAGTTCAGGAAAAAAGTATTTTCTAAATCATTAAGAGTATTTGAACAAGTTAAAAAATATTTTGATGGAGACCTCGCTGTTAATTCTATGAAGGAGTTTCAAGACTTTTTTTGGTTATTTAAGGATTATATGAAATACGTTGCTTACACTCGGGTGTTGCCGGGGCTTGATTTTGTGCCCAAAGAAATTAGAAATGAAGCAATGAGAATACGAGAAAAAACAGAAGATTATGCTGGAAGAAGAGATAGTATTATGATTGATTTTGCCAATTCAGTTATAAACGATAGGCAAGTAAACCCTTTCTTTTTATCATTAGATGAAATAAAAAAAAGGGATGATGTTAAGAAAAAATCAAAAGACAGAAAAAATGGATTTTTATTTTATAAAGGAGAGATTATCTTATCCAAAGAAATCCCTAACTTCTTAGAGTCTCAGGATATTATTTTAAAGGACCCCGAAATTAAAGATACTTCAGAAATTAGAGGAGCAATAGCACAAAAAGGCATTGTTAAAGGCATTGTAAAGATTGTTTATACAGAAGATGAGCTTAATAAGATAAATAAAGGAGATATTTTGGTTACTCCCATGACTCGCCCAGAATTTATCCCTGTAATGAGGAAGACGGGGGCAATAGTCACGGATGAGGGGGGCGTCGTGTGCCATGCAGCTATTGTAGCTAGGGAGATGAAAAAGTCATGCATTATAGGGACTAAGATAGCAACAAAAGTTTTAAAAGATGGAGATTTAGTGGAAGTAGATGCCAATATAGGGGTTGTAAAAATAATCGGCAAAGAAGAAAATAAAGCAAAAGAAAGTGAAACCAAATGGAACGTGGTAAGGAGCAGGTATATTCCTGCGTCATATCCTTTCCTGGTTTATTTTTCATGGCCTGTTTCTGAATTAATCCCTGATGCATTCTTTAATGTGATTCACGCTTGGGAAAATGGAAATGTTCAGGCTATTTGGGGGGAGGAGTGTTCAAAAGGTCTCAGAAAGGGAGCCGTTGAAATACTTATGAAAAACAAGACTAATCTAAAGAATCTGAGAAAAAAAGGCCAGCCGGACGGAGAAAAGCTAATTAGATTTTGCGAAAAGTTTGCGAAAAGAGCTTACGAAGGACAATTAAAAGATTATCTGAATTTTTTTAAGGAATTTGGGATATTATACCGAGGGATTATGAAAAACAACATGCTTCTATGGGTTTTTGGAAATGTTCCCTTAGAAAGAAAAGTGAATGAACTTCTTTCGCACCACAATGAAATAGAAAGAAAGGAGATTATGGAAATCATGTCTATTACAACAGAAGCCTCTTATAGCAAAATAGAAGAAGAAAAATTTGAGAAAATTGTTGAAATTGCAAGAGAAAAAGGTTTAGGCAGTAAGAAAGTGAAGGAAGAGATAAGAAAGTGAAGGAAGAGATAAGAAAGTTTTCTAGAGAGTACTTCTGGTTTCCCTACGAGTATGTTGGACCTGAAATCTGGGATGAAGAAAAAGTTATCGATAAGGTAAAAAGAGCACTAAATGATAATATTCAGAAAAAAGATGAGATAAATAATACTCTAAAACAAGAAGAGTGCATTAAAAAGTTCAAACTCAACAAAGAAATTGTTGATTTATTCAGTATTATACAAACACTAACTCTAATGCAAGATGATAGGAAGATGCACAACAGTCATATATGTTATTATGTAAATGAAGTTATCGCTCACAAATTAGCAGAAATCTTGAGAGTGGATTTTAAACTTGCACGTTATATTGATGACTCTATTATTGAAAAATTCATGAAAGATAAAGACTTTAATTACCTCAAAGAAAAACTGAAGGCAAGAAGCGAATTTTTTGTTCAGAGAATCTTTCAAGATG